>Ga0310694_10001191_pt1 | contig 30351 bp, 29 predicted proteins | sample 174DNAGHGhighgp2_FD_203884 | JGI IMG/M metagenome (GOLD analysis project Ga0310694, IMG submission 203884) | Sheep rumen microbial communities from Palmerston North, Manawatu-Wanganui, New Zealand - 1742 DNA GHGhigh gp2 (v2) (version 2) | ecosystem: Host-associated > Mammals > Digestive system...
CGAAGGCTTACTGTTTCTCGCACTTCTTGCAGTCGCAGCCCACCATGCACCAGATGCAAGCAGCCAAGATGGCGCCCACAAACGGGCCAACGATGAAGATCCACAAATTCTGCAACGCCGTTCCACCCTGGAAGATGGCCGGAGCAAGCGAACGGGCGGGGTTCACACTTGTGCCCGTGTAGCGGATACATGCCAAGTGAACCAACACAAGCGAGAGACCGATGGCAAGGCCGGCAAAATTGCCTGCACCTTTCTTCTCGTCAGTCGTGCCAAGCACCACAAGCACGAATACGCAGGTGAAAATCACCTCGGCAAGGCAGCCTGCCAGGGGTGTGACACCTGCTTGCAGGTCGTTGGCTCCTGTGCCGGCAAGTCCGTCAACACCATTCGTGAGGGCGAACAGCAGTGCTGAACCGATGAAAGCACCGATGCACTGGAAGATAATATACATCACAGCGTCCTTTGCACCAATTCTCTTGGTGAGAAGGCAACCCAGCGTGATGGCCGGATTGATGTGGCAACCGCTGATGCCGCCAATGGTATAAGCCATTGCAACCACTGCAAGTCCAAAAGCCAGTGCGGTGCCAACCACAGCGGGAATGTTGGCTGTCGGATCGCAGCCGAGACTTACGGCAACGCCGCATCCCATGAGCACAAGCACCATCGTGCCCACCATTTCTGCCAAATACTTTTTCATAATACTTACTTTTGTTAAGGTGAAACTTTTGTTTGTTTATTTGTTTTTCAGCAGGTCGCGAATCTCGGTGAGCAGTTTCTCCTCAGCCGTTGGTTCGGGCTCGGGAGCCGGAGCAGCAGGCTCTTCCTCTTTCTTACGCGTGAGAGCGGTGATACCTTTCACCAGCAGGAATACGCAGAAAGCAATAATGAGGAAATCCACCACGTCCTGTATGAATGCGCCATAATTCCATGTCACAGCCTCGCTGACAACTTCTTCTCCGTTCATTACGGCTTCCTTTAGCGTAAGTTTGAGGTCGGAGAAATCCACACCGCCCACAGCAAGTCCGATGGGAGGCATAATGATGTTGTTGACGATGCTCGTCACAATCTTTCCGAAAGCGCCGCCGATGATAACACCGACTGCCATGTCCACTACATTACCCTTCAGTGCGAAGGCCTTGAAGTCCTGAATGAAATTAGATTTAGCCATAATTTTTAAATTTAATAAGGTTTTCGAGTGCGAATTTAAAAAGAAATTCGTAAATTTGCACGCAATTTAAGGGAAAAAGAAGTGAAAAAGTGCATTTATATCATTTTGACGGCGGTTTTTTCGCTGTTTGTGATTGCTTGCAAGTCCGCTGAACATTGCAATTGTGGATAACAGGAAATAGTAAAAAAGGAAAAATAACCGATTATATTAACTTTTAATTTCAATCAAAATGGCAAACGTAAAAGTCGCTATTAACGGTTTCGGCCGTATTGGTCGCCTCGCTTTCCGTCAGATGTTCGAGGCAGAAGGTTATGAAGTAGTAGCAATCAACGACCTCACCAGCCCCAAGATGCTGGCTCACTTGCTGAAGTATGACACCGCTCAGGGCGGTTTTGCTGGCAAGTTCGGTGAGAACAAGCACACTGTAGAGGCTACGGACAACTCCATCATCGTTGATGGCAAGGAAATCACCATCTATGCTATGCCCAATGCAGCCGAACTTCCCTGGGGAAAGATTGGCGTGGACGTAGTTCTGGAGTGCACCGGTTTCTATACAAGCAAGGAGAAGGCTTCTGCTCACATCCAGGCTGGTGCCAAGAAGGTTGTCATCTCTGCTCCTGCAGGCAACGACCTCCCCACCATCGTTTACAATGTGAACCACAAGACGCTGAAGAAGGAAGATACAGTTATCTCTGCTGCATCTTGCACCACCAACTGCCTCGCCCCCATGACGAAGGCTCTGAACGACTACGCTCCTATCCAGAGCGGTATCATGACCACCGTTCACGCTTACACGGGCGACCAGATGATTCTCGACGGTCCTCAGCGCAAGGGCGACCTGCAGCGTGCTCGTGCCGGTGCTGCCAACATCGTTCCCAACAGCACTGGTGCTGCCAAGGCCATTGGTCTCGTTATTCCCGAACTGAACGGCAAGCTCATCGGCGCCGCTCAGCGTGTTCCGACCTTCACGGGTTCTACCACCATTCTGCACGCTGTTGTGAAGGGTGATGTTACCGTTGAGGGCATCAATGCTGCCATGAAGGCTGCTGCCAACGAGAGCTTCGGTTACACCGAGGAGAAGCTGGTTTCCAGCGACATCATCGGTATGAAGTTCGGTAGCCTCTTCGACGCCAACCAGACCATGGTAAGCAAGATGGAGGACGGCAACTACCTCGTTCAGGTTGTGAGCTGGTACGACAACGAGAACAGCTACACGAGCCAGATGGTTCGCACCATCAAGTACTTCGCTGAGCTGTAAAAAAGCGGCAACGCTTTGTTGCTTGAAAAAAATGTGTGGGAACGTCCTTTGGGGCGTTCCCTTTTTTGTTGCTGCAGGGTGTTATTATTGTCGGATACCTTATATTTTATAGTTCTCGCATGTGCGCGTGTGCGTGAGGCCTTTGCTTTCCATTGGTGTGGCTGCGGGAAACTATGGGAGCAGGTGAGGCCTAACAGATAGGACAACTGCACCCCAGAATATTTTTGCGCGAAAAAACCTACATCCTACACATTTTGGTGCTTATGGTGCTGGTTGGCAGCGCGTTGAGGGTGTGTAGTTTCGCGTGTAGGCAAGGGAAAAAGGTGTAGGTTCGGGCAGGAAAATTGCAAATAATTGTATTTTTTAGTTATCTTTGCACGTGAAAACTGAAAAAAGGGCTGTGAATGCAGAAGATTGTAACCATACTGGGTCCGACGGCGACGGGCAAGACGCGTCTGGCTGCTGAGTTGGCTGCGCGGCTGGGGCAGGCAGAGATACTGAGTGCTGACAGTCGCCAGGTGTATCGAGGCATGGACATCGGTACGGGCAAGGACCTTGCGGACTACGTGGTCGACGGCCAGTGTGTGCCATATCACCTGGTGGATATCGCGGATGCGGGCACGAAGTACAACGTCTTTGAGTTTCAGCAAGATTTCTGGCGGGCGTATGAGCAGGTGGTGGCACGTGGTTCGCAGCCGATTCTGTGCGGAGGTACGGGCCTCTACATCGAGTCTGTGCTGCGCAGCTACAAGATGGTTCCGGTGCCAGAGAATGCGACATTGAGGGCTGCGTTGCGTGGGAAAACGTTGGACGAGCTGGCAGAAATCCTGAAAACATACAAAAGTCTGCACAACATCACCGACTTGGACACGCCGCAGCGGGCCGTGCGGGCGATAGAAATACAGCATTACTACCGCGAGCATAACATTCGTGAGCGAGAGTTCCCGTGCGTGGAGAGCCTGACGGTGGGCTTGCAGATAGACCGCGAGTTGCGGCGCGAGCGCATCACACAACGTCTGCACCGCCGACTGGAAGAAGGCATGGTGGACGAGGTTCGACGCCTGCTGGAGCACGTGCCGGCCGAGGACCTGATGTACTATGGGCTCGAATACAAATTCCTGACACTCTATTGCATCGGGCAGCTCAGTTACGACGAGATGGTGCGGCAGTTGGAAATCGCCATCCATCAGTTTGCCAAGCGGCAGATGACGTGGTTCCGCGGTATGGAACGGCGTGGCATAGAGATACACTGGATAGACGCCACGCAGCCTATGGAACGCAAGGTGGAATCCATCTGCAGCCTGATGTCGGAGAACGGCATGTTGTAGGAGAAAAAAGTACGCGTCGTTTTTGATGAAACGACGCGTAATTTTTAATTTTCTTGCTGTGGCAATTCTTTTTACCCCATGGAGGAGATGTGACGGAGCTTCTCCTCGTCGATAATCTTAATCTTGCGTCCGCTGATGGCAATCACGCCTTCGGCGTCAAAGACGCTCAGCGTTCGGATGGCGTTGCTCGTCGTCATGTTGCTCAGGTGTCCCATGTCCTCGCGCCTGATGTAGCAGTTCAGTGTCTGGCCGTCGGGCAGTAGTCCGTAGCACTCCTTCAGATAGAGAATGCTGTCGGCCAAGCGGGCGCGTATGTGCTTTTGTGCAAGGCCGACGGTGCGCTCGTCGCTTTTGCCGAGCGCCGTTGCCAGTTTCTTTATGAAGAACCATCCCAACTGGCTGTTGCCCTTGATAAGTTTTTCGACGACGGACAGCGGGAATTTGATAATCACCGAAGGCTCGAAGGCAGCGGCTGCGGTGATGAAAGCCTGACCCGAAAAGGCTGCCCGAAATCCGAAGAATTCCACTGCCTGAACGATGCGAAGCGTCTGTATGCGGCCAATGCCGGCCTTGTAAATCTTGGCTTTCCCCTTGACGAGGCACAGCAACTGCTGGGGCGTTTCGCCCTCGGCATAAATGGTCTCGTTCTTCTTGTACTCGCAAATCGACATGTGGCTCATCAGTTCCTTCCGTTCGTCGGCTGTGAGGACGTCCAGCAGCTCTGATAGCCTTTCCTCAATCTTCTCTTGATTTGGCTCGTACTTTTTCATTTAAACGGCTCCGCTTCTATATTTTGCGGCGCAAAATTACGATTTTTCTGCCTAACGGCAAAGGAATGAACTGCCAAAGTGGCTTTCTCTGGCGCCGTATGGTGAAAAATATTTTAAATTCTTGTCATTCTTTTTGCGCTGTATGGAAAAATTTGTAACTTTGGGAGGAAAGAAGGTTATTTTGTGCCGTTTTCAGTGCGCTGACGGTGCGAAAAACATAAAATGAAACGCGTTTATGAGTTATTTACGATTTGACAAGGCGCTGATGACGAATCTTCAGGAGGCATTGCCCAAGGAGGTTTTGCGTTCCAACAGGTCGGGAGCCTACTCGTGTACCACCATTGTGGACTGCAACACCCGCAAGTATCATGGATTGCTGGTGGTGCCTGTGCCGGAACTGGACGACGAAAACCACGTTTTGCTCTCTTCGCTCGACGCCACCGTCGTGCAGCACGGCGCGGAATTTAACCTCGGACTGCACAAATACAACGGCGACCACTTCAGTCCCCGCGGCCACAAGTACATCCGCGAGTTCGACTCGCTGCAGGTGCCGACCACCATATATCGAGTTGGTGGCGTCATTCTGAAGCGTGAGCAAATGTTCCAGCATTTCGAAGACCGTATCATAATCCGATATACGCTGCTCGACGCTCACAGTGAGACCACGTTGCGCCTGCAGCCCTTCCTTGCGTTTCGCAGCGTACGTGAGTTTACGCACGAGAATGCCGGCGCCAGCAGAGAGTATCACCTCGTGCAGAATGGCATAAAGACGCGCATGTATCCGGGATATCCCGACCTTTACATGCAGATAAATAAGGAGAACGAATTTGTTTTCCGCCCCGACTGGTACCGCGGATTGGAGTATCCCAAGGAGCAAGAGAGAGGCTACGACAGCAACGAAGACCTCTATGTGCCCGGATACTTCGAGTTTAAAATCCAGAAAGGTGAGAGCGTCGTCTTTGCTGCCGGCCTGAAGGAAATAGACACCGACACGCTGGCCGAACTGGCCGACTACGAGCTGAAGGTACGTACGCCGCGTGACAATTTCTACAACACACTCGTAAACAGCGCTCACCAGTTTATTGTACATCGCGAACACGAGGACTATGTGCTGGCCGGATACCCGTGGTTCAAGTGTCGCGCACGCGATATGTTCGTCTCCCTGCCCGGCTTGACGCTTACCAACAACGAGGTGGCGAAGTTCGAGAGCGTGATGACTACGGCCGAGAAGGCCATCCGCGAATTCATGGCCGGAGAGCCGCTCAGCGTCAGTGTGAAAGAGATTGAACACCCCGACGTTCTGCTCTGGGCCGTCTGGTGCATTCAGCAGTATGGCGACGTCGTCTCGCAGGAAGCCTGCATCAAGAAATACGGAACTCTGCTGTGCGACATCATGGAATGGCTCGCCGCCGGCCGACATCCCAACCTCCGCATCATGCCCAACGGCCTTGTTTATTCAGAAGGCAAGGAGCAGGCTGTCACGTGGATGAACAGCACAGCCGGCGGACGACCCATCGTTCCGCGCACGGGATACATCGTAGAGTTCAATAGCCTGTGGTACAACGCGCTGATGTACTGCGCACAAATCTGCAAGTCGATGCGCAAACGTCGCATGGCGGCTGACATGGAGAAGGCTGCAGCACTCTGTGCCGACAGTTTTGTGCCGATGTTCTACAACGAACATGGTTACCTGTGCGACTATTGTGTGGATGGCTACCGCGACTACAACGTGCGGCCAAACATGATATTTGCTGTCGCGCTCGACTATTCGCCGCTCGACAGCAAGCAGAAGAAGAGCGTGCTGGATTTTTGCACCAAGGAACTCTCTACGCCCAAAGGCCTGCGCTCGCTCAGTCCGAAGAGCGGCGGCTATAATCCCATGTACGTGGGACCGCAGACGCAGCGCGACTACGCCTATCATCAAGGCACGGCATGGCCGTGGCTGGCTGCGTTCTACATGGAGGCATGCCTCAAAGTGTTCAAGATGAGCCGTCTCAGTTATGTGGATCGCCTGTTGGTAGGATACGAGGAAGAGCTGTTCTATCACTGTATCGGCACGATTCCCGAACTCTTCGACGGAAATCCGCCCTTCCACGGGCGTGGCGCCATCAGTTTTGCAATGAACGTGAGCGGCATAATGCGCATCGTGAAACTGCTCGACAAGTACAACGAATATTAAACAGAAGGCGAAGATGAAAGTTCTAATGTTTGGATGGGAATTTCCGCCCAAGATATACGGAGGTTTGGCTGTGGCGTCTTACGGAATAACGAAGGGCCTCAGCCTGCAAGGCGACGTCGAAACCACCTTCTGCCTGCCGCGACCGACGGGAGACGAAGAGAAGTTTCTGAAAATCGTCAATATGAGCCAGGTGCCTGTGGTATGGCGCGATGTGCAGTACGACCAGATAAAAAGTCGATTCGTGGGGCACACGGCAGAGGATTATTACCGCTTCCGCGACCATCTCTACGCCGATTTCAATTATCTGCAAGGTCTCGACGACCTCGGCTGCATCGGGTTTGCCGGCGGCTACCCGTCGAATTTGCACGAGGAGATTAACAACTTTTCGATTATTGCAGGTGTTCTGGCGCGAAGCGAATCGTACGACATCATCCATGCACACGACTGGCTGACTTATCCCGCAGGTGTGCACGCTAAAACCGTCAGCGGAAAACCGCTCTGCATACACGTACATGCCACCGATTTCGACCGCTCGCGCGGAAAAGTGAACCCCACGGTCTATGGAATCGAGAAGGACGGAATGGACCATGCCGACTGCATCATGTGCGTTAGCGAACTCACCCGCCAGACTGTCATCAATCAGTATCATCAGGATCCGCGCAAGTGTGTGGCCATGCACAACGCCGTTTATCCGCTTTCGCAGGAGATTCAAGACATCGTGCCGCGCAAAAGCAAGGAAAAGATAGTCACGTATCTCGGACGCATCACCATGCAAAAGGGTCCCGAGTACTTCATCGAGGCGGCGCGACGTGTGCTGAACCGCAGCCGTAACATACGTTTCTGCTTTGCGGGCAGCGGAGATATGATGAATGCCATGATAGAACTGGCTGCGTCATACGGCATAGCCGACCGGTGTCACTTCCCGGGCTTCCAACGCGGAGCACAGGTGTATGAATGCTACAAAAGTTCCGACGTTTTTGTCATGCCGAGTGTCAGCGAACCATTTGGCATTGCGCCGTTGGAGGCCATGCAGTGCGGCTGCCCATGCGTCATCAGCAAACAAAGTGGCTGCGGCGAGATTCTGAAGAACGTGATAAAAGTAGATTATTGGGACATTGATGCAATGGCAGATGCCATCTACAGCATCTGTACGAACGATGCCCTGCACGATTATCTTGCGCAGGAAGGTCTGCGCGAGGTGGAGGGAATCACCTGGGAGAAGGTGGGAAGGCGCATTCGTTGCTGCTACGACCAGCTGACGACGAACGGCTGGTTCGACAACGGCGCCTACCTGGCCGAAACGCAGAGATTGGGAATCGGAATTTGACACGATAAAAACACAAGGATATGAAGACAATTTGTTTATACTTCGAGATTCACCAGCCGAATCACCTCAAGCGGTATCGCTTTTTCGACATCGGCACGGATCATTACTACTACGACGACTACGAAAACGAGCGCTCCATCACTGATACGGCGCAACGCAGCTACCTGCCTGCACTGCGCACGATGCTGGAGATGACTCAGACCTACGGCAAGTACTTCCGCGTAGCATTTTCGGTGAGCGGCGTGGTGCTGGAGCTGCTGGAGCAGTATGCTCCCGAAATGATAGACCTGCTGCAGCAACTGAACGACACCGGCTGCGTCGAGTTCTTGGCCGAGCCTTACAGCCACGGCCTCTCGTCGCTCGGCAACGCCGACAGCTTCGTGGAGGAGACAAAGCGGCAGGCACGCAAGATGAAGGAATTGTTCGGTCACACACCTCGCGTGCTGCGCAACAGTTCGCTCATTTATAGCGACGAAATTGGTGAGATGGCCGCCGAAATGGGCTTCAAGGGAATGCTGGCCGAAGGCGCAAAACATATCTTGGGTTGGAAGAGCCCGCACTATGTGTACTCCTGTGCCATGAATCCGCGCCTCAGCCTGTTGCTGCGCGACTATAAACTGAGCGACGACATAAGTCTGCGCTTCAGCGACAGAAGTTGGAGCGAATTTCCACTGATGGCCGACCGCTACGTGAAGTGGATTGCCGACCTGCCGAAGGGCGAGGACGTGGTAAATATTTTTATGGAGCTGTGCGCATTGGGCATCTATCAGCCGCTCTCAAGCAATATACTTGAGTTCCTGCGCGCCCTGCCAGCCGTGGCCATGCAAAACGACATCGTGTTCTCTACGCCCAGCGAGGTGATTGCCAAGAACAAGGCCGTGGCGCCGATGGAAATGCAGTATCCTGTCAGTTGGAACGACGAGGAGCGCGACACCAGTTGCTGGCTTGGAAACGGAATGCAACGCGAAGCCTTCAACAAACTGTACGACGAGAAAATCGTGGGACGCATACTGGCATGCCGCGACCGCCGCATCAAGCAGGATTGGGACCGTCTGCAAGCCAGCGACAACTTGCGCTTTATGACGACGAAGGCCATGAGCGTGCACATGTATCGCAGCATTTACGACAGCCCGTACGACGCATTCACGAATTACATGAACATTTTGGGCGATTTCCTGAAACGCGTCCGCGATATGTTCTCGGAGGACGTGGAGAACGACGAGTTGAATAGTCTCTACACACAGATTGCCAATATGGATGTGGAGCTTAATGCCAAGGAAAACGAGATTAGTCGTCTGCGCGCTCGCCTCGAGAAGTATGAGCCCAAGAAGGCTGCGCCCGAGGCACAGCCGGCAGAGACTCCCGAGCCGAAGGCCGCAGAGTCTAAACCTAAGAAGCGCGCCACGGCCAGTGCAGCCAGCAAGGCGAAGAAAAAGTAACCGAAGCTAGCAAACATAAGGCGGCCGGACAGTCAGTCAGGTGACGTCGATTGAAATGGTAAAGCGGACGAAGTGTAGTGCTTCGCCCGCTTTTTTTGAAACTACACGTGGCATTGCTCCACGCGACGTGTGGCGTGAACGAATGCGACGTGTGGCGTGAACGAATGCGACGTGTGGCGTGAGGCGAAACTACACGTGGCATTTTCTGCCTTCACGTGGCGGCAAAAAAGAAAACGCGCGAGGGTTTCCTCGCGCGCGTACATTATTATATAAGTGTCTGCTGTGTCGTTGGTGTTACTGGAAGCGGCTGTAGATAACCTGCATCTGTATGGGATTCTGCGGCGTGCCCTTAACCAGCCGCACGCTGTTCATGTCCATGTCGTGCGTGACGCGAACCTGATGCGTATAGCCGTAACTGTCGCTTGTCGTGGTCACTTTCACCGGAATCAGCACTACGCGATTCCAGTCGGGATGCGCCGCTTCCCAAGCTGCCTCACTGAGCCCGCTGTCCTGCATCCCCTTGATTTTTTCTTTCTGACAGTATGTGAGCAATCTTCCGATATTGTCGAAAGTGTAGGAATTAAACGACGCATCGAAATCTGTGGTGAATGACGTCTGAGAATCCGTAACGCTGCGACTGGTGAAGAAAGAGTGCATTTTTTCTTTTCTCACGAGCAGCAGGGTGGAGGGGATGCCCAGCGAGTAGTCGTCGTTGCGCTTGTTGTTGTATCGTGTCAGCGTCAGTCGTGCCTTGTTCAAGCTGTCGTTTTCGTGCTGGCTAAAGATGTCTCGGACGGGCAGCACCACCTCTGTGCAGATGCCGGCAGGCGTCTTCAGGAACGTACACGTGTCGTTTGTCAGCAGGCTGGCGAGGTTGTTGTTCTCGAAACTCGTGGTTTGTATCACTTCGGGCGTTGCTGCAAATCGTGCCATACCTTCGAATGTGCTGTCCGGACTTTCGGCGTCGTAGAAATTGAAGTAGACATTCAGCGTTCCCACACTCACATTCAGCATGGTTCCGCTGCCGCTTTTCAGTTTGAAGAGGAAGCCCGCGCAGACGTTGCGTATGAAGTGGTACGAATCTTTGTAGAACTCCGGATTGCGATAGTAGGCATTGATGATTTCATCGCCCACCGAGTCGGGCAGCACGATGTGCAAGTTGTGGCTGTACGTCGAACTGTTGCGCTCCGTCTCGCTCAAGATGTAGTCGTCGGGCGAGAAAACTCGCGTTGCTATCGGTGCGCCTTTTGCATACTGCAGCAGGTCTGTGTTGGAATAATAGTCGACACCTTCGGGCATCGCGCGTGCCGTGTCCAGCGCATAGACTTCCAGCTTCATGGTGTTGTCGCCATCTCCGTAGTACGAATCGAAGTAAAGCCGGACGTCGCACGAAGTGCAGTGAATCTGCTCGGCCGAGTGGTCGGCTCCGTCCTGCGGGAACATCAGCTGCCGCTTGGGGAATTGGTAGTTCTCGAAGGTGTGGAACTGAGCTGCGAAGCTGGCTTGTATCTCGCTTCCCGTTTCAGGGTCGGTAATGCTGCCGAGATAACATGTGGCGCTGCTTGCCAGCACGGAGTCCATGAGCAGCGAATTGGTGAAAACACTGAAGACGTCTGTCGTTTGGCTTATGGTTTCGCTGTCTGCGTAGAGTCCCAGCGTGCCGGTTCCCTCGTTGCAACTTGTCAGCGACAGCACAACAGCAACGGCTGCCACGCACTTCTTCAGATTCTGGATGAAGTTTTCTTTCTGTCTCATTCCTCGTCAGCCTCCTCTTCTGTCTTGCCTGCGCTCCAAACTTTGTCGAAGAAGTTGGGGTACGCAGTGCCGTAGTTCTCGGCTTTCTGCGTTGCGAGATATGGTTTGTCGAGTGTACGAATGTAGTTGCGGAACTCAGCATTGGCACGCATCAGGCTCACTCCGTCGGCGTACTTCATGCCCAGGTAGTTCAAAGCTTGCATGTTGTCCGTTACGGGCACGCCCTGCAGCGCGTCGATGTTGGCACTGCGGAACTGGAGAATGCTGGCGAAATTCTCGGGAAGTGGCGCCTTGAGCGCGTCGTCTGAGGGAGTGTACACCACACGACAGTCGCGGAACGACGGTTCCTCGCTGTAGGCTGTCTTAATGTAAAGCGGTATGATGCTGCTCATCCATCCCTGGCAATGTATTACCTCAGGAATCCATCGCAATTTTTTTACGGTCTCCAGTACGCCACGTGCGTAGAATACTGCGCGTTCTGTGTTGTCGGAATATTCCTGGCCCTTCTCGTCCTTTGCCATATGTCGCTTGCTGAAATAGTCATCATTGTCGATGAAATAAACTTGCATGCGGGTGGACGGAATGCTGGCGACCTTAATAACGAGCGTGTGATCTGTGTCGTCTATAATCAGATTCATGCCGCTGAGTCGGATAACTTCGTGAAGCTGGTTCCGACGCTCATTTATGTTTCCCCATTTAGGCATGAAAGTTCTGATTTCGCGGTTGCGTGTTTGTGTGGCTTCTGCGATTTCGCGTCCGACGCGCGAGAGGGGAGAGTCTGGCACGTAAGGCGTAATTTCCTGCGTGATGAACAGTATTTTCTTTGCTTTACTCATCGTGTTGGACATTATATTCCGCCACAAAGTTACGAAAAAAAACTTAGATTTTCGGCTTGCAGCGTGCAAAAGTGTGCTAAAAAGCGCTTTTTTGTCATTAAATCCGCGAAATGTTTTCTTGTTTGCAGAATTCTGTGTTATTTTGCGCTGCTTTTCAGAGAGACTGAATGAAAATGTTGATATGTAAAAAGGTACTGGAGTTGCGTCAGCATCTCGACGCTTGCCGTCAGAAAGGACAGCGCATCGGGTTGGTTCCCACGATGGGAGCCTTGCATGCTGGCCATGCTTCGCTTGTGCGCCGCAGTGTGGCGGAGAATGACGTCACTGTGGTTAGCGTATTTCTGAACCCCACACAGTTTAACGACAAATCCGACCTTGAGCGCTATCCGCGCACGCTGGAGGCCGACTGCGCCCTGCTGGAGCAGTGCGGAGCCCAAGTGGTGTTTGCGCCGAGCGTCGAGGAAGTTTATCCCGAACCCGACACGCGTGTCTTCTCTTATCCTCCCACAGATTCCGTCATGGAGGGAGCATTCCGTCCGGGACACTTCAATGGCGTGTGTCAGGTGGTCAGCAAACTTTTTATGTTTGCCGAGCCCGACCGTGCGTACTTCGGCGAGAAGGATTTCCAGCAGATAGCTGTTATTCGCCGCATGGTGGAAGACTTGGAGCTGCCCGTCGAAATCGTTCCGTGTCCGGTTATCCGCGAGGAAAGTGGACTTGCCATGAGTAGCCGCAACACGTTGCTCACACCCGAAGAACGCGTGTTGGCTGCCAACATCTACCGCATTCTGCACGAAAGCACCATGCTGCATCAGTCGGTTGGCGCTACGCACGACTACGTGGTACAGGCCATCGATGCCATTGACGGCCTTCAGGTGCAGTACTACAATATTGTGGACGGCAAGACGCTGGCCGACGTTTCTTCGTGGGACGAGGCCGACGACATTGTGGGCTGCATTACGGTTTTCTGCGGCCACACGCCGATTCGTTTGATTGACCACATCAGATACAAATAGCCATGATGATAGAAGTCTTGAAATCAAAGCTGCACTGCGTCACGGTGACGGAGGCAAATCTCAATTACATGGGTAGCATCACCATTGACGAAGCGCTGATGGAGGCCGCCGGACTGGTGCCGGGCGAGAAAGTGCAGGTGGTGGACAACAACAACGGCGAGCGTTTCGAAACCTACGTCATTGTAGGCGAGCGCAATTCGGGCTGCATATGTCTCAACGGCGCCGCAGCGCGCAAGGTGCTGGTGGGTGACACGGTCATCATCATTGCCTATGCCCTGATGGACTACGAGGAGGCAAAAACGTTCCGTCCGCGCGTTGTTTTCCCGCAGAACAACCGCTTGACAGATTGACGTGCGGCATTTTTATTTCCGCGCGCAGTTTCCAGGAGACTACAGGTGAGAAATACAGCAGGGGCGGCCAGAATTTTTGGCCGCCCCTGCATTTTTATCCGTCTCGCACTGCGCAGTGCAGCGGCAACGTGTTATTTCAGTTCGCGCACGTATATGTCGCGGAAGTTCACGAGGCTGCCGTGCGCCTGCATCTCTATCTGGTCGCATTCCGGCAGCGGCTGACTGCGGTCCCAATAGTTCTCCATCGTGACGTTGTCCACCACTTTTATTCCGTTCAGCAGCACCGTCACCTTGTCTCCCACGAGGCGGATGTAGAAACTGTTCCACTCGCCCAGCTTGTTGTCAGCCACTTCGCTGGGTTTGCTCACGTTCTTTTTGTTGTTGTAGAGGCCGCCGGAGCCCACCTGGGCGCCCACGTTCACACGTGCAATGTCCCAAATCTGCACCTGTGGCGTGCCGCGCAGATAAATTCCTGCGTCAGGCTCCTTGCCGTTCGGGTCGAGACGCCAGTCCACGTACATCTCAAAATCGCGGTAATCCTTGGCCGTGCAGATATTGTCGTATCCCGTTCCCACGTATGTCAGGCAGCCATCCTGCACCGTCCAGTCGCGACGCATCATGTCATCCGCCTTACGCTGTTCTTCCACCAGTTTCTGTCCGTCCATGGCACGTCGCGCTTTGGGATTCTCCACCAGACCCTTCCATCCTGTCAGGTCGCGGCCATTGAATATCTGCACGAATCCTTTTTCTCCCGCGTCAGCGCGGTCCAGATATTGCTGCACCAGCAACTGGTCGGCCTTCTTCAGCATCGGCAGCACGTCCTGCAGCAGTTGTCTCGTGTTTGCTCCGTTGTATTCGGGGTGCGACACGGCAATATGTGCCACCACTTGCGCAGCTGTCTTGCGCAGGCGGTCGTCTTGCAGGTATTGCGCCACGTACATCATGCCTTGGAACGTGCCCGTTGACTCTATCTGCAGCAGAATCTTCTTCTGCTGTTTCGGAGTCACGGCGGCCGACATCTGTTTGCGTAGTGTCAGATAGTGGTTCTCGGGTGTGTCGGGGTAGGCTTTCGCGCCGCTCGAGACGAGTAGCATCAGTGCCGTTGCGGCCAATGCAAATAATTTCTTTCTCATCTTTCTTTGTTTTTTAAGGTTTATGTTGTCTTTTGTTCTTATTCCGTGTCGGAAGTCAGGTCCTCGCTACGCCTCAGCCAGCCGCCCGGAGAAGGTAGTCTCCAGCACACACACGAAACGCCCGTCGGGACTCCAGGCATTTATGCCAAAATAGTTGGCAAGAAAATGCTCGCCCGGCGCATGGGTGATGGCATACGGCTCGCTAACTTCGGGGAACGGCGTGGGAGATTCCTTGCAGGCGCCAAGCAGAAGCGGCAGGGCAAGAATGGCAAGCAGTGGCTGCATCTTTTTCGCTATCATGTGTGTTCGCATGTATTATTTGTTCTTGTACCAGTCGCGCAACACGTAGAAAGCTTTTTTCTTCTCGCCCATGTCGCTGATGAGGCCTTTGCGGTTGTAATAGTCTTGCACGTCGGGCAACACACGACGTGGGGAACGAAAATCCTTGAGTATCCAAGGCGTGGTGCCGGCCAGCCCGTCGATTTTCTCCAGCATTTCGAGATTCTCTTTGTACAGGTTCTCTTGGAATTCTTCTGTCCATCGCTGATTTTTCTTGCCGTGAAAACCGTATTTCGCACCGCCGCCAAACTCGCTTACAATGACAGGTTTGTCGTACGGGATTTCCCATTTCATTTTTGACGCGTCGTTCACATCGCGATACCAGCCGACGTATTGGTTGAAGCTAACAACATCCACGTATTTGTGCATGTTGTCGCTGAGGCGGTTCACGTAATCCGAGGCGCCCGACACTTCCATAGCCATGGATATAAGGCGGCTGTCGTCGAGACTGCGTGCGTGTGTGGCAAGATTGCCCAAGAAAGTGTCGCGCTCGGCCGAGTGAGGCGTCTCGTTGGCTATACTCCAGATGATAACATTCGCGCGGTTGTGGTCGCGACGTATCATGTCGGTGAGTTGCTGCTTTGCATTCTCGAATGTCGCAGGGTTCGTCCAGTCGATTGTCCAGTAAACGGGAATTTCCGACCACACCATAATTCCCATGCGTTCGGCCTCGCGTACCATTTCCTCGTGGTGGGGATAATGCGCCAGCCTGACGAAATTGCAGCCCAGCTCCTTCGCCCAAGTCAGAAGTGTGCGTGCATCTTTCGAGTTGTTGGCGCGCCCGCCGCCGTACGGCCTTTCGTTGTGGATGCAAACACCCTTCAGAAATATCGGTTGGCCGTTCAGCAGGATTTTTTTGCCGCGTGCTTCTATGGTGCGGAACCCTATCTCGTCGCGGATTGTGGTGGCGCCAAGCGAGATGAGAACCTGATAGAGTCGGGGATTCATGGGCGACCAGAGAGAAATCTTCTTGGCGCTGACTTTGAGGCTGCCTTCCACTCTGCCGTCGGCATCGGTCGTGAACTGCTGGTCTATGCTCAGTTCGGGGATGCAGACGCGCACTTTCTGCCCGGCCTCGCTGTGGTTGAGTCGAGCCGAAAAGCTGATTTCGCGTGTGCGGGGTTTGGTTTCCGCCTTTTCGAGCTGCAGATTGTAATCTTCTATGTAGGTGGCAGGAACGCTGACAAGGCGCACATCTCGAGTAATGCCGCCATAATTCCACCAATCGAAGATTTGCGTCGGCACGTCTTCCGCGTGGCGTTTGTTGTCCGCCTTCACGATAACAAAATTCTTGCCTTCGAGCAGATCCGTTACGTCGTAGTTAAACGGTGTGAAGCCGCCCACGTGGTGACCAACTTCCTTGCCGTTTACCCAGATGCGGCTGTCGTAGTTGATGGCGCCAAAGTAGAGAATCGAGCGGCAGCCCGGTGTTTTCTTTGCCGTGAAGCTCTTTTTGAACCAGACTGTGCCTTCGTAAAAAAACAGACGCTCGTCCTGCGTATTCCAGTCAGAGGGAATCTGCATCGTTGGCGCCTTGTCGAAATCGTATTCTATCAGGTCTTCCGGTTTTTGCGGCTTGGCGTTTCGGAAGAATCCGCTGCTTGTGGGCTTCATGCGGTAGTTGTAGTAACCTTCCTCCTGCACGTCGATGATGTAGTTCCAAGGCCCGTTGAGCGACACGCTCTCGTATGCTTTTATGTTCTGGATGAGTGGCAACTCACGGTTTGCAGCGCAGACCTGCATACCGAAGGCTGCGAGAAGCGCGGTCAGCACACACAGGTATCTTTTCATCGTATTTCGATTTTTATTTGCCACTTGGTCGTTAGACTTTTCTCGTGCGTGAAATCAAAAACCCCATCCCTTTCCGCTTATTTATCCACGCGAGGGGGAAACAAGACGGAGGGGGATGGGGATAGTTCTCTCGTGTTTATTCTTCGCACAGCTCGGTCAGAATTCCAACCGTGCTCTTCGGATGCAGGAATGCGATGTGCAAACCGTCAGCACCCTTGCGGGGAGCCTTGTCGATGAGGCGTATGCCTTTCTCGTCGCACATGGCCAGCGCTTCGCTTACGCCGTCTTCCACCTTGAATGCCACGTGATGTACGCCACGTCCGCCGTTGTCGAGGAATTTTTGTACCGTGCTCTCGGGGCAGGTGGGCTCCAACAATTCAATCTTTACCTCACCCACTTTCATGAATGCGGTCTTCACTTTCTGGTCTTCTACCACTTCGGTTTTGTAAACCTCAAGGCCCAAAACGTCCTTGAAATAGGGCAGCACGGCGTCTATGCTCTGCACGGCGATGCCCAGGTGCTCGATTCTGGAAATTTTCATCTTGTTTGTTATTTAAAAGTTAAGTTTCACAAATCCGATACAAAGTTACACATTTTTCCCGTTACCGCCAAGCGTTCGCGCCAGAAAAGCACTTTCCGTCTCTTCCGCTCGCCGTTTTTTAGCCTCTGCCCGTGCTTTCTTTTTTGCCACGTGTGACGTCGCCGGAAACCACACGCAGTTTTTTCTCCGCCACACGTGGTTTTCGGTCGGACGAAGGCGGGGCTGTTTTTACAGTTCGATGAGAATTCTCGCGTTGAGCATGCGACCCGTCAAATAATTCGGGACAGCGTATTGGTGATTGCTGATATCCGTCACCCAATAGTAGCTGCTCACGTTGTTGAGGCCGAAAATGTTGAAGCAGTCGAGTCCCAGCCAAATATTGCGCAGTGGAATCCGTCGTTGCCGCTCTTCGTTGTCGAGCAGACGATAGTTCATACCCAGGTCCACACGCTTGTATGCCGGAGCGCGGAAGGCGTTTCGCTCCAATCCTGTGTGTGGCGGACCGAATGGCAACCCGTCGGCAAACGAGGCTTTCATGGTAAGTTTCCAGCGTGTCGTGCCGGGGAAATAATCCGAGAAGAAGAGATTCAGATTGTACCGCTGGTCCGTGGGCTGCGGAATGTGGCGTCCGTTCAGCGTCATTTGGGCCTTCATAATCCCAATGCTGATCCATGAGTCGGTGCCCGGCACAAATTCTCCGTAAATCTTGAAATCCGAACCTATGACGTATCCCGTGGCGCAGTTGTTGCCGTAATACACGATTTTTACGTTGTCAACATTGTACGGATTCAGGCGAGACTGCGCCTTGTAATACAACTCCGTGGTGAATTTAAACGGGCGGCCCGTGACGCGGAACTTGTATTCCATTCCTGCCACGAGTTGGAACGAGCGTTGCGACTTTATCCCGCGATTTAGCACGACCGACGTGTTGCCTGACGCAGTCACCGTGTCGCGCAACTCCTTGTAGAATGGACGCTGATAGTAGAGACCGGTGGCCAGACGGAACGTGAAATCCTCGTTCCCGGCCGGCACAAATCCCAGGCTGGCGCGCGGCGAGAACAGCCACTCCTTGTTCCAACCCCAGTACGAAAGCCTGGCGCCGTAGTTCACGCTCAGGATACCCACGCGGCTCTCGCGTCGATATGTGTCTTGGGCGTATAGTTCCATCTGGTCCGAACTGATGTGGTTTACGCTCCGCATGTTGTAAATTACCCGCACGTCGTGTCCGGTGTGCGGCACGCTGTAACCTGCGCTGTCGCGATACTCCCATTCGCGCGCGTTCTCTTTAATATCTTCGTGCCGCCAGCCGAGACCTGTCTGTACGTGGTGTGCGCCGCGGCGTAGCACGTATGACAGCTTTGCCGACTCGGCTCGGCTGTTGAGCCAGTTGCGGGCGTGTTCCATATACGTGCCGACGCCCAGCTGCTCGTCGCCGTTGGTTTCGTTGAGCCAATACTGGCCTTGAATATCGTAAGACTCGCGCTCGCGAGTGGTGAACGCGGAAGCCGACAAACTGAGTTCGCCGCCCGTGCCTACGCGCCGTCCCAATTTCACGGCCCCGAACAGCGTGCGGAAAAGGTCCTTCTCTTTTCCGTCGAAGTACACGCGGAAACTCTTCACGTCTTCCAACGTACCGAAGCGTGTCTCGCGATCTTTCGGTCGGAAGTCGTAGTTGTTTTTGCTGACGTAACCTATCACATCCACGCTCCAGGCCTTCGGATGCCAGCTCATGTAAGCCTGATAGTCGAGAAAGCGCGGTCGGTATTCTCCTTTCGTCTCGAGGGAGCCCAGCATGTACTGGTTGGTTTTGTAGCGGAGGCCGTTGCTAAACGAGAAGTTGCGCTTACCGTATCCGGCATAGACGTTCGTACGGAGCAGGCTGGCTTGCAGGCTGGCTTCTGCGCGCTGTGGCCGTGCGTATGTGATGTCGAGCACACTACTCATCTTGTCGCCGTACTTCGCCTCGAAGCCGCCGGCACTGAAATCCACACGCTCCACCATGTCGCTGTTGATGACCGAAAGGCCTTCCTGCTGCCCGCTGCTGATGAGCAATGGGCGGTAGATTTCCACGCCGTTCACGTAAACGCAGTTCTCGTCGAACGAGCCGCCTCTCACATTGTACTGACTGCTCAGTTCGTTGTGCGTGCTGACTCCGGCCTGCGTCGCCACTAATTCCTCCACGGCATTGCCCGTTGTGGAGGGCAGGCGCTTCAGATCCTTCGTGTTCAGCTGTTGCGTGCTGCCCAGCTGACGTCGCGTGTCGGCCACCGTCAGTTCTTCCATCACTTTGCTGCTGCTGTGCATCACGATGTTGAGCGTGAGATTTCCCTTGGGGGCTTTCAGCACGCGGCGGCGAGGCTCGTAACCCATCATGCTGTAGTGCAGCACCACGCTGTCTGCCGTTTGAAATTCGAGCCGGTACGTGCCGTCGAGTCCGGCGGTGGTGGCAATGGCCGTGCCTTCTACGCGCACGATGCACAGGCTCACAGGCTCTTCGTTCTCGTCCACCACGCGGCCTTTCAAGTGCACCTTCCCCGTTTCCTCTTCCTGAGCCATGACAGACAGGATGGGGAACATCAGAAGTAAAGCTATCGCGCGCAAACATTTCATAACAGGATAATAACGCAGAAATGCCCGCATTTTGTATGCGAGAGCCCCACTTTTTTCAATTTGATTGTTGCAAATGGCACCCGAGGCGGCTGCTTCAGTGTCCGCTGTTGCTGACTGAAGGCGTCATGGCGACACGTCCGCGCCATTTATTCTGACGTTGCGCAACTGCAGCCCTTCGATGGGGTGACCGGAGAAAGCTGGTTTGGCCGCACGGTCTGTGACTTCCACGTCGCTGAATTCGAAGCGTCGCAGCACGTATTTCTCCGAGCCGCTGACATCGAAGAACGTGCCGCACTCCATGCGGATGCCGTGGAAACGGATGTCGTTGCACTCAGATTTTGGCATGTCGGCCCTGTCGCCCATCTGGAAGAACTGCGTCCACGGTTTTATGAGCAGGAAACTGCGGCAGCGGCCCGTGAGGTTTTCGATGCGCACATGCTCGTAATGTTGCGGTGTGTCGGGTCGCATCTTCAGCCACAACACGTTGTAGGCATCGTCGGCACGGCAGTTGCGCACAATGACATTCCAGTCGTGCACGCTCTCAGAGCCCAGCGTCAGGCAACCATGCACGGTACCGTAGTGGCAACGTTCTACAAGAATATTGTAGCACGGGCCGTTCTCGGGCGCCTGGTCTGCAAAAGTTCCTTTGCCGCCTTTCAGCACCACTGCGTCGTCATTCACGTTCATGTAGCAGCCGCGAACCACCACGTCGTGACACGCGTCAATGTCGATGGCATCGGTGGAAGGTCCTTTGATGCCCTGTGTCGAGGAATAAATGTAGAGGTCGCAGAATCGAACGTGGTCGCAGCGATAAATATGGTTCGTCCAGAATGGCGAGTTCACAAGCCTGACATCCTGTATTGTGACGTTCGACGAGTTGCTGATGTACGTGAGGCGTGGTCGCTGCGCGTCCTTGTTTGTGCATTGCGGGTTCCACTTTTTGCGCATCCAGAACTCCTCCCAGTACGGCTCGCCGCTGCCGTCTATGGTGCCACGGCCGGTAATGGTGAATCCGTCCAGTCCGTCTGCATTTATCAGCGCCACGAAGTACTGACACGTCTGCCCTTCGATGCGCGTCTGGCGAATGGCAAAGTCGCGGATACGCTCCGAACCTTTCAGTATGCCGCCTTCTTCGATGTGAAGGTGTGTGCCCTGGCGGAAAAACAGACTGCCGCTGTAGAATGTGCCTCGTGGCACCACCACTACGCCGCCGCCTTCGCGGGCGCAACGGTCGATGACGGACTGAATCTGCGTCGTCTGAATGTCTGTAGTTTCAGCGCTTACGCCGTAGTCTGTGAGCCGATATTGCCGTCCCAGTGCGCTCAGTTCCACTTTTGCCGTGTCGGCGAACCATGCGTCCATTACTTCGCCGTTGGGCCACAACTCGTGAGCCACGGGTTTCTTCTTGCCATAGGCCGTCAGACACAGCTGGGAGGCCAGCGCAGACAGCAGTAATAACGTGTACACTCGTTTCATATATTATAATAACGTGTGGCGCATGATTTTTTGTATGCGTCGCGCCGATTTTTTCACGTGTGGTTTCGGTTGAAACTGCGTGTGGGAAAATTTTTCTCGCACGCAGTTTCTCCGACGGCAAAAAGAGAAATGGAAGATTTGGCAGTTCGCACGGAAAGTATTACCTTTGCAAAAGAAAATCCAATGGCAGACAAAAATGGAAAACTTCAGTGAATTGATACGATTGCGGCGTTCGATGCGTAAGTTCACGCCCGAGTTGCTGACGTCCGACGAGGTGAAACTTCTGCTGCGAGCTGCGCTGATGTCGCCCACAAGCAAGGGACTCCACAGTTGGGAGTTCGTGGTGGTGGATGACGCGGCTGCCCTGCATTCGCTCAGCACGGCAAAAGCGCAAGGCGGCGAGTTCCTTTCGGGCGCACCGCTGGCCGTAGTGGTGCTTGGCGACCCTGCCGTCAGCGATGTGTGGATAGAGGATGCGTCGGTTGCCACGACGCAACTGCTCCTGCAGGCTGAGGATTTGGGACTTGGCGCCTGCTGGATTCAGATTCGCGACCGCAAGGACGCCGAGGGCGGCGATGCGGAAGAAAACGTGCGACGCATACTGGGCATCCCGTCTCACTTGCGCGTGCTCAATATCGTGGCCGTCGGTCATAAAGGCATGGAGCGGAAACCTTTCAACGAGGAGCGCTTGCTCTGGGAGAAAGTGCACATTTACAGCCCCATGCTGCCATGTTTCTGATTTCCTGCTGATGAAACTATGAAAACCGTACTCATCGGAGCCGGAAACGTGGCCACCCACCTCGGGCCTGCCCTGCAAACGGCGGGTTGCCGCATAGAGCAGGTGTGGAGCCACACGCGGGAATCTGCCAGCCGACTGGCAGACCGGCTGGATTGTGCTTGGACGTGCGACGAGATGGAGGTGCTGCCCGACGCGGAACTCTACGTTTTCAGCGTGCGCGACGCCGTGCTCGAGGATGTGGCTCGCCGCGTCTATGACCATCTGCTGGACGTTCGGAGTTTCTCGGCCGAGGAAAACGCCGGAGCCGACGCACTTTTCGTGCATACGGCAGGCAGCATGTCGGCCGATGCCTTGCCGGCGCCTCGGCGCGGTGTGCTGTATCCGATGCAGACATTCAGCAAAAACCGCGCAGTGGACTTCCGCCGTATTCCTATCTTCGTGGAGAGCGAGACGGACGAAGCGCTGTTGATGTCGCTTGGCGAGCAGATTAGCGACCGCGTGCTGACGCTCGACGGAGAGAACAGGCGCATCCTGCACTTGGCAGCTGTCTTTGCCTGCAATTTCACGAATCACATGTACGACCTTGCCTCGCGTCTGCTGGCCGACCACGGCATACCGTTCAGCGTGCTGCTGCCGCTAATCGACGAAACGGCCGCGAAAGTGCACGACATGGCGCCTCGCGATGCGCAGACCGGCCCTGCCGTGCGTTACGACGAGAACGTCATGCGCCGCCAACTGGCCATGCTTTCCGACGCGCAGACGGCAGAAATTTATAAACTATTGAGCCAGAGTATCCATGATAAACTACGACCTGAAGAAAATTAAGGCCCTCTGCTTTGATGTGGACGGTGTCTTGAGCTGCGAGACCATAACAATTGGCGACGACGGCACGCCGTTGCGCACCGCCAACATCAAGGACGGATACGCCCTGCAGTTGGCCGTCAAGATGGGACTGCACGTGGCCATCATTACGGGCGCTCGAGTGGAGAGTGTGGCGCGCCGGTACGAGAGTCTCGGACTCACCGACGTGCATATTGGCTGCAGCGTTAAGAAAGTGACGTACGAGAATTTCCTGGCCAAGTATGGCCTCCGGAACGACGAAGTGCTGTATATGGGCGACGACATCCCAGACCTGGAGGTGATGCAGCTGTGCGGCTGTCCGTGTTGCCCTGCCGATGCTGCGCCCGAGGTTCGCGAAGCCAGCATCTACGTGAGCCATCTGCGCGGCGGCTGCGGCTGTGGTCGCGACGTAGTGGAACAAGTGATGCGTGCACAGGGCCTTTGGCTGAAAGACAACCGTGCTTTCGGCTGGTAGGACGCGCAGCGAGGGAAAAAGTAGATGAAGAAAGAGGAATGATGCAACGAGAAAGACATTTTATCTTGGGGTCAAATTCGCCTCGTCGCCGCGAGTTGCTGGCCGGTCTGGGCATAGATTTCGAAGTCCGTGTGGCCAAAGATGTGGACGAGTCGTATCCCGCTACGCTTGTGGCAGAGCAAATTCCGCTCTACATCAGCCAGCAGAAAGCAAAAGCATACGTGCTCTCGCCCGACGACGTGCTTATCACCGCCGATACCATCGTGTGGCTCGACGGCTGTGTGCTGGGGAAACCTGTGGATGAGGCTGACGCAGTGAGAATGCTGCACCAGTTGAGCGGACAGACGCACCAGGTCTTCACGGGCGTGACAATCCGTTTCGACGGCGAGACACACAGTTTTGCGGCTGCGAGCGATGTCACCTTCGCTTCCCTTACGGACGAGGAAATAAATTACTATGTTAAAAACTTCCGGCCACTCGACAAGGCCGGAGCCTACGGCATTCAGGAGTGGATTGGCTACGTGGGCGTCACCGGATTGCACGGCTCGTATTTCAACGTCATGGGCTTGCCCGTGCAGAAACTTTATTCCGAACTGAAAAAACTACATTTGATATGAACACCAGACACCTTTTGCTCCTCGCATGCGGCCTCATGCTTTTCGTGGCTTCGTGCGACGAGTCCGACACCGACTCCTATATGCCCAGCTACGAGGGCTTTCGCATCGAACCCGCCAACCCGCGGGCCGGTGATACACTGCGCGTTACTGCTGTGCAGCGACAGCGCGGAAAACTGATATATCACGCCGACTACATGTGGACCCTCACGTACGAATATCATCGCGAAGGCAAGGGCGACACGACTCTCGTGTACCAACCTGCCACCCAAGCCGTGGTTTATGACATGGCGAGCGACGACCCAGTGCTTTCCTACGCCATTCCGAGTGGACTTGGCGGCCGGATTCAGGTGGGCTTTCGTGCCGATTTCCGGTATAGCGGAGTAGGGAAGGGCGGTTACGACGGCGAGAGTTATTCGTCGTCGGCTGTGGCAGGTTACATACTGCCCAAGGCTTCGTCGAGTTACGACGGTTGCTGCGAAGGCATGACACGCTGGATTCGCATCGCAGCCAACGAGTAAAGTCCTCCCACGAGACGGCATTCTGTTCGCCGAGCGCCGCCTTTTTGCCGTCATTTACGTTAAAAAAACTTGCAAACGGGAAAATTCTTCGCCGTAAGGCGGTAAAGTTGGTGGAAAAGTTGTACCTTTGTACCCTGTTATGCAGAAAATGATGAAATTTCGGTCTGTTTTCCTACTTCTGGCACTTGTTTTCGTGAGCAGCTGCGGCGAGTATCCGCGTTTGCAGAAGACAACGGATGCCGAATACAAGTACGAAGCTGCGAAAGCATACTTCGCACAGGGAAAATATGGGCGGGCAAGCGAATTGCTGGGTTCGCTTTTGGCCACGATGAAGGGCACGCCCTACGGCGAGGAGTGTCTTTATCTGCTTGGCATGAGTAATTTGCTGCATAAGGACTATGAAAGCGCCGGAAGTTACTTCCAGAAATATTATCAGGCATACCCGAAAGGAATTTTTGTGGAGCCGGCACGATACTATACGGGCTACTCGCTCTACAAACAGTCGCCCGACGCGCGGCTTGACCAAGCCAGCACGCAGGAAGCGATACACGAATTCCAGACTTTCCTCGACCACTATCCCGCAACTCAGCTGAAACCCCAGACGCAGGAAATGATAGGACTGTTGCAAGATAGGCTCGTAGAAAAAGAATATTTGGCCGCCAAACTTTATTACGACCTTGGGAACTATATTCTCAACAGCCTGTATTCGAGCAGCGTCAGCAACTATGAGTCGGCCGTCATTACGGCACAGAACGCACTGAAGGACTTTCCGTTTGCAAGCGCGTCTCGCCGCGAAGAATTTGCCATTCTCATCCTGCGTAGCAAGTATGAATTGGCACGGCAGAGCGTGGAGGAAAAACGAGTGGCACGCTTCAGAGATGCAATCGACGAGTATTACGCCTTCGTAAACGACTTTCCGGAAAGCAAATACATGCAGGAGGCAAAAGACATATTGGCTGCGGCCGAGAGCATTGTGAAACGCAAGAAATTGGATATTACACAAGAAGATTAATTTTATAAAGATGGATTACAAGAAATCAACTGCACCGACCAACACCGTCACACGCAACATCATGGATCTCTGCGAGGAGACGGGTAACATCTATGAGAGCGTGGCCATCATTGCAAAGCGCGCCAACCAGATTTCGGCCGATATAAAGGGCGAACTCAGCAAGAAGTTGCAGGAGTTTGCAAGTTCGGTAGATAATTTGGATGAGGTGTTTGAGAACCGCGAGCAAATAGAAATCAGCCGTTTCTACGAGAAACTTCCGAAGCCGACACTCATGGCAACTGAGGAATTCATCGAGGGAAAAGTTTTTTATCGCAACCCGGCTAAAGAGCCGACATTGGAGGCATGATTCAGCGCGTTCAGTCTCTCTACCTGCTGGCTGCATTTGTGCTCTGCGTGGCTTGCATGAGCCTGCCGCTGGGCTTCTACGTGACGACTGAGGGCGTTCGCGTGGCGAGTCTGACGAATCTTTGGTTCGCTTGGCGGCCTGAGTTTGTGGTAGATGGCATGGTGGCACGCTCGATGCGTCCTTGGGCATTGTTTGTGCTGCTCCTGCTTGTGAGCAGTATCACGCTTGTGAACATCTTCCTTTACAGGCGGCGGGCGTTGCAAATGCGCGTGAGCAGTTTCTGCATGGTGGTTATTGCAGGTTGGTATGCGGCTTACGCATTTTTTGCCTACGTGCTGGGCCACGGACTCGAAGCGTCGTTTCGTCCGAATTGGTCGGCCGCGTTTCCGCTGTGTGCGCTCATCTTCTTGTATTTGGCTTTTCGTGCCATTCAAAAGGACGAGGCGCTTGTGCGTTCGCTCGACAGGCTGCGTTGATGCCGCGTGTCGCAAATAAAAAATCGCGTGCAGTTCGCTTTGAAACTGCACGCGATAATTTTTTTCTCACCCGTCATCGCCTCGTCTTCAACACATCGAAGAGATACGACACGCGGCCCACAATGGCGCCGTTGGCGCTTCGACCAAACGGGTCTTTCTTGCTGTTCTTGAAAATGTCGCTCAGCGCGTAGTAATAACGGCCTTCGAGCAGAAAATGGTGGCCGCTGCGGGTGCTCACGTCGAGGCCGAGGCCACCAGTGAGGCCATACTCGAATTTTCGTTGCACCTGGAGGTCGTATTGTTGCACCACGTTGTTGGGTCGCACCAAATCCCACGTACCGCCGCCGCGTTTCTCGTTTTCGCTCAGGGCAAAGGCCACTTGGGGACCTATGGCAAGAAATCCTTTCGCTCCGCCGCGCTCTTTTCCGAATCCCAAGTTCGCCAAGAACGGAATCTGCAGGTAGTTGATGGTGCGCTGATAGGTGTTGGTGCTGGTTTCTATCTTCTCGTTCCATCCCAACTGCGTGTAGTTGGCCTCAATCTGCAGGGCGCAGAGTGCGGCGAAATACTTCTCGCAGGTGTATCTGAGCGTCATGCCGAAGGTTTTGCCCTCGTGGTAATTCTGTTTTATCGTGGGGATGAACGAGACTTTGTTCATCACATAGCCTCCACTGAAGCCCACAGCCAAGTCGCGACGCGCCTCACCCACTTGGGCGTGCGTCGTCAGCACAGAAACTGCGAGCAGTAAAAACAGAACAGGCTTCTTCATTGTATTTGTTCGATGGTCTGCGCCGGCGTGTAGTGTATCAACTGCACAGCGTGGTTGGTGAAACCGTCTCCTGCGACGTCCTGTACGAAGCGGAATGGGTGTTGGATGGGGCTAAGGGACAGCGTGGACTGCTCCTGCTCGAAACGTTCGCCCAGCTGCGAAAGGCCGTGCAAGAAGTAGTAACCCATGTCAAATCCCATCGTGCCGTATCGCGGGAAACTTACCTGCATTGGGTGGTGGAAATTCAGGCTGAAGCGCTGCTCAAAGTTCTCGGTAGCGGCCACCAACGGATTGCGGTAATAAGAACTGTAGAAGTACGTATCGTAGCGGTAGAAGTCGAGCAGCAGACTTGCCGTGTATGTTTGCCATTCGGGGTAGCCCTGCAGCGAAATTCTGTAGTCCGGATGGGCCGGGCAGAAGCTGTTGAGGCGCGAAATCAGAACGTTAAGCGTGCGGATGCTGGCGTTGTCGGGGATGATGCAATTCTGCTTAAATTGGTTTAGCGCACCTTCGAGTGCAAAGTCGTCGCCTTCGATATTGAGGTTGCGGGCTGCGATGCCTCGCTTGCTAAGCTCGGCACGCATGGCTGCCGTGAATTGTCGTCCGCGTTCGTCGGGGCTGTTTGTCTGCAGGAACACGTAGTTTCGCTCCGCGTATTGGCCCACAATCATGCGGGCAGCGTCCTGTTGCAGGACGTTGCTGGCCGCCGTGGCAGCAAAGACGTGTGGCCGGGCAGTCAGGTCGAATGCATTTGAAAAAGGCAGCACGAGGCGGATGGCATTCGTCTGGCAGAAATCAGAGAGGACGGGTATCTGCTCAGCGTCGGCAGGGCCGAAAATAATGGTAAGACTGCGCAGGGCTTCGTTGCTGAGCGCAGTCTGCATGGTTGCAGCCGTTCGGCCGCAGTGCAGTGCGTACAGTTCCACGTTGATTCCCTCGTGCTTTACACTGTCGACGGCCATCAGCAATCCCTGATAGAACTCCACAAATTTGGCGGCACGCTCCGTTTCTTCCTCGAATGGCAGCAGAACGCCCACTTTCAGCGAGGTGTATGCTTTGGATACGACGGGTACTTCCACAACTGGCGACACGTCGATAGACTGCGACACCACTTGCCGTGGAATGACCAGAAGCATGCCACGTTTCACTTTGCCCTTCTTGATTTCGGGATTTGCCTGTTCCAACGCTTCGGGCGTCACGTTGTACTGGTGGGCAATGCCCCACAACGTCTCGCCTTTCATCACTTGATGCAGAGCATTCAGCGTGCCGAGCGTGTTCTGTGCCACGCAGAAAGTGGCATACAGGCAGCAGAGAAAGATAATAATGCGTTTCATGGCCACAAAGATAACACTTTTCTTTTATTTTAAGCTTATTTAAGTCTGAAAATAGTGCCTCGATTCGGGGAAAATTGCTAATTTTGCAAAAATATTGCGACTATGAAACGATTCCTATCCTTGTTGCTCTTTTGTCTGACCTTGCCCGTCGTGGCTCAGGTCGGTCCTCGCGTCGATCCGCAGGCGAAGTTTGTCACCGTGGATGGCGACGAGTTGGAGGACGCCAGCAGCAGTCAAAGTGCTCCGTTGGTGGCTCACTTTTCGGCCAACCCATCTAATGTGGGTGCTTATTCGGCACGCTACGAGTGGAAAATCTGGCGCGAAGGTGATGAAAACAACGTGCTGGTGCATCGTTCCGTCGAGGACATCGACTATACTTTCACGTCCAGCGGCTCCTTCCGCGTGCAGTTGTACGCCACTTTTGTGCTGGGAAACGACACGATTTCATACCCGGAGGAGGGAGAAGAGAACCCGTTTGTGGTGGGGATAAGCGAGAGTAAGTTGGATTTTCCAAATGCTTTTTCGCCCAACGACGACGGGTTTAACGACGTATTGCGGGCAAAAGACGGCTATCAGAGCATCGTATCGTTCCAGGCAACCGTGTTTTCGCGCTCGGGACAGAAGATTTACTCGTGGGATACGCCAGCCGGCAAGTGGGACGGCCGCTGGAATGGAAAAATCGTGAAGGACGGAATCTATTTCCTCGTCGTGAATGCCCGTGGTGCGGACGGCCGGAAATATAATATTCGCAAGACGATAACGGTTATCACAGGCAACAACCGCGACAAGAACAGCACGACGGCAGATGACTGACCACTGCATTTCGGTAATTGGCGCTCGCGTTCATAATCTGAAGGGCGTGGATGTGGAAATTCCGCACCAGAGCCTTACTGTGATAACCGGCCTCAGCGGTAGCGGCAAGTCGTCTCTCGCTTTCGACACGATATTTGCCGAAGGCCAGCGTCGCTACATGGAGACGTTCAACGCGTACGCCAGAAATTTTCTCGGCAATATGGAGCGGCCGGACGTGGACTTGATAACTGGCCTCTGCCCCGTCATCAGCATCGACCAGAAGACTACGAACCGCAACCCACGAAGCACAGTGGGCACGACCACCGAAATTTACGATTTCCTGCGTCTTCTCTATGCTCGCGCGGCCGACGCCTTCTCATACGTCACCGGCGAACCGATGGTGCGATACACCGAAGAGAAAATCCTCGAGTTGCTGCTTCACGATTATTCGGGTCGGAAAATCTGTATCTTGGCGCCGCTTGTGAAGAATCGCAAGGGGCACTACCGCGAACTGTTCGAGACAATCCGCCGCAAAGGCTATCTTTACGTGCGGGTGGACGGCGTAATACAGGAAATCTTGCCCGGGATGAAACTCGACCGCTATCGTAATCACGATATCGAAGTTGTCGTGGACCGTCTGAAAGTTCAGGAGAAAGACGACAAACGTCTGCAGCAGACTGTGGCGTCTGCCATGAAGCAGGGCGACGGCCTGATTATGGTTTATGACATGGACACGGAGGCCGTGCGACACTACAGCCGTCGTCTGATGTGCCCCACAAGTGGGATTTCGTACAAGGATCCGGCGCCGCATGACTTCTCATTCAACAGCCCACAGGGCGCATGTCCGCATTGTAAGGGGCTGGGGTACGTGAGTCTCATTGATGTGGAGAAGGTGATGCCCGACCGCTCGCTCAGCGTGCGTCAGGGTGGAATTGTGCCTTTGGGTAAGGCACGTCAGACCATGATCTTCTGGCAGATTGGCGCGCTGCTCGATCGCTACGGCCTCGACCTCGATACGCCGTTGGCCGAGGTGGGCGACGATGTGGTGGGCGAGATTATCAACGGCACCACCGAGCGGCTGCGTATTCCAGCCGCCGTGGCTCATACGACGAACGAT
>Ga0310694_10001192_pt1 | contig 30346 bp, 10 predicted proteins | sample 174DNAGHGhighgp2_FD_203884 | JGI IMG/M metagenome (GOLD analysis project Ga0310694, IMG submission 203884) | Sheep rumen microbial communities from Palmerston North, Manawatu-Wanganui, New Zealand - 1742 DNA GHGhigh gp2 (v2) (version 2) | ecosystem: Host-associated > Mammals > Digestive system...
TGCGTCATGGTGGCGACCTGAACGGTATCCGCGAGCACCTCGATTATTTCAAGGAGTTAGGCGTTACAGCCCTCTGGTTCACGCCCGTGCTGGAGAACGACTCGCCCGATCAGGAGAACGGCTTTTCTACGTATCATGGCTATGCTACCACCGATTATTATAAGGTAGACCCCCGTTTCGGCAGCAATGCCGACTACAAACGTCTTTGTGATGAGGCTCATGCCAAAGGCTTGAAAGTAGTGATGGATATGATCTTCAACCATAGTGGCTTCGAGCATCCCTGGACCCACGATATGCCCTCGAAGGACTGGCTTAACACCCCTGATTGGCTTACTGAGGAGCAAAGCGGCCGCGATCCCATGACAGGCTTCACAGTCAATGCTGATGGCTCTGCGCCTACCAAGTCTGCCTACTTGCAGACCTCTTATAAACTTACCCCCGTCCTCGATCCCTATGCCTCGAAAGTCGACCTTAAAGAGACCACTGAGGGCTGGTTCGTGCCCTCGATGCCTGATCTCAACCAGAATAATCCCCACCTCATGCGATACCTCATCCAGAACAGCATCTGGTGGATAGAGACCGTTGGTATCGATGGCATCCGCATGGATACTTATCCATACGCCTATGCAGAACCGATGGCACAGTGGATGAAGGAGATCGATGAGGAGTATCCGAACTTCAATACCGTTGGTGAGACCTGGGTCACCGAGCCTGCCTACACCGCCGCCTGGCAAGATAAGTTTACAGTTAACAGTAAACCGTCAACTGTAAACAAAAGAAGTTATCTCAAAACCGTCATGGACTTCTCCTTCTTCGACAAGCTCAATCAGGCTAAAAACGAAGAGACCGATGGTTGGTGGAACGGTTTGAATCGTCTTTACAATTCTTTTGTTTATGACTATCTCTATCCGAACCCGTCGAGTGTGATGGCATTCATCGAGAATCACGATACGGACCGTTTCTTGGGTAATGGCCGCGATACCTTGGCTTTGAAACAGGCTTTGGCTCTGCTGCTTACGGTGAACCGCATTCCGCAACTCTATTATGGTACAGAAATCCTGATGAATGGCACCAAGGAAGTGACTGATGGCAATGTACGCAAAGACTTCCCAGGTGGTTTTCCTGGCGATACGCACAATTGTTTTACAAAAGAAGGCCGCTCTAAGGCTGAGCAATCGATGTTCCAATGGCTCAGTCGTCTGCTCCATTGGCGACAGAACAACGAGGTGATCACCAAGGGGACCATGATTCAGTTCATCCCCTTCAACGGCATCTATGTCATCGCCCGTCAGTATCAAGGTCGCACGGCGCTCACCATCCTCAATGGCACCACCAAACCCGCTACCCTCGACGTTTCCCGGTATGCCGAGGTGATTGGTTCTGCCACTAAGGTAAAAGATATCCTGACAAACCGCTTTTACGACCTTTCTGCAAATTTGGAGTTAAAGCCCCGCCAAAGCCTTGTCTTGGATTTTTAAATCCTTGACATAAATCAATTTTTCCCCGCATTTTGTTAATTTGTATAAAGATGCGGGGGAGATTGTGACTTTTTTACTACTTTTGTCGATAAAATGTCGATAAGAGAAAAGCGTATGATATGTCATAACGTATTATATCGATTATCCATCTTCCTAATAACTATCATTGTGATAGGGTGCTCAACAGGGGATGAAGCGAGTGAGCAAATTGCCGAAGGACGTGATCCGATAGAATTCACTACCTCGGCAATAAATGCTTCACGCGCGGGCAATACATATATCAATACTACGGAGTTCACTACAGGTTCCCAGATCGGCGTGTTCGGCTTTTATACAGGTCAGAGTGTCTGGTCAACTTCTGCCACCGCCAATTTCATGTTTAATGAGTGCGTAGATAAAGTCAGTGACGGTTCGTGGGGCTATGCTCCAATCAAGTACTGGCCCAACCAGACTAATGACAAGGTTACCTTCTATGGTTATTATCCGTATGGCGGCGTGGGTATCACCTTAGCCAGCACCAATACCTCTCCAGGCCTACCCGCATTGACATTCGAAGTGCAGGAACTCAGTGAGAATCATGTGGATTTCATGCTTTCCGAGTTGGAAGAGAACGAGATGCACATCACTTCGAGTCCTTCGCAAACTTCGGTCAATTACAAAGTTTTACTTAAGTTCCACCACATTCTGTCGAAAATCATACTGAAAGTGAAGGATGAATCTACAGGCGTTTTTCTTCAACCCAACCAATTCGCAGTAACTATCATTGGTTGGTACTACCAGGGCACCTGTAAGACTGTGACAGACAATCCCTGGGGTTGTGAGTGGACAGATTTAAGAAAACCCAAAAATTTCACCACTTCGTACAGTAATGATGCAGAGGACGAGCAGGAGATGGAACTCCAACAGATAATGTTGCTGATTCCCGGAAAATTAGATGAGGGGATGGATCCCAAAATCCGGTTTTCATATACTCTCGATAATGTTGCATGGGTAGAAACACCGGAAATGAGCCTGAATGAGGCATCCCTTAAGACATGGGAACCTGGCATGGTTTACACTTATGTCTACCACATATCCCAGCAAGGTAATAATCTGAGTGTTAAGGTTAACCCGTGGTATCAGTCGGGGTTGGTATTTACGAATCCATAATAAGAATGATTGAAAGAGTGCTATATATCCTGTGCGTCGTTGGATTGCTGACCGCTTGCAGCAGTCATGACGAAGAGCCCGCCCCAGTTTCGGGCGGTCGCACAGTGGCATTACGCTTATTGATTCCTGCAGACGAGGTCACCACTCGTACCCTTGGCGACCCGGGAAGTACATCCGTCCTATTAGCACCTACGAAATTCTACATCTATTTTGTTCAGACCAACTCCGGTGACAATAAAGACAAAGTTGTTACTTTGTATAAAAAAGATCCTGAACATCCGGAAGAGACTGGTAGCAGTGTTACTGGCGCATTATCTTTAACTCCCCCTCAAAATCTTCAAACCTATACCGGCTATATGGCATCATCAGGCGATAAGGTTTACAAATATGAAACATTACTTTTCGGATTGCAAGAAGGTGCAACAACAGGAAAATTCTATGTGGTGGCATGTAAAGAAGATCTTGGTATAAATATCCGTATTGGTACATCTGAAAGTGATTTGTTGAATACACAGTTTGACGCTGCGGCTATTCGTGCCGACCTTCCTAATATCTACTCTTCTCCATATAATTACAGACCCGATGGAATAAATTATTATGGTACATTTGGAGGAGGAGAAAACGTCACCATTGACATGATGCTCTACCACGTGGCTTCACGTGTTGATATCAAGTGGAACGTTACCAACGACAAGACCGCCAACTATCAGTCTACAAAAAAGATTAAAACCATGAGCGTTAGCGGTCTCAAGTCAGAGAATTGCTATATTTTTAAGCCCATGGCAAATATAGGCGTAGGTAGTTCCCCTTATGACAGTGAACTCAAAGCCGAAGAAGAGGTAGATCGTCAATGGTACGGACGGGCCTCATTCTATACTATTCCGTTTACGGAAAGTAATTATTTCGACATGACGATGCATATTAATGATGGTGCTTCAGACCATGACACAGATTTAAAACTGAATATGACTGGAGCCCATGACGTGTTTGTCCCTTGGATACGAGTAAATTTGACATACGACGAAGATACAGACTTTACACAAACAGAACTTTCTTTAACAAAGCAATAAGGAGCAAGACTGATGAAGATGATTTATCCCATAGTAAGAGTAGCCATCCGGCAGAAGCAGCAGACAAGCATCCGCTTATTTGCCGCCATTCTCATGCTATGTAGCCTCGTCATCGGTTCTTGGGGTCAAACGACCACGACCTATGCTTTCAGGTATGTCAAGGAAGGTGGAAGCTACACAAACGACGGCAAATCATGGGAAACAGCCAAGAACAACCTCCAGAACGCCATCGATGAGCTTGCAGAAGAGATTGCTGGTAAGGACATGAAGGGCTATGTTTTCGTACAAGGGAAGACTGAAGAAGATGGTGGAATGAAATACACCCCAACCCGTCGCTCTACCGATGATGCCAGCGAGTCTGTGTTCGATACCTCTTTCCGTATCCCGGCAGGAATCTATGTCTATGGTGGTTTTGCAGGTACTGAGACAAATGCCGATGAGTCCAAGCTTCCTAGTATGCGTATCATGAAACCCTACGTTGGAAGTGGCACTGAAATGACCTATGAACAGGTCGAACAATACATTCACGACAATGACATGATTCATGCCACACGTGGTTGGAACTTCAAGTATGTCACCATCCTCAACGGTAACCATTCTGTCGGTAACACTTTTACGTTCCGTTTCGACAAGGATCGTCACTTATATACCACCACCTTCCCGCGCAGTAGCTACCACGTCGTATGGTTTGCTACAAACGGCCAGATTAATCTCAGTGAAACTGACGCAAACAATGGATTGACGGGTCACTATCGTCCGCTCGACAAGGAGGCTGCTGTCGATGGCTGTACCATCGAGGGTGGCTTTGCCAGCAGCACCAACTTGAAGGGTCATGAGCACCGTGGGTATGGTGGCGGCGTCTACATGGTAAAGAATGCTGTGCTCAGAAATTGCATCGTTCGTCAGTGTGAGGCCGTGATTCGTGGTGGTGGTGTCTATCTCGACGGTGGCGGCACGGTAGACCGTTGTTTTGTCCATACCTGCCAGACCACAGGCTACGCCATGCAGCAGGGTTACGGTGGTGGCATCTGTATCGATTACGACGGAACTGTCACCCATTCTTATATCATCCAGAACACGGCCCGTATCGGTGCCGGTCTGGCCATCTGTCATGTACCCGACGAATATCCGGAATCATCGCTTTACCCTGATCCGGAAGATGATAACCGTCCCGACTATTACTCCCCTTTCTGCAGTGCGTCGGTAATTGCCAACTGCACCAGTACCGCTGAGGGTGGTGGCGTCTACCTCGATGAGGGTGGCACCTTGAACCACTGTACAGTAGTAAACAACCGTTGCGAGGGTCCTGACGTGATTTACTATGGTCGTAAGCATGGTCGAACAGGTGGTATTTATATCCGTAATGGCGGCACCGTATTCAACACTGTGGCATGGGGCAACGAGGGTGTGGTCAATAATAATGTGCAGTATGCATCGTATAAAGATAACCTTGACAATGGCAAGGATATTTCTGTCTACCATTGTGCTTTCTCTCGTAGTGAGGTCACTGACTGGGCAACCACAAAGAAGGAAAGTGTCATCGCCTTAGGTATAGAGAATGCCCCCGAGAATGCTTCCTCACAGGGCAACTACCCATTGTTCTCCTGTCCCACGACAAAATGGGGTTCCAGTGAGCAAGCCGCCGGAGTACAATATGGTGAGAATGGAGTCATTGACATGACGGCCAAGGCTGATGGTGAACCCTATCAGCGCGTCTATAACTGGCATCCTCAGTCTGCCTCAACCCTACGACAGAAGGCTATTCAGGTGACCAATGCTCTATACGACATCAGTGAGGCCATTCTTCATGCCTCCGTGCCGACAGATATTACTGGCCGTGCCTATGAGCCCGTCTCCTGCATTGGCGCTATTTCACAGAACTATCGTTTCAACCTTACACCTGCGTTGTGTGATGCGCTTGATCCAAGTACAACAGCTCAGATTCCCACTCTCTTTGTCGACCCCAACCGCCGTGTTTATGGTCCTGTGAATGACAAGGAATATAATGAAGACAAAACCCTACTGGTTGACTCTGAGTCACCTCACCCCGGTTATCTTGATGACAACGAGACGGGTAACAACTGGGAGCACCCATCAGGCAACATAGGTAATGCCATCCGTTACTTCCTCAACCGTCAGAATGCTGATGGCACCTATACCTTTACCAATGCTAACGACGGATTTGAGGGTACTTACAAAAATGTCCAAATCGTTGTCAAGGAGGGTTCGGTCACGACGGCAGGCCCCGCCAACTATCTGGGTCAGCAGGCTCGTACGGCCAGTATCCGCCCAAGCACCAACATGCGCTTGTATGGCAGTTTCCCTTCAACCCTGACAGGTACCTCCATCGAGGGCCGCAACCAGCGCAAGACACCTACAAAAATCACCGCCAACGTGCTCAATGGTGAGTATATGAATGATGCCGCCCATGTCATAGCCCTGATTAATGTCAAAGACGTGATCGTCGATGGCTTCCGGCTCTACGACGGCAATGCCAACCTTACAGCAGAACACTCCTATACCGATCAGCCCATTTACTTCGGTGGCGGCGTCATTGTCAATAACGCCTCCGTATCACAGGCCGAACGTATCGATATGACGGGTAACATTATCCGTAACTGTGTCATTGCCAACTGCTCCGCCCCAGAAGGAGCTGCTGTCTACGTCAATGGTGAGCACAAGCAAAGTGATAATTTGACAAGCCGAGCTGAACTGACGCTCATCAACTGTGTCATCCGTAATTCCACCGCTGGTGACATGCATGGTGACCATGAATATTTTTCCAAGCCTGGCAACAAGTCAGATGCCGGTGTTGTCACTGCCAACGGCAACGCCCACATCTGGTTGCGCAACTGCGACATCGTCAACAATTGTGGCTATGCTTTGAAGGCTACCAATTCGCCCTATTTTAATGGTAACACCTGGATTGATGGCAGTGCTGACCGCTATCAGATAGAGATCTACAACAGCATCATCTTCTCGAATGGTAATCACATCACTACCGACCGTAAGGAAATCGGAACAGCCGTTAGTTGGCCGTCGGATGCACGCGGCACCATCACTGGCAACTATATCTACCTTGATTATGATGCCGCAAAGCCTGCGGGCTTACCGACCGATCCCGAATTCAAGTTCTTCAATTACCTGACTCGTAAGAAGGCAGATGACGGTGCAGATAATACAAAATGGAGGTCTGGCATGTCGGATGACATCAAGAAACTGCGTTATCCCTATTTTGTCAATCCCAGCAATAACATCGGCCACGCTGAGGATGGCGACAAGCCGCTTTATGGCGGCACTGTCAGCTATGAACCGCTCAACATGAACCCTATCGTGAATGGTGCTTGTGCGGAAGAAGACGACAATGACTTGATAACACCATCACCATACACAGGTGAGGACATCTATAAGCAACATAAAAAGACCGTCAAGTACGACGCTGCCAACAACCCCCGTACCTATGGCGGAGACCCCGATGCCGGAGCAGTGGAGAACACCAGACTGCCCAAGGGAGGTTCTGTGCTCTACGTCACTCCGGATGGTGCTGGTAAACGTGATGGTAGCAGCTGGGGAAATGCTATTCAGGGAAATGCTATTTATGCATTGAATGGAGCTGGTCCGGCAGGAACGGATTCTAAGGACGGTGATCGTATTATCAACACAACTGACGATGGAACTGCTACAACTGGAGTTGCCAATGGTGTGCTGACAACAGATTCCCGTTATTGTGGATTTGCCACGAGTTTTTTTACAGACAGAAAGACAGGAGGAACATCAACGACAACAATTGAAAAGAAGTGGACGACAGTGACGAATAATTATACTGGAGGACGTAAAGATGGTACAGTAGAAGTAGAACCAAGGACAGGACCTGTTTCGGAAACCAATACGGTTATAAATAATACTGGCAGTTCATCTTCAGCAGGATGGTATGATGACGAACGGTATCCATACGGTGAAATATCGGGCGCTTCTCGTTTTTACTGGCGTGCTAATCAAAGCCCGATACCTGACTGGTGGTCAAAAGGAACATTTAAATCAACAGATTCTGGTACAGATCCGTATACAGGAGAAACAATTACTGGTATAGGTGATGGTAAGTCAATGACGCTCATTAATGCTACAGATTCTAATGGCGACAGGTTGTTCCGATGCACAAATAATCGTATAGAAAATTATGTGGGAGGATTACAATATGCTGTTGAGAGGGCTGCTGCTTACAATTCACTTCCTGAGGATTCGCCAGAAAGGATAGAGGGAGTAGATGCAGTTCAGGTATGGGTCTCAAACGGACACTTTACCGATTACAAGGGTTTTGTGATGCGTGATAAAACGACGGTGATGGGTAGCTTCCCTGCTAAGGATGGCAGGAATCCTGGACTCACAGAACGTCAAGCATTGATGTCAAATGTCATCAATATTCCTAAGTCACAAACTGCGCAACAGAAAAACCTCGATCCAGCCGATTATGAGACTATTCTGCAAATTTCTGATGTAGACCCCAAATTGGATGAGTTGCATCTGAATACTGCCGCAGTAAAAGCTTGGGACGATGACTTGGCAAAAGAATCAACCACAGACACTCAAACGACCAAAGAAGTAGAAGTTAGTGTAACTAACAACTATACATGGAGTGATAGAGAAGAAGTCACTACCACTTATATTCGCTATCCTGACATGGTCTATTCTGGTAATAATAATGTCTTTAACTCGAGTTATCGGCGTAAGACTGATAAAACTGCACCGGCGAATGGTTCAACTGAAGGGGGGGTGGATTGGAATACAGGAGAGAGATATGTTTATCAGTATTTCGGTGATCAGGGAGGCGGAAACAAGAGTTGGGAACTTGTCTATGCAAATAGAACGAACAATGTCGATTATAGCAGTTTCAAATTTGATGGTGTAAGAAACGTTGTAGATGAAAATGGAACTATAATTGGCAGTGTGTCACGTGGTATGGAACTGAGCGGTGGCATGATTGGTATGAGTGCATGGCAGACCATGAAGAATGTTCCAGCGGGGCAATATAAGTTACAGATTGATTTAGCAGCATTCATTAGGGCTACAAACAATGGTCATGATACGGGCAATAATAATACTGGGATCACATTTTATATTATAGATTCCCAACGGGTGATATGTGTGACCCAGCCTATTTATTGTGCTAATACAAGCACTCCTTATAAATTAAGGAGATATTCATTCGATTTTGAACAGCCTGTAGATGGAGATTTAACAATACGGATAATGGGAATATCAAATGATCATGAGACAAGCGCTCTTCCTGCGTTGAAAGATAATCCCAACAGAAGGGAAGTTCTTATGGCCAACGTACATTTGACCCATATGTTTGATAATCCAGGATACGTTTTGTCAAGTAGTCAATCGACAGAAACCGTTACAAGTACTTCAGATCCAGTTGTCTCTCTTCGCAATCAATATAGTGTTACTAAGCATCGCTTCACTTTAAGGAAACGTGTTTTGCAAATGCCTGACGTTACTAATCCTGTGTTCGGTGGCGGTAAGGCTACAGATTACGTGGTTGAGGTTAATGGAACACCTCAAGCAATGAGTTCAACTCTTACTGATGACGACTTTGCCCATTGTGAACGTGTTGTACTTGATACCCGCACTTCAAATAGTAAGGCTTATCGTCGTATTGCTGATATTGATTATGTAGGGTATAATGACGTAGTCTGGGATGGTTTTACCATTCGTCATGGCTTCCTTAGTGATGTACATTCAGCTCATGGCGGTGGTGCTGGGGTGAGTATGTATGAAGGTTCTCACTTAAGGAATTGTATTGTTATCAATAATTTTTCAGGTTCTAGCCGTACTAAAGGAGCTGGTATATTTTGTGATGGTTCTACTGCTACTATTGAAGGTTGTTTTGTCTTGAATAATACTGCAACGCGGGGAGCTGTTGGCGTGGTAACTGATGATAACCAGATTTTTGCAGGAGCTCTGTTTATGTACGAAGGTACATGTTTCAATTCTCTATTTGCTAACAACTTTAGTCAGGGTTCTGCAGGAGGATTAGGATTCTGTGTGGGTAAGTTCTACAATAACACCATTGCATATAATACATGCCGACTTGAAGAGGGAGGAGTGATAAATGGCGGTGCCATTTCGTTGGCTACTGAGTCAAATCCCAATCTATTCGTTGCCAATACCATTATTTATGGTAATACAGGCAGAGCCATTCGTCAGCGTGGTCAGACTGATCTAAACTTAATTAATCCTTTTATTCATTGTTATATTCAGACAGAAGAACCTTTTTCAGAAAACCTCTACCTCAAGAATATCCAAAACTGGACTTCAGAAGAAACAGGCAACTATGGTATAGGCAATTATTTTATCAATGGTCAAACTCCCAGTGCTGAGAATACACCTTTTGATGCTGACTTAGCTAAAGATGAGCAGGGTAATTACATCAAAGATGGACAAGGGAAATACATCTACACAGGTGATGCAAGTACAAATGCTGATTTCCGTCTGACGCCAATCAACACCTTCTGTATCAACCAAGGAACGGAAGCCTTTGCGGGAAATCTTCTTCAAACGCTGAAATATAAAGGAAAAAATGAAACTACCATCAAGAACGGTTTCCTTTATAAGACTGTTGCAGCTGCTGAGTTGCCAGATAACGACGTGGCGTATGCCGATCGTATTCAGGACTGTGAGATAGACATCGGTGCCTATGAGTACGACGGTACGAAGAGCATTGAGCCCGACTTGAGTGTCCCTGGACAAGCCATTTTCTATGTGACACAGAGCGGTGGTGGTGGACTGGCTACAGCCAGTTCGCGTGAGGATGCAGCCTGCAGCATCAAGTTGCAGAAAGTACTTGACGCAGCCGGCCGCTGGAAATATGCCTCCAAGTATTATGCCAATACTGACCCCTCGCAAGCTAACTATAACATGACAAACTTTGATCAGTCAATCTTGGAGGCCGAACTGATTACAGCTGCCAAGAAGAATGATCCGGCTTCAACGCTTGCTACAGGAACAGAAGAGATGAACACTCTCCTGGAGGGGCTGAAAGACCGTACAGTCATCGTCAAGTTGGCTGGCAACTATATCTATAATGAAAATCCAAGTACTCATAAGTGGGAGCGTGAGAATACCGACTCCACGTATGTGCCGACCCGTAGCACCGATACCAACAACGATGCCGAGCCCTTCCTGCTCGACTACTCGCTCATCGTGCCACATGGTGTACAGCTATGGGGTGGCTATGACCTCTCTTTCGACGAAGACAAACGTGATGTGCTTGGTAATCCTACCATTCTGAGTGGAACCTTGGAGGGTGAGACCACAACAAATGAGAGTCGTGTGTACCATGTAGTCACTTTCACAGAGAATCTTTTCAATGAACGTGAACAGTTGTATGAGGAGGGTGAAGAAGGCAATAAGACACAAGTCACGGGACAATTGAACTACTTGTCAGCAGATGAGAAGGAACGTGCCGTGCTCGATGGTCTCTTTATCGAGGACGGTGAGGCCAATGGTTCAGAGGCAGTGAACCGTATAGGTGGTGCTGCCGTTGTGACGGGCTATGCTCATATCCGCAATTGTATCGTGCGCAACAACACTGCCAACGACTATGGTGGTGGTCTGTATCTGGAATCCAGTGCGCTTGTCAGTGGTACTATCATCAGGGACAACTCAGCAAAATATGGTGGTGGTATCTATGTCTACGAACCTGAAAGATCAAGCTCTGCAACATACGCCAACATCATTTCGACCACAGTGGTAGACAATTCTGCACAGAACACAGGCGGTGGTCTGTTTTTCGATACGAATGTCCGCGCCAACTCATCTGTTTTCTGGAAAAACACGGCCAATGACTTGGGTAACGTGGCCGGTACCTTCAACACCAACGCTGTGCAGCTGGTAGAGAACTACCCCATCAACTTCTGTGGCATTGAGTCGAGACGTGTTGAGGGTGTGAACAACCTTGAACTGCCTGTGGCCGAAACGGAGGGCGTGCGCTGGAATCATAACGACCACTATGAGTTGGGCAATGGAAAGGATATCCTCTTTTACCCCATCACCGTATCGTCAACCTTGGGACGCTCGGGTATGCCGTATGGCGACTACAAAAGTTTGATAGTGCGTTTCCCGACACTGGAACTGCAGGATATCCTTGGTCTGAACAGAATGGCACAGGATGACGAAGAGACTGTGACGTTGGCTAACCACGAGACGCTGATAAAGGTCACCAAGGATAATGCCTTTATCGAGATGGGAGCCCGTGTCCTGAACCACTCTTTCGAGGTGAAGATTGAGTTCGGCCATGTTATGAAGCGCCTGTTTGTGACCACCACCGAACTCCTGCCCACCGACGATGCACTCGTTATGCAGGAAAATACGGTTGCGAAGGAGATGACAAGCAGAGGCGTCAATTATTCAGAAGGTAGCGATGCATACAAGGCGTTGGAGGATGACGTGGAGATGTATAAGCAGATGGGCAGCTCGTTCCTGAACCCGTTCCACCGCTTTGGCGATGCCCTTGAATATATTATTAAGGTACGCCAGAGTGATGAGTATTATTTGGATGAGAATGGTGAAAAAGTATGGAAGGATGATAACAACCATTCTCTTGGTTATAAAACGGTACGTGATATCTATAAGGATGTGCGTTTCGAGGTGTTTGTCACTGGTGGTACGTTCTATCCCTTCCGTGATGCCCATGGCAAACAGGGCGAGTCACGTGCCAACACCTTCGTTGTGCCTGAGAAGGTCTCCATTGTAGGTGGCGTCAACCGCACCACATCTGGCCATAACTACTGTCAGGAAGGTGGATTTGAAGAATCTTCAGAAACGACAAAGACGGTGGCCGGTTTTACACTCAATTGTGTTTCTACTCAGCAAATTCGTGACGATCGCCAGTTGCTCGACCGAAACGGTAACCATGTTCAGGAGCGTTGGGAGATGCGCGAGCAGACCATTCTGAGTGGCGCTGCCGTGAAGAATGGTGATGCCACTAATGTCTATCATGTCATTACCTGTTTCCCCGATGTTGCTCAGGTGGGCTCTCTACCAACTCGCTACACGACTTATGAAGCAGGAGAATTTTCGGGTCCTCTACCAGATATGTGTGCTGACAATCAAGATAGCCATGCGTCCTCACGCCAGTTAATGGATAATATCACTGCCGAATGCAAAGCGAGCCGTGACCAGCGACTGATTTTCATCGATGGTGTCACCATCACAGGTGGATGGGCTAACGATATTGAACAGGAAGACAATACCGATAACTTCCAGAAACTGTCGTACTTCCGTGGTGGTGGTATCTTGGTTGACGGCAACTGGGATAGTTCATTCGACAATGACGTCACGCTTGTTGAGGTGCTGGGAGTGGCGAAACGGAATATCCCTGTCATTGTTGACAATTGCCTGTTCAACGACAATATGGCCGCTAATGGCGGTGCAGTCTATACCAACGGCTCGTTCTATGCCTTTAGCAGTCACTTTACCCGTAACTGGTCGCGTGGTCCTAATGTTGAGGCTGACCAGAATTTTATTCCTTGGACGGCTGGTGGTGCCATTGCCAACAACTACGACGTGTACCTCTGGAACTGTCTGTTCGACAACAATGAAGCCAAAAGAGGTAGCTTGCCTATCCGGAACGACGCCATTGTGAATGCCGATCTCCGTCAGGGCTATGGCGGTGCCATCTCATGCAGTGCTACCGGTTTGGCTCGTATCGCCAACTGCGACTTTGTTCGTAACAAGGCTGTTGCCTTCCCTGCACTCTATAACTTCCTTGACAACAATATGCGTGCAGCGGCCAGTGTTGAAAATAGTGACCTCTACAACCTTTATGGTCCTGGTCACCACTTTGCTGTCAACACCCTCTTCTGGGGTAACGAAGCAACGGCAACAGCGGTTGCTGAGGGTACAGAAGAGGAAGACGATTTTTATGAGGATATTTTAGGCCCAGACTGGAAGTCCAAAGATCAGCGCAAGCCATGGCATGTGGCAAATCTTGCGCCAGGGCTTGATATTGCGACATGTACCTTCAGCGCCTACGAGGAGGGGCATGGAGAACCATGTACCGTTTGGGAGGAAAACCACGACTATGCAAAGTCTGCGCAGGTTGATGACAAAGACGGAATAGACGGCTTAACACTTCTTTACGCTGGTCAGTTCCAGGATGTGCTGGATAAATATTTTGGCTGGTATAAGAAAGCGGATCCTGAACATCCTGAGGCTACAGGACCTGAACATCCTGTTTACACGACGGTAACGGAAACCGTCATGGGCGAAGAACTGTCGATTCACAGGCCGACAGCACCATCGAACTATACTGATTATCTTCCCTATAACTACAATCTGACGCTGGGTGTTGATAACACGGGTTATAACGGTCCCTTCTTTGTACAGCCCTCGCTGGATGCTGGTGTCGATGGTTATATGGAGCACGCCGACTGGCTCGTGTCACGACTGAACAACATCATCGATAATGGATGGGGCATGCTGAAGCAGGACGTGTCGAAAGCCAGCGAAACCTCCAACCTCTTCGATACAAAACTATTGAAAGAGAATGGAGATGTGGCCAGCAGCCCGATTGATCATGATGAGCAATATATGGGATTGTATGGCAACGGCTTCTATAATATCCATGCCAAGGACTCATACACACGCTTTAAGCAATTCGGGTTCCGCAATCTGTTGCCTATCGGTGACGAGCCTTATAAGACGTATGTCCGTGAAGGCTCCAGCGAACAGAACAACATGCGCCGTATCTCCACACACCCGAAGATGGGCGTGCAGCAGGTGTTCATCGACATGGGCATCTATGAGTATCAGTATGTACAACTGGTAACACAAGGTGATGAGACCGATGTCATCTGGGTCACAGAGAAACAGGATGACTCGGAGATATGTGATGGCTCTACTTGGAAGAAGGCTACCAACAATTTGCAAGAGGCTATCGAGACCTTGCTGTTAAGCCGCAACAACCATGACAAGATGATCAAGGTAAGAGGCGGTAGCTATAGTCCGACCCGTATGACGAACAGTGGATATAAGAGCTTCTATGTAGATGTGCCAACCTCATACGACGGTGTTGCAACACCGGGTGATGCTGAAGCAGACATTGTATTAACGGCCAAGAGTTTAACCATCCGTGGTGGTTATACCAACACGTCTATCGAAGATAATGATGACGGTGAGAGTACACGTGACCTCGAGCAAAACCCCGTGACCTTTATCATGCAACGTGAAAGTGGAAATACAGATCAACAACTGGAGCACCTTTTCGTTGTTGAGAATGCGGAGCAGATAGGTAACTATAAGAACTACCTGACAAATACAAACATCAAGGCACAAGGCGTGAGTATGCCTGTAGTGCTCGATGGCATTACCTTTATTAATACTTATGCCAAGAACACGGATGGAGATGGCGGTGCAGCGCTCCTCTACAAAGAGCAAACACACATAAATGATGATAAATCGACACCTCATTTGAAACCCGACAAGGATCAATCCAGCGAGGAGCGGCCCAAGTTACTGATCAAGGACTGCACCTTCATGACCAACGGTGCTGCTGATATATCTGCTGTACGTATCAAGAATGGAGGCGGACAGGCACTTGTCGTCAACTCACTCTTCCATAGTAATACCGGTTCCCCATTACAGGCAGTCAATACCAAGGTGATCAATAGCACCTTCGCTCTGAATGGCGGACACCTAAACCTGACGGATGCATCAGAAGCATATTATGATCATAGTGGAGAAACGCCCATTTATGGCAACTATCCCTCTGCCTTGCATAACTCCGTCATCTGGAAGGACGACCAGAACAATAGTCAGGCGACGCAGTACGAGGGTGTTATCGATCCTTCAACAGCGAACATGACCTATAATACTATTACGAAAGCCAATGAAGAGCCGACAGGTGCTGCCAGCGATACGGACAACAATCACAATACGCTGTTGAGCAAAGTGAACAGTGATGTGCTTTTAGGTCCTAACTTTGTCGATCCGAAGGAAGATGCCTCGACGACAGCTGCCAAACAGACGCGTGACCTCCGTCCGAACCCCAGTGCCAGACTCCTCAATCAGGCTGACAAGGCGACCTACACCACTCTCGTTCCTTATTATCCTACATTCCCCGTCTATGCTGCCAACCCGGCTATCGATAATACGAAAGAGGTAATAGGTTCGACCGACTACGCAAGGAAACGACCCATCAAAAATGCCAACGATGAGATAACAGGCTACTTCTGGTTCCATACGGTTCAGTGGGGGCCAAAGACAGCACTGACTGATACACAACTTCAGGGCACAGACCCCAACCCGAAGGCGTATGTTGAATGGGAGCTGCTGGGCAAACCGCGTATGATGAGCGGTGGCATAGACCGTGGCGCCTACGAGTGTACAGCTGTGCTGCAGCGCGTGCTCTACGTCACCGATGGTGCCTACGGTAAGAAAGACGGCACAACGTGGTATGATGCTTTCGACATCAATCAACTGCAGAAAGCCATCGACGTGGCATCCATCTATTCACTGAACAGCAAAACCTCAGGTGACCAAAAACGTGCTTACGTCTTTGTGAAAACCAGTGACTACCAGAATGAGGCCCTAAAGCTACGCGACGGCGTGTCAGTCTATGGCAGTATCAATAACCTGTTCAGGGATGAAGTGGCCGAAGGACATAGCGACGAGGCTATTTCTACTTTCCTCAACAAGATGCTGGCTAATCGTAAAGGTATCGCTGACAAGAGTGTGAAATCGAACGTCATCAAGGGCCTGGTCACCGACAACGAGATGGAGCACACTTCAGGATTCCTTCTTGACGGATTTTGGCTGAAAGGAGCTAATACCGCCACGACACCTGTGAACATGGAGAAGTATCATACCGTGCTCCGCAACGACATCATTGGCGACAACACCGTCACAACGGCTAATGAGCCGATGGTGAAGTTGGGCAATAACAGTCTGCTCTATAACACTTTGCTCTATAGCAACACAACCAATGGTGGTGCGGTGGTGAATGTTGGCGGAACCGGATATGTGCTGAACTGTACTGTTGCCTATGAGGACGGACAGACAGGATTGAGTGGAAATACAACAGCTGTTAATGTGCTGAGCACCATCAACGCAAATAGCAATGCCAATATGTTTGCGCCCTACTTCCGACCAAGTGCTAATACGGGCTATACCAATACACTGCCAACCTACCTGACGGAGCACCAGCCTTATTGGTATCAGTTGCACGAAGAGAGCAGTCAGATAGACGCTGGCACGGACGACGGTTCAACAGCCGTTAATGGCGATAATGCAATAGCCAAATTGTTCCCTGATGAGGTCAACTTCGATCTTGACCGTGACATTTTAGGCAACCCGCGCCGACTGGGAACCTATGTTGATAACGGTTGCTATGAGACCTGGAAGATCACAGGTAATAAGTTTGTGGATAATACCACTAATGGAACCTTTACCTCGAATTATCGCGGTCATACGTATCCCCACATGGGTAGCGTGCTCTACCTCATGGAAAATGCCAACATGGTGGTTGATACCGATGGCGGCATACCGCTCTTCTCTGGCGACGGAGCCTTGCAGCCTGGTTACGTATTGGTGAAGAATGGTGCTTCCATCTACGGACAAGGCAACACACTTAGTTTCGGCTATGTGGCAGCAGAGAAAACTTATACAAATCTGAGGTATGCACTGACGGCATTGCCATTCGGCTACGACAAGCGTGATATCATGACCACAAGTTATAATAATGGTAATGACAAACTGACCCAGGTCAATGCACAACCCAGTGCAACCTATAGCTATGATGGTGCCCGGCGTGCTGAATGGAGCTATGAGTTCCAGACCGCTAATTCGCCCTGCTGGATAACAGCCGAGACTGCAGAGGCCAATGAGGGCAGACTATTCGACTTTGGCAGCAATGTTACCGAAACGGTACGCATTACCGGATGGCACGGCACAGACGGTGGTGCCCAGTATTATGAGGACGGTTCGGACAAGACCGTCACCTTGACGCAATACGACAACATGCCTACTGATGGCACAGCGCACTTCACGACCAACGAGAACATGGGCTGGAACCTGAAGGGTATGCCGTGGCTGGTAAGCAGCTATCGGACAGACGATACAACAGATGACGGTGTTGAGAACTACCAGATGCATGTGCCGCACTTGTTCTATAAGATGAATGGTGACGGAACATATATTAAGAATGCTGCCATCTATACGCAGCAGTCTTGGGTTGACGGTTCAACGATGACCCTCGGTGATGCCTACTTCACACAGACGGCTATCATCGGTGACGAGGAACAGCTGACATTTGCCTTGCCAGAATATTCAGTACCGTTGCCAGCCCGACCGTTCCAGCGGGTGGCCATCAGGCCTTCGAATGATGATGAGACCGCGACGCGGACATCAGACACCGACGGTCTGCCCTCGTTCCTCTACGACGATGTAGTAACGGTATGTCCACAGACGGGTGCCGAGACGGCCATCAGCTACCATCAGGGCAGCGATGGCGTGAAGTGGCAGGCATTCGACCCGTCGCTCTCGCAGATCTATATCGTCAGCAATCAGGGCCTGTATATGTCGCTTATGTCAGCAGCGCCTGTCGAGACGGACATCCCAGTAGGCGTGAAGCTGCCAGAGGCTGGCGAGTATGTCATCACCCTGCCTGACCCCGAGGCCTACGACGACTATGCATCGGTATGGCTCATCGACAAGGAAACCGGTGCGACCACCAACCTGAAGGATGGTGGCTACCACCTGACGGTCAGCGCGTCTGGCGTCTACAACGACCGTCTGATCCTGCGCTTCGGTGGTATCGTAGAGGGGCAGACCTTCAGCGCCCCACAGCCGAATGTGATAAAGGTGCGCTCGATGAACGGACGGCTGCCGTTGGCCAGCTTCGTGGATGATACTGAAATAGCGGTTTATTCGGTCAGCGGTGCATTGGTGTTCAAGGGAACAGTAGCTGATAGTCACAACTATCCCTTCGTAAATGGTGTATATGTGGTTCGAATTCTGCAGCAGGAATTATCCCGTGAAGAAGGGTTTTAGATGATTAATTTTTATTAAACTCAGTTAATTTCGATTAATTTAACGCGCTCGGCGCAATAAAACAAAGAAACATTGGTGAATTTTTACTATATTTGCAATCTCAGACTGTTCGTTGGTGGCATCACATTCGTGCTGACCATCATGACAGCTTTCGCCCAGAGCACAAAGCCGTTGAACATCAGGCTTTTGCGCGACGGGTCGGAGATAGCGTTCTTTGACAATGTTTCCCCCGCACTTCAAAGCAACAATGATTCCATCGGATATGAGCTGCAACGGGACACGGTACCCCCACGGCCTTGGATGGCCTTGAAGACCAATCTGCTCTTCGATGCGCTGCTCACGCCTAATATAGAGATAGAGATACCGCTCGGGCATGAGAACCGGTGGAGCATCATGGTAGAAGACTGGTTCCCGTGGTTCCTCTATAGGAAGAACGCCGTTGGACAGGCTCGGACAGAGCCTCGTATTATCGACAAGATCTACAAGAATGCCTATCAGGTATGGACCGTTGGCGCTGAACTGCGCTATTGGTATCGTCCACGTAGCAACAAGTTCAGGCAGACACTTACCGGCACCTTCGTCGGACTATATGGAGCTGGCGGAAAATACGACTGGGAGTGGGATTCTACTGGCGATCAGGGAGAGTTCTTCTCCGCAGGTCTTACCTGGGGAAAGGCTTGGCGGCTTGGCAAACACTGGAATCTGGAGTGCTCTGGCAGTGTAGGTGCTGTATGGGGACCCCGGCGTCACTATAACGGTGAATACGATGACATCCATCTCGTCTGGAAGTACAACAGCAACATCTTCTATGCCGGTCCTACCAAACTCAAGGTGTCTATCGCATGGCTCATAGGGAAAGGAGGTGAAAGATGAAACGGTTCCTGGCGCCTGTCTGCTGTCTGTTCCTCGTGGTCCTACTCTCCGTCTTAGGCTCTTGCGAGCGTCGTCCGCTTGAAGTTCATCTTGAGGAGAAAGTGTCGGTAAGAATCGTCATGAAGTGGGATATCAACTTCTTCGAGCTCTACGGAACGAAGCCAAACGGCATGACGGTGATGTTATGGGGCAGTAAAGCCACTGCACCGATCATCAAGACCACCAACTCCGACTATGTGATAATGAAGCTTGAGCCCGACACTTATCGGATGATCATCTTCAACGAGCTGGCAGAGGATTATCTCCCCTATGTGAGTTTCTATGATGCCAACAGCTATGACTCCATTGCCCAGCGCGCTACGAGATACAACGCTACAAGATCCGGCAGTACGTGGCCTTTCATGTACACACCGGAAGACCCGCGTATCGCAGTGGCTCTCGACACGTTCCACATCACCGAGGAGATGGTGCTTCAGGATGTTAATATGTTCGTGCCTTACGATGAGTACAAGGAAAAGGGTTATGACTCGTATAAGGAGAGCGAAAAGGTATTCGAGATTCCGGAGATACCTTACCCGATGACGGTAGACCTCTATGTACAGGTGAAGTTCCGCAACCGCCACAGTGTGCGGATGGTCAACGGCAGCATCAGTGGTATGGCAGACGGGTTCTATCTCTCGCAGGTCATCCGTACGAAAGAGTCGGGTACCCTGGAGTTCAACCCTGAGAACTGGCACCGAACACGCTTTGGCGATGAAGACGATAATCTGGGTCTCATTACTACGCGACTCGCCAGCTACGGACTGCCATTTGGCAAGGAACTCCTCGAGGAGCGACAACCTGAGGATAACGTGCTCACACTCAATATTGAGCTTTACAACGACTCCGTCATTAAGCGGTCGTTCAACGTGGGCAAACATATCCATTATATCACCCCGGAAGGTAAGGAGGCTCGCATACGTTACCGTCAGGATCTGCAAAACCTACAATTGGTGATAGAACTGCCCGACACCATCGACCTGCCTTTCATCATACCACCGGGCGGTGCAGGTTTTGATGCATACGTGGATGACTGGGAAGACGGAGGAACATTCGACATTGGAGGATTTTGAAATAATAACATATATAATAAATAGGAGTATAACTAAAAGAAGTTAGAATATGAAACTACGACATGTTACGGTTATCATTCTGGCAGCGGTATTTGCTGCCTGCTCCGATCAGACTAATCTGACCGAGGACAATCTGCGTCCGCCCACAACGGCCAATGATGCCGTTAAGTTTGATACTTATATGGGGCGCGTGAACGTTACCCGTGGTGGTAGCCCTGGGGCTATCAACACCGCTCAACTCAAGGATCCCAACTACGGCTTTGGCGTGTTTGCATATAAGACAGGGACGGGTCTGTACAACGGCTTCCGTACACAGGATGCCGTGACGGAGCGCTATCCTAACTTCATGTATAATGAGCCAATTAAGTGGGACGGCACTACTTGGGCCTATGCCCATGCCTCTAACATCAAGTATTGGCCCAATGAGGTGGGCAGTGGTAGCGTCGACGATCAGAACAACGATTCCGGCAATGACCCTGCCACCACCGATTATGTCAATGGTGGCAAAGTGAGTTTCTTTGCCTACGCCCCTTATACCCTGGAGGGAACCAAGGCATCAACGGCAGACATCGAGGGTCAGCCCGTAGCTACCTCCGATAACGAGGGTACCAATTATGGCATCATCGCCTTCAGTACCCCGTTGTTCAACGGTGGAAAGAGCGATGCCACAAAGGTGGCGGAGCGTTACCGCTACTCAGACCCCTACGTGAAGTACCGTCTCTCACCCAATGGCAGCGTGGTAGACCTGTTATGGGCTACCACCACGGGTAGCGGCGAGAACGTGCTCAGTCAGGGTACTCAGCTTGGCGTGGCGTCTGAAAGCTATGCTGACTATGACAATAGTGGCGTTCAGATCGCGAATGACTACACCACTCCCACTCCCTCGATTGTGCGTCCGGCATTCAACGTGGCTGCCGACCTCACCAAGCAGAAGACGAACGGCACCGTGAACTTCCTTTTCAAGCACGCGCTGGCTAAGATTGGTGGCTCATTCGTAGGCGGTTCTTCTGGCGTAGACGGCTCTGATGAAGACGGGACAACACCTACCAGCGGACTGATGGTGATTCTCGATATCGACAAGGACGGTGCTGAGTTTGGCAATTCCCTCTTCCCATACGCAGAGGGTCCCACCGCCACTACTCCTTACAACACGAAGGTGACCATCAACCGTATCGTGCTTGAGAGCGAGAAGCAGCTGACAGCTGCTGGTGTCAATGCCATCCAGACCAACTCTACCTTTAACTATAATGATGCCACCTATACGGAGCCTCTGCACAATACTGGTATCTTCAACCTGGTGACAGGTCTCTGGTCGAATATCGAGTACTCATCGCCTACTTCTGCAGCTACTGAGCCTCGTGTGAATACCATTGTTCCGGCAACAGGTAATTCCACCGTAGATGATGCGCAGGATGCCATCCTCAACCATAACATCGCCGAACCTGACGGATTTACCGATTTGCCTCGCGCTAACCGGACTAAGGAAGGCTTCGAGAGTCTGCCCATCGGTGTGACCACCGTTGCCAAGAATGTCTATGAGGGTGAGGTACAGCCTTTCGTGTTCTTACCGGGCACCTTCCCCATTATCACCATCACCGTCGACTATACGGTGCGTACCTACGACGCGAAGTTGGCTAACAACTACACCGAGGTGCGCCAGCGCATCACCAAGCGCCTCTATATCCTCGAGGAGATTGTGCTCAACAAGCAGTATAACATCCTGATGCACTTAGGACTCACCAGTGTGAAGTTTGATGCTACTGTCGATGACTGGGATGATACCACAGCCACCCCGTCGACACCTACCACACCGGTTCCTGGCGGATCAAGTGTTACCACATACGATGGCGACGAGGTGGAGCATGTCTACCTGCCTATCAATGTGGCTGACTTCGCCAGTATGACGCCTGCCACCATCAGCAATTTCACCGATGCCGGTGGTTCGACGGATATCGGCATCATCACCGTTACATTTGCCAATGGCGATGTGCATACCTCTCAGGAGAGTGACATGCAGTTCACGCTCTCACCTGCTACTGCTGGAGCCAGCGTCACCGTTGATACAGACAGCGCATCACCTACCTATGGTCATGTCACTATCACGCTGCCTGCTAACACGACGGCTGCCGCTATTGACTATACGCTCACTATCAGATACGGAGTTGCCTCTAAGACCATCTCCTTCTCACAGGACCCCTATACACCATAATATAAAACAGACAGAGTTAAATAAGAATAGTATAAACAAAAAATAATGATTATGAAAGCAATTAGAAAATTAGTAGCATTCGCTTCGGCAGCTCTTCTGCTTGGAGCTTGCTCGCAAGAAACTGTCCTCACCCCCGATGAGGCAAAACAGATCGATCCCAAGAACAATGAGATCTCCTTCGGGACGTTCGTGGGTAAATCACATCAGACGCGTGCTATTTCAGCTGCTGTAAATGGTGGTGTGCCAGGATCTATAACCAGTGCTCAAGCCTTAGCTCAGCATCGTGGATTTGGCGTGTTTGCTTACTATACGGAGGATGATGATTATCTGGGTACGACCTCTGTTACTCCTCCAACAGCAGTCGCATTGACATCTCCACAGGCCTCAGCCATCACACCAAATTTCATGTATAATCAGGAAATAACGGGTACAGATGCCGAATCTCCTGTATGGACTTATTCTCCTATAAAGTATTGGCCAAATGGTAATGCAACAGCTGATGACCAAGATCCTGCTGCAACAGGTACTCCTGGTGGTAAAGTTAGCTTCTTTGCCTATGCTCCATTTGTGGCAACAACAGGTTCAACAGGAATTACGAATTTCTCTGCAAATAGTGCTACAGGAAATCCTACTATTACATACAAAATAGATCCATCTGGCAATGTCGTTGATTTACTTTGGGGTACTGCTGGAACCAATGGGGTAAAGGCTCAAACCGGAGATGTAGTCCAAAATGGAGATTATATTGCAGTGGATCCAAGTGGTACACTAGCTTGGGCAGAACGGCCATTTCCTGTAAATGCAAATCTTACTAAAATGAAAACAACAGGAAAGGTTCAGTTTGTTTTCAAACATGCTTTGGCTAAGGTTGGTGGTTCTTCTGTGACAACAACTCCAGCAACAACCAATGGTTTACAAATCGTTCTTGACATTGACAAGAGTGATGGTTCAGAAAGCGGTGGAACCTATGATAACACGGAAACTAAGGTTACCGTACAAACAATTGATATCAACGTTCGTTCTAAAGTAGATGCAAATAATGATGGTACTCCAGACAAGTATCTAACAGCTGCAGGAAACCAAGGTGTTTTGGACTTAGCAACAGGTATGTGGACTATTGACAAAACAGGAAGTAATGTGACTGACGATTTGGCTTCTGCTTCAACAATGAGCCATCGTATTACATCACCTAAATCAACAGGAACTAGTAATGCGACATTGAACACAGCCATAGCAGAGCCTGCCTCTCTTGCTGATGGAGGAGCGGCATGGGATGGTTTGGTTAATGGTGTGTTGACAACCGTCCAAAATGTTTATAATGCTGAAACAAATCCGCTGATTTACATCCCTGGAACATATCCCGAGTTGCAAATTGCTATTACCTACATTACCCGTACAAAGGATGCAAATTTGGCTAAAGGCTATTCTGAGGTTTCTCAGACTATCACAAGAACCATCACTTTTGCAGAAGCTGTAAAATTGAACAAGCAGTATAGCCTTGTCATTCACCTTGGATTGACGAGTGTGAAATTCGACGCAATTGTTAGTGACTGGGATCCTGATATTGATGGTGATGGAGATGTTGATACAAGTGATTCTAACGAAATCCACCTCCCAATAAATGTTGCTCCTTAAGATTAGATTTTATATGACAATAGATTCGCAATCAGCAATGGTTGCGAATCTTTTTTTTATGGGGTTAGATAGGTAGGAAGTACGACATCAGCCAAAAATGTCTGTCTGATGAACTCTATTGCTAAATTTTTTATTTCATTTTCAAAATTGCTGCCATACTGCCATAAAATCTTTGAGATAAGTCGATTACAAAGCGATCTCTGTGTGTGGCAGAATGATGGTTGGTGGCAGATTTCTGCCAAAAAGTTTGGAAGTTTGTGTATTTTTCTGTAACTTTGTAGCATGAAACTTACATTTGTACTTCGAAACAAGAAAAATGAGCTGAAACTCTCGACGAAGACGCTGGAGCGATTCGTGGAGCGCATCAAGACCGACACCAAAGATGGTGCCGTGGCCCGTCGTCGCAAGCAACTGAGTTATGGAGAATATATCGACGGTTTTGACCGCCAGTATCCCTCACACCTCATTTACCCCTCAGCGGAATTCAAGAAAGACGATAATGACAACCTCCGTATGAAAACCTTCAACGGTATAGTGGCGCTCACCGTCGACGGGTTGGAGAATCAGGTGGAGACAGATGCCGTGAAGCGTGCGGCTCAGATTCTGCATTACACGTTAGCGGCTTTTGTCGGACCTTCAGGACGGGAGGTGATCATTCTGGTAAAGATCGAAAAGGCGGATGGCACTCCTTCTGCAATAAGTGGCACTTATTCTGAAATAACCCGCCCTTATTCTGAAATAAGTGCCTCTTATCTGACAGAGGAAGAGGCCGATGCCCTTTGCCAAGAGGGCCACCGTCTCGCTGCCGCTCTCTATCAGGCAATTCTTCCGAACCCCATCCGACAGGAGGCCGTATCTGTCAGGAGCAGTTTCCGGATGCCGTTGGATGAATCGCCTTATTTCAACCCCAATGCCCTGGCGCTGCCCGTGAACGGGAAACCGGAATCAAATGTGGAATCCTGTCTACCTGATTCCGCGACCGCTCCCGTGGATTCTGATGAGGAAGCCCAGGAGGTGAGCCGTAAGACCAAGCAGTTAGTGGACTTCCTGAACACGCATTACAAGTTCCGTTACAATACCATCATGGGCTATACGGAGTATAAAGACAACAATTATGGCTATATGGACTGGAGACCCGTGGACGATCGTACACTGAAGGGTATGACGATGAAGGTGCGACTGGCTGGTATCGATGCCCGCGACAATGACGTGCGACGCTATGTACAGTCGAATATGATCAAATCCCACGACCCCATAGCCGACTATCTGTGGGCACTGTACTACAAGTGGGATGGCAAGGATCATATCCGTAAGCTTGCAAGGACTGTACCCACGAAGAACCCGCACTGGGAGGACTGGTTCTACACGTGGTTTCTCGGTATGGTACACCAGTGGCAGGTGGGCAGTCTCGCTAAGTACGGTAATCAGGCCGTGCCCTTGCTCATCTCCACGCAGGGCTGGAACAAAACCACCTTCTGCGAACAGCTCCTGCCCCCGGAACTGAGTTTCGGCTATACAGGCAACCTGCAGTTGGACGACAAGAAACAGGTGCTCCAGCAGATGGCCCAGATGCTGCTCATCAACCTCGACGAGTTCAACCAGATTTCGCCACGCACGCAGCAGGGCTTTCTGAAGAACATCATCACCCTCTCGTCGGTGAAGATCAAGCGTCCCTATGGCCGTCATGTGGAGGACTTCCCCCGTCGTGCCTCGTTCATCGCCACTACGAATCAGGCCGATGTACTGGCTGATCCCTCAGGTAGCCGTCGTTTCCTCAGTGTACAATTGACGGGCCCCATTGATGTGAGCACGCCCCCGAACTATGAACAGCTCTATGCACAGGCCATGCGCGCCCTGCATCAGCATGAACCGTATTATTTCGGTCCTGCGGAGACACAGCAGATCATGGAGTGGAACCGCCAGTTTAATGTGAAGACGGCTGGTGAACAGTTCTTCCTCGACTACTTTGAACCGGCTGTTAATGACTCGGAAGGGGAGTGGATGAGCGCTTCCGCCATTTTCAGTTTTTTGAAAGAGAAGGTGGGCGTCAGTCTGCTGAAACCAGCGAATGTGGCTGCCTTCGGACGCCGATTGTCCAACATTCCCGGACTGAAAAAGCGCGTGACCAGCAGTAATTCCGAGTATCTGGTGAAGCGAAAAAAGGCCTGATTTGTTCAGGGGTCACCTTTGACTTGTTCAGATAATCTCGGCAAGTTGTCCGGATAATCCTTTCGAGTCGTTCAGATAATCCCTTAGGGGGGTAAGAAACTATCTGAACAAGTCGTTAAGACTATCTGAACGAATGAAAGGTGACTTGTACTATCTATCTCGTGTTTTTTTACAAAGTCAGCCCAATTGGAGATCAATAGGAGAGTCTCCGTTAAAAAACGCCATATTATTTGGCAGTTTCAAAATAAGTTCGTATCTTTGCACCGTCTAATCAAAAATCAATTAGCTATGGAAACAAAAAGTAAAAGAACAAAGAAAGGAGAAGTGATGATTAACGAAAAGTACATACGATTTGACTGGGCCGTGAAGCGGATGCTTCGCGACAAGGCAAATTTCGATGTGCTTGAGGGCTTGATTACCGTATTGCTTGGAGAGAAAATCTCTATTGAGGAGATTCTTGAGAGCGAAGGCAACCAGATGTCGGAGGACGATAAGTTCAACCGTGTGGACATCAAAGCCAAGGATTCAAAAGGCAGCATCATCATTGTTGAAGTCCAGCTCACTACCCAGCTCTTTTATCTGGAGCGCATTCTTTATGGAGTGGCAAAAGCCATTACGGAACACATCTCACTGGGTCAGCGATATAGTAATGTGAAGAAGGTTTATTCCATAAATATCCTTTACTTTGATTTAGGACAAGGTGCGGATTATCTCTATCACGGACGTAATTCATTTGTAGGAGTTCATACTGGAGACACGCTGAAGGTGAACATCAAAGAGGATAATGTTATCAGGATGAAAGCTCCTGAGGAAGTGTTCCCTGAATATTACTTAATCCGTGTCAATGAGTTCAATGATGTGGCAACCACTCCCATTGAAGAGTGGCTTGACTATCTGAAGAATGGCCGGATTAAGGACGACACCACTACGCCAGGTCTGGCTGAAGCCCGTGAGAAGTTACAATATATGCAGATGAGCCGTGCAGACCAGTTGGCTTACGAGCGTCATCTGGATGCCTTGGCCGTTCAGAGTGATGCCTTTGACGCCGCCAGAATCGAGGGGCATGCCGAAGGGCTTGAAATCGGTCGTGCAGAAGGACGTGCAGAAGGACGTGCAGAAGGACGTGCAGAAGGACGTGCTGAAGGCGAACATTCAAAAGCTTTGTCTGATGCACGCAAAATGAAAGAACTGGGAGCTACACGTGATTTTATTATGCAGGTAACAGGATTATCTGCTGATGAAATTGATAGTTTGTAGTAACTATTTCTTGTAGTTCTTTAAGCCTTGATTCAGGAAGTCGAGGTAGGCGGGGATGTCTTCGCTGAAGCCGCGGCTGCCGGTGAGGGGTTTGCCAGTGGTTGGGTCGAGGGCGACATAGAACGGCTGGGCGTTGGCACCAAACTTATGACTCTGCAGATAGCTCCACTTGGCACCCACGGTGCGCAGGGTTTTCTGTTGGCCCTGAGCGTCGGTGACGATCATCGGCTCCTGCAACGGTGTCTTGTCGTCGACGTAGAGTGAGATGAGCACGTAGTCGTTTTTCAGTTTGTCGGCCACGTGGGCATCCGTCCATACCGAGGCTTCCATCTTACGACAGTTCACACAGCCAAAGCCGGTGAAATCGATAAAAACGGGTTTCCCCTGTGCACGTGCAGCGGCCATGCCTGATTCATAATCCTTATATTGGGCCTCGACAGCGGTCGGATTGAGGTTGAAGTCCTGGGTGTTCATCGGGGGCGCAAAGGCACTGACGGCCTTACAGGGAGCTCCCCACAGACCGGGAACCATATAGACGGCAAAGGCCAGCGACACCAGGCCGCCCATGATGCAGAGCACGGGCATGGGACGAGGACCATTGACCATTGACGATTGACCATTGACCATTGACGATTGACCATTGACCATTGACGATTGACCATTGACCATGATTCCATCGCTTTGGAACTTCAGCCAGCCGCAGAGGTAGGCGCCGAGGAGGGCGAAGATGACAATCCAGAGGGAGAGGAAGACTTCACGGTCGAGGATATGCCAGCCGTAGGCCAGATCGGCCACGGAGAGGAACTTCAGGGCGAAGGCCAGTTCGATGAAGCCGAGTACGACCTTCAGGGTGTTCATCCAGGAACCTGACTTCGGTGCCGACTTCAGCCATGCAGGGAACATGGCGAAGAGGGTGAACGGCAGGGCTAAAGCCAAGGCAAAACCGAACATGCCGACGGCAGGGGCCAGCCAGTTGCCGGAGGTGGTGGTCTGCACGAGCAACATGCCTACGATGGGGGCTGTGCAGGAGAAGGAGACGAGCACCAGCGTGAAGGCCATGAGGAAAATAGAGAGGTAAGAGGTGAGAGGTGAACCTGCGGATGCCTTGGTGGAGAGCTCTTCACTCTTCTTGTCGACAGCGTTGGCCCAGGAGTCGGGGAGGCGGATTTCAAACCATCCGAAGAAGGAGAGGGCGAAGACGATGAGCAATAGGCAGATGAAGATGTTGAAAACGGCATTTGTCGACATGGCATTCAGGGTGTCGGAGCCAAAGAGCGCCGTCACGAGCAGACCTAAGCCCAGATAGATCACGATGATGGAAAGACCATAGGTAAACGCATCACGGATGCCTTTCTTCTTGTCGGTCTTAGAGCGCTTCAGGAAGAAACTCACGGTCATCGGGATGATGGGCCAGATGCAGGGCATGCAGACGGCCAGCAGACCTCCCACGAATCCCATGAGCAAGAGCCAGAGCAAGGACTGGTTGGCGAGATCCTCGCCAGAACCGAGGGTGTGGAGTTCGTCGGTGACGGGCGCCCAAAGGTCGGTTAATGGTTCAGGGTTCAGGGTTAATGGTGAATGGGCTGATGCCGTGCTGTCGGAAGGGGTGGGGGCGTCAGCGGGAATCATGGGGACTGGTTCATGGTCGCTTGTGCCGAGCGAGTCACGCGACTTGCCGCTATTCGCTTTTTCGGTATTCCCTTCTACACCGGGACTTTTGCCTTGCCGTTTGAAGGCGACTTCGGTGGGCGGCAGACAGCTCTCGTCGCTGCAGACACCATACTCCAAATAACAGTCGATATCGTAGTCCGGTTTGGTGAAGCGGATCTTCTGGACGAAGGTGGCCTCGTTCTCGAAGTATTTCAACTCCATGTTGAACATCTTGTCCATCTTCTTGATGACATTGCCCTTCGGAGTCAGTTTGCCAACCCGTTCAGCACCGTCCATCTTCACTATGTTGAAGGTGGCCTCGATAGGGCCGTTCTCGCCAATATCCGTGGAATAGACATGCCAACCCCTGTCGATGGTGGCGTGGAAGATAATCTCGGCCTCTGCTCCTTTGCCGGTCTTCAGCTCTGAGGTAAAATGCACGGGATCGGCCATCTGGGCATCGACCGCTACTGTAAGCACCAGTGCCCATATAAACAACAGGATTCTCTTCATAGCTTATGTGGGGTTAAGTGGTGCGATGCTTGTCGAACTTCTTGAGGAAGTAGTTGAAGGCCTCCAGTCCTACGAGGACAAGGAAGGTAGAGGCGGCAGCGAGGATGTACATGCCTCCTCCGCAGGCCAGACCGATAGCCGCTGTGACCCAGAGACCGGCGGCGGTGGTGAGTCCGC
>Ga0310694_10001193_pt1 | contig 30331 bp, 22 predicted proteins | sample 174DNAGHGhighgp2_FD_203884 | JGI IMG/M metagenome (GOLD analysis project Ga0310694, IMG submission 203884) | Sheep rumen microbial communities from Palmerston North, Manawatu-Wanganui, New Zealand - 1742 DNA GHGhigh gp2 (v2) (version 2) | ecosystem: Host-associated > Mammals > Digestive system...
AAGACTACAACTGCTATTTCTTCATCGCCGATTGGCATTCGCTGACCACGCACCCTAAGCCGGAAAACATACAACGCTCGGCTCGCACCATTTTGGCCGAATATTTGGCTTGTGGCATCGACCCTGAAAAGGCCACCATTTACATCCAAAGTGATGTGCCGGAGACCATCGAGCTGTATCTCTACTTCAACATGAACGCCTACATCGGCGAACTGGGCCGTGTGACCACTTTCAAGGAGAAAGCCCGTCAGCAGCCCGACAATGTGAATGCTGGCTTGTTTACCTATCCAACGCTGATGGCCGCCGACATCCTGCAACACCGCGCCAAATGGGTGCCTGTGGGCAAGGACCAGGAGCAGAACATGGAGATGGCCCGCAAGTGCGCCCGTCGCTTCAACAACATCTACGGCATCGAGTTTTTCCCCGAGCCGCAAAACTACTACTTCGGCGGTGATGCCATCAAAGTGCCGGGATTGGACGGTAGCGGCAAGATGGGCAAGAGTGACGGCAACTGCATCTACCTCTTTGAGGATGAGAAGACCATGCGCAAAAAAGTGATGCGCGCCGTCACCGACAGCGGCCCCACTGAGCCTAACAGCCCCAAGCCCGAGGTCATCCAAAACCTCTTCACGATGATGAGTATCGTTAGCGAACCTGAAACTGTGAAGTACTTCGATGAGAAGTGGAATGACTGCTCCATCCGCTATGGCGACATGAAGAAACAACTGGCCGAAGACCTCGAAAAGACAGTTGCGCCCATCCGTGAGCGCATCATCGAGTTCTCGACAGATACCGACCGTCTCGACCACATCGCTCGCATGGGTGCAGAAAAGGCCCGCGAGAGCGCAGCGAAGACCTTGAATGAGGTTCGTAAAATCATCGGTTTTAGGCAATATTAATACGGACTGTCGCTTTGCGTCATTGCGAGGATGTACGACGAAGCAATCCAGGGAGAAAGCTTGTTTTCTGGATTGCTTCGTTCCTCGCAATGACGACAAGCGTATCAAAAACATTATGGGCGACTTCATCACATACGAAAAAATACCCGAAAGGGCAGTGCTTATCGCTGTGGCCAGCAAACAACAAGGCCGTGAGCGCACAGAGGAATACCTTGATGAACTGGCATTTTTGCTTGAAACAGCAGGCGGCGTGCCTGTGGCGCGTTTCGTGCAGGCCATGGATCATCCGAGTAGCGTGACTTATCTCGGCTCGGGCAAATTGGAGGAAATCCACCAATACATCAAGGCGGAAAACATCGAGATTGCCGTCGTCGACGACGAACTGAGCGCCACCCAAGCCCGCAACATGGAGCAGGCTTTGGAATGTCGCGTCATCGACCGCACGAGTTTGATTCTTGACATCTTTGCTTCCAATGCGCATACGGCACACGCCAAGGCACAAGTGGAACTGGCACAATATCAATACCTGTTGCCTCGCCTGACCCGCATGTGGACCCACTTGGAACGCCAACGCGGTGGTATCGGTATGCGTGGCCCTGGTGAGACCCAAATCGAGACCGACCGACGTTTGATTACCGAACGTATCGCCTTGTTGAAGGAGAAACTGAAGGACATCGACATGCAGAAGACCGTACAGCGCAAAAACCGTGGCAAGTTGGTGCGCGTGGCCTTGGTGGGCTACACCAACGTGGGTAAGTCGACCATCATGAACTTGCTGAGCAAGTCGGAGGTCTACACCGAGAATAAACTCTTCGCCACCCTCGACACTACTGTACGTAAGGTGGTGGTGGAGAACTTGCCTTTCTTGCTGTCAGATACGGTCGGTTTTATCCGTAAGTTGCCGCATCATCTGGTAGAATCGTTCAAGTCGACCTTGGACGAGGTGCGCGAGTCGGACATCCTGCTTCATGTGGTCGACATCTCGCATCCCGATTTCGAGGCGCAGATGGAAGTGGTGAACCAGACTTTGGCCGAGTTGGGCTGCGCCGACAAGAAGACCATCGTCGTCTTCAACAAAACCGATGCCTACACTTGGGAGGAGAAAGACCCCGATGATCTGACGCCACCCACCAAGCGCAATGTCTCTTACGATGAACTAAAAAAGACCTGGATGGCCAAGATGAACGAAAACTGCATTTTCATCTCCGCCAAGAACCGTGACAATTATCAGGAATTCAGAGATTTGCTTTATAGGGAAATCCGTGACATGCACGCGATTAGGTATCCATACGATAGTTTCTTGTATTGATGAGGTTCTTTCGGATTTGCAATCCGAAAGCAGTGAGTATTAGCATTTGCAATGCGAAATAAGAATAGATTATGTATTTGATAGATACCCATACCCATATCTACGACCACCAATTCAGCCTCGACCGAAATGAGACCGTTCAGAGGGCTTTGGAAGCAGGCGTGAAGATGATGCTCCTGCCCAATGTGGATGCATCAACCATTGCGCCGATGCTCGAACTGCACGAACAATACTCTGACTGCACCCGTGTGATGATGGGCTTGCAACCCGAAGAAGTCAAGGAAGACTACAAGGAAGTGCTATCTGTCATGGAAAAGGAACTGGGTGATGCAAGTCCCGTGTCCCGCGTCTTGCAGTCTCGTGTCCATTATGTCGGAGTGGGGGAGGTCGGCCTCGATTTCTATTGGGATGCGACCTACGAAAAACAGCAACTCGATGCCTTCGAGACCCAACTGGACTGGGCAAAGCAGCTCGGTTTGCCGCTTTCCATCCATTGCCGTAATGCCTTCGTCAAGATGGTACATATCCTCGAAAAGAAACAAGACGGTGGACTGCGCGGCATCATGCACTGCTTCACGGGCACCGAAGAAGAGGCCAAAGTCTATCTTGACCTTGGTTTCCACCTTGGTTTGGGTGGAGTGACGACTTACAAGAATTGTGGCGTGAAGGAATTCCTGCCTACATTGCCCTTGGAGCGTATTGTTTTGGAAACCGACGCGCCCTATCTTTCGCCCGTGCCTTGTCGCGGCAAACGCAACGAGCCGGCGTTTTTGGTGCATACGGCACAGAAAATCGCCGACATTCTTGAAATGTCGCTCGAAAAATTGGCGACTGTCACAACCCAAAATGTCACCTCACTGTTTCAATTGACAGAATGATTGGTACGGCTGATAATTCGGCTCATGATGCGGCTGATGATACGGCTGCCACAGTGTGACAGCTCTACAACTGCCAACTGTCAACTAAAAACTATCCTCTATCATAATGCGGCATCTCGTCGGGCAATACAATCGAGAACTCGATGAGACCACCCACCACTTGCTTTGCATCATCTTCGTACCATGGCGTTTGGTAAATCAGTTTTTTCTTGCCTTTCTTCGAAATCGTGTAGACATTGGTGGCGGCATCATCGAGCAGATGACGGATGATTTGCTGCGAGCGCTCGTTGTGGCAGCCCATGAGGTCGCGGCCACGGGCATCGCCATTCACGGTGATTGACTCGTCGTTTTGGTAAAGAATCTCGCCGTCTTTGGCACTGATGGTGATGGCCAGATTGAGGCCTTTGAAGTAATCCTTGTTTTCCATAGTGTTTGAAATTTTGTGCAAAAATAGGCAAAGGCGACAATTTTTCCTACTTTTGCGCATTATTTATGTAAATTGAAAAAACTGTACCGCTATATTGTCCGTTCCTTTTTGGGCATGTTCCTCTTCACGTTCTTTATCGTGTTGTTCGTCCTGCTCATGCAATGGCTGTGGCTTTATGTCGATGATCTTGTTGGCAAAGGATTGGAAATGAATGTGTTGGCTGAATTGTTCGCTTATATGTCGGTCACTTTCATCCCTATGGCTTTGCCTTTGGCATTGCTGTTGGCATCGCTGATGTGTTTCGGCAACTTCGGCGAGCATTACGAGTTGGTGGCCATGAAAGCTTCGGGCATTTCGATGTGGAAGGTGATGCGTCCTTTGGTGATTTTCTCGCTGATACTCAGTGGTTTCGCTTTTTTTGCTTCGAACAATCTGATCCCTGTGGCCAACCTCAAAGGTCAGACGCTGCTCATGGATGTGAGGCGACAAAAACTGGCTTTCAACATCAAAGAGGGCGTGTTTTATAAGGACATTGAGAACTATGTCATTTTTGTGGAAAAGAAAGGCGAAGACGGTAGCAGCATCTATGGTGTGAAGATTTACGACCACACCGACCGTGAGGGCGATGTCAAGATTATCACCGCCGACTCAGGCATGATGGCCCTCAGTCCCGGACAACGCAACATCATTTTCAAGCTTTACAACGGGTACAACTACACCGACATCATTACTGGCAACAACTACAAACAGGTGCGTTCGTTTGAACGCATGTCGTTCAAGCAGGAACAGCTCAAGTTCAGCCTCAAGGACTTTGATTTGACCCGATCGAGCGAAGATTTGCTGAAATCGTCGCAGCAGATGATGAACGTGCGCCAGCTGAACACCGCCTTGGATTCGCTCAACCGTCGTCACAACACAAAACAAGAGGCGTTTACGCAAGGCTTTACCCGACGCTGGAGCAACTACAACAGCATCAGTCAGCCACAGCCTACCACCGCCGACCGTGCTTTGGAGCGCGACAGCGTGATTGACACCATCATGACGTTGCAATGGCCGCTGTTGGACAATTTTAGTCCTGCCGAGCGTTCCTCCATCGTCGAGATGGCAATGGCCAGTGCGCGTAATGCCAAAGAAAACGCCTCGTTCAACAAGATTGACCTCAAGTCGAGTTCCGAAAACATCAAGAAACACAAGAAAGAGTGGCATAAGAAGTTCACGTTGAGCATTGCTTGCCTTATTTTCTTCTTCATCGGAGCCCCCTTGGGCAGCATCATCCGCAAAGGTGGGCTGGGCTTGCCCGTGGTGATTTCAGTGTTGTTTTTCGTGGTCTATTATGTCATCTCGACTATCGGCGAGCGTATGGCTGTGTTTGGCCAGCTTGATATGTTCCTTGGCGTGTGGCTCTCGTCCATTGTGCTGATGCCCATCGGGCTGTTCCTTACCTTCAAGGCCACCACCGATGCGGCTCTGTTTGACGGCGACAGCTGGAAAAAATTCTTCCAGAAAGTGTTCAAACGACATAAAACTCCTGAGCCTGTGCTTTCTGAGGCCACCCATGGTGTCGAAGAGCCGTCCAAAAAATAAAAACGATTCAACATGAAGATACTTTTACTTTGCAACAAACCTCCCTATCCGGCCTCAGAAGGCGGTCCCATGGCGATGAACAGCATCATCACGGGACTGTTGGATGCAGGTCATCAGGTCAAGATACTGGCGATCAACAACGAGAAATACAAGGTCAGCGAGGCTGACATCCCCGATGACTACAAGCGAAAAACCGGCATCGAGCTTATCGATGTCGACTTGCAAGTGCGACCAACGAAAGCATTCCTTAATTTGTTCACCAAAAAGTCGTACCATGTGGAGCGCTTCATCTCGAAGGATTTTGAAGCGCGTTTGGTGGAAGTGCTTCAGAAAGAGCAGTTTGACGTGGTTCAGTTAGAGATGCTTTATATGGCTCCTTACGTTGCCACCATCCGCGAGCACAGCAAAGCCATGATTGTGCTACGCGCCCATAATGTCGAGCATCTGATTTGGGAACGCATCGCCAAGGAGACCAAGTTTTTCGTGAAACGATGGTATATCAACCACTTGGCGCGCACTTTGAAAAACTACGAGTTGGATGCCATTGAGACCGTCGACGGCATTGCAGCCATTACCCGCAAAGATGCGGCATTTTTCAGGAAATATTGCTCGAAGCCTGTCGTTGATATTCCGTATGGCGTTTATCCTGAGGAGTTTACACCTAAGACCGAAATTGAGGGTCATCCCAAGTTTTATCATATTGGCTCGATGAATTGGATGCCAAACGAGGAGGGAATTCGCTGGTTTATCGATGAGGTGTTGCCCAAGACGGTGGAAAAGGTGCCTCAGTTTGTCTATCATTTGGCCGGACGCAACATGCCCGAATGGCTGACTAACCTCAATAACCCGAATATCAATGTGATTGGCGAAGTGCCTGATGCAAAGGAGTTTGTGTCCAATCATGATGTAGCTATTGTGCCTTTGTTGTCGGGCAGTGGTATACGCATCAAGATTATCGAGTCGATGGCGATGGGTAAGACGGTCATCACGACGCGCGTTGGTGCCGAGGGCATCCTTTACGATGAGGAGGTCAACATCATTATCGCTGAAAACGTGGCTAAGATGGTGGAAGCCATCCGGAGCATCAATGAGAATCCACAAATTGCCGTCAAGATAGGGGAGGAGGCTCGGAAACTTGTTGAGGAAACATACGACAATCGTAAGATTATCAGTCGCTTATTAATGTTTTACGAACAAATCAAGCCCGGCAGCAAAATCACTTTCCTGTAGGATTATTGCTTGACGTGGACATCCATCTGCGGGAACGGGATGTTGAGTCCTTCTTTTGCGAAGGTCTTATAAACCTTTTCATTCATGCTGAAAAACACGCCCCAATAGTCGGCGGATTCGACCCATCCACGCACGGTGATGTCGACCGAGCTTTCGTTGAGTTTCACCAATTCAATGAATGGCTCAGGTGATTTCAGGATGCGTTGGTCTTCGTCGCAAAGACGGCGCAACACGGCTTTGGCTTTGTCGTAGTCGTCGCCGTAGGCAATGGAAAAGGTCCAGTCGACACGGCGTGTGCCTTGCCGCGAGTAATTGGTCAGCACCCCAGTGGCCAAGGCACCGTTAGGCAGGATGACTTCTTTGTTGTCGACCGTTAGGATATGTGTGTTAAAGATTTGGATTTCATTGACCTTGCCTTCATGGCCTTGTGTCGAAATGAAATCGCCGACCTTGAACGGCCTAAACATGATGATGAGCACACCGCCAGCGAAATTCTGCAACGTGCCGCCCAGCGACATGCCCACTGCCAATCCTGCCGAGGCCAACAAAGCCACCAACGATGAAGTGTTGATGCCCAAAATGCCTACAATGGAAATGATCAGGATGAAATAGAGCACCACCGAGACCAGGTTCGACAAAAAGCTGTGAAGCGTGGGGTCGCCGTGCCGACTCATCAGTCCGTTGGCCATCCATTTCTTGATGAGCTTGATGATCCATCGGCCCAAAAGGAACACGATGATGGCCGCTAAAATCTTGAGTCCCAAGGGGACAAGGTAAGTGCGTACCAGCTCTGGCAACCACTCCGATGGGGGTGTTGTGGTCAGATATTTGAAACTTTCAGTCATTTGGTTCAAGGCCGTGGTGTCTTGGATGGTTTCGCCAACTTCGGTTGCAATGGTGTCGTTTTCCATTATTTTGCAATAATTTTTGAGTTGCAAAGGTAAGGATATTTCTTTATTCCGTATTTTAGCACCCTAAAAACTTTTCATGGGCATCGACGAGATCAAGACATATTGCAAGGACCCGAAGAACCAAAGCACTGTCAATGTGGGGCTGTTTATCGTGCTGATAATCAGCTTCCATTTTCTGTATTTAGGTTGGCAGGCCTTGGGCTATTGGCCTGTCGGCAGATGGGTCGAAAGCCTGATGGTTTGGTCGGTCAATATGGTTTATGGCCAGGCTTGTTGGGTACTCGACCATGTGTTTAGGCTCAATATCACCACGATCAGCAGTGAGCGACTTATCGCGGCAGAGAATATCGACGGCGGCTTCGCGCAAGTCATCATTGCGCCCGAGTGCGCCAGCCTGAAGCAATGGATGCACTGGATTTTCCTTATGGTGCTTTTCCCGGGACCTTGGAAACACAAACTGTGGTACATCCCTGCCGGGTTGGTTATCATCGAGTGGACCAATGTGGTGCGCATTTGTGGTGTTTTGATGATGCAGATTCCGTGGCCCAATAGTTTTCGCCTTGCCCATGACTATATCTTCAAGATTTTCTTCTATTTCATCATCTTCCTGATGTGGATGCTTTGGGTGGAGAAATTCTACAACAAACAGAAAAAAATCAAAGCATAATACTATGGACAACAATCCGATCATCTTTATCCTCGATGCCGGCGGCACGGGGTTCAAATTCTCGGCGGTGCAAGCCGCCCGCGAAATCATCGAGCCATTCACCATTCCTTCGGCAGCGCCAACGCTTGAGGAGGTGCTTCAGAAAATCATCAACGGCTTCCATGAGTGTGAAACGCGCTGTGGGTCAAAAGCTTCAGCCATCAGCTTCTGTTTCCCTGGACCCGCCGATTATCCCAACGGCATCATCGGCGACTTGGAGAACCTGCCTTCGTTCAAAGGTGGAGTGCCACTGAAAGCCATGCTTGAAAATGAGTTCCAAATCCCTGTGTATATCAACAACGACGGCGACTTGTTTGCCTATGGCGAGGCATTGAACGGTTTGCTTCCCCAAGTGAATACCCTATTGGAACAACAGCGCAACCCCAAGCGTTACAAGAACTTGCTCGGTGTTACGCTGGGTACCGGCTTTGGTGGCGGCATCGTTATTAATAAGGTGTTGCTCAACGGTGACAATTCGGCGGGCGGCGAAATCAACCGTCATCGCAACCCGATTATTCCTCAAACCAGTGCTGAAGACAGCATCAGCATTCGTGCCGTGCGTCGTGTGTATGGCCATGAGGCTGGCATCGACTTCAACGACACACCGCACCCCTACGACATTTACAGAATCGCGATGGGCCAGATGCCAGGTAACAAGGAAGCCGCTTTGAAAGCTTGGGACGAGTTGGCCACGGCTTTGGCCGATGTGTTGGCCAACGCTATCTCGCTCATCGACGGCATCATCGTCATCGGCGGTGGCCTATCGGGCGCTTGGCCGGTCTTCATGCCCATGCTCATCAAGAAGATGAACGAGCCGTTTACGGGTCTCAACGGCAATCCTTTGAGCCGTATGGAAACCGTGGCTTACAACCTGATGGACCCTCAAGACATGATTCGTTTCACTGAAAAACAAGGCAAGATGGTGAAGGTGCCGTTCAGTGACCAGATGGTGTGGTACGACCCGACCAAACGTGTCGGTGTGGGCATCACCAAACTCGGCACTACCTCGGCGGTGGCTGTGGGTGCCTATGCCTACGCCATCGAACAATTGAAAAACAAATGATCGATTCGTAGAGACGCAATGCTTGCCTCTCAGATAAAAATCGATTTGATATTTTGTAGAGACGCAATCATTGCGTCTCTACTGATAATCAAATCATAAAAATTTATCAACAACGGTTGTTGAAAAAAACTCGCCTCGGAAATGCATTTTCCGAGGCGACGTATTTTGTTCTTTCTTAATTTCGCACATTGAAAAAGAGCAGGATAATTGCTGTTGGATTGCTTTGCAACTTTTTAATAATCAGAACGATGAAATCAAACCAAACCCACCAGGAGATTGAGGGCGACTTGTTTAGCGGCCTTGAGGAAGAACCTCAGGCACAGCCTGAATCAACGTCATACGATAGGATTTTGGAGTCGAGAAAGAACGTCAGTTTTGCATCGGAATCCTTGGAAGGACAAGCCGAGGTTCAAGTGGTGGAACGCAAAGAAACGGATGACGGGAAGGTGGCTGAACCCATAGTTGAGGAAAGACCCAAAATCGAATACCATATCTATCCCATTGAGGAGGTGAAGGCAGCGGCCAAGGAATATTTCCATGGCGACGCGTTGGCGGGTGACGTTTGGGCCAACAAATATGCTTTGAAGGACAGCGATGGTAACATCTACGAGTTGACGCCTGACGATATGCACCATCGCATCGCCCGTGAGATTGCCCGCATCGAGCGCAAATACCGCAACCCGATGACGGAAGAGGAGATTTTTGAAGTGTTGAAAGATTTCCGTTACATCGTACCCCAAGGCAGTCCCATGACGGGCATTGGCAACGATTTCCAGATTTCTTCGCTGTCGAATTGCTTTGTTATCGGCAACAACGGCGATTCCGACTCCTACGGCGGCATTATGAAGACCGACCAAGAGCAGGTGCAGCTGATGAAACGCCGTGGCGGTGTGGGCCACGACCTGTCGCACCTTCGTCCTAAGGGCAGCCCCGTGAAGAACTGCGCCCTGACCTCAACGGGTGTCGTGCCGTTCATGGAACGCTTTTCCAACTCGACAAAAGAGGTGGCCCAGGACGGCCGTCGTGGAGCCTTGATGATGACCATTAGTATCAAACACCCTGATTCTGAGGCTTTCATCGATGCCAAGATGACTGAAGGCCGCATCACCAATGCCAACGTCTCGGTGCGCATTACCGACGAGTTCATGCAATGCGTCAAGGAAAACAAACCTTTCACGCAGCAATACCCCATCGATTCACCTAACCCGAAATACACTAAGGTCATCGACGCTCGCGCACTGTGGAACAAAATCATCCACAACGCATGGAAGTCGGCGGAACCCGGCGTGATGTTTTGGGACACCATCATCCGCGAGTCTATCCCCGACTGCTATGCCGATTTGGGCTTCAAGACCTTGAGCACCAACCCTTGTGGTGAGATTCCGCTCTGCGCCTACGACAGCTGCCGTCTCATCGCCATCAACCTCTACAGCTATGTCGACCACCCGTTTACGCCTCAGGCCCGCTTCAACTACCAGCTGTTTTCGAAGCATGTGGCCATCGCCCAACGCATGATGGACGACATCATCGACCTTGAAATCGAGAAGGTGGATGCCATTCTGGCCAAAATCGCCGCTGACCCCGAAGACGATGAAATCAAGCGCACTGAGGTTAACTTGTGGAAGAACATCCGCGAGAAATGCCTCTTGGGTCGACGCACGGGCATCGGCATCACTGCCGAGGGCGACATGTTGGCCGCTTTGGGCAAACGCTATGCCACTGACGAAGCTATTGCCTTCTCAACAGAAATACAGAAGTTGCTGGCTTACAACGCTTATCGCTCGTCAGTCAACCTGGCCGAGGAGCGCGGTAAGTTCCCGATGTATGACCCAAAACGCGAGGAACATAACCCCTTCATCAAACGCATGAGGGCTTTGGACGAAGAGCTTTATCAGAAAATGACGCGCGTAGGTCGCCGCAACATCGACATGCTGACCATTGCCCCTACAGGCACGGTGAGCATCTGCACGCAGACCACGTCAGGCATCGAACCCGTTTTTATGGTGGCCTACAAACGCCGTCGCAAGGTCAACCCCAACGACAAGGACGTCAACGTGACCTTCACCGATGCCAATGGCAATTCGTTTGAGGAGTACAACGTGTTCCACCACAAGTTTGTCACTTGGCTTGAGGTGAACGGCTACAACGTGGACGAGGTGCTGAAATACGACGACGAGCGCTTGAACGCCGTCATCGCCCAGTCGCCTTACTACAAAGCCACGGCCAACGACATTGACTGGGTTAACAAGGTGCGGATGCAAGGCTCGATGCAGAAATGGGTCGACCACTCTATCAGTGTCACCGTCAACGTGCCGAAGGAAACGACAGAGGAGTTGGTCAGCCAGATTTACATGACTGCTTGGGAGAGTGGTTGTAAAGGCATGACCATCTACCGTGATGGCTCGCGCGACGGCGTGTTGGTCAGCAAGGATGAGGGCAAAAAAGAGGAGAAGAAAGAAACCCCGAAGGAAGGTCGTCCGAGCGACATCCACGAAACTGCGGCTCCGCCTCGCCCGAAAGAATTGGAGTGCGATGTAGTCCGCTTCCAGAACAACTACGAGAAGTGGATTGCCTTTGTGGGTATCCTGCATGGCAAGCCTTACGAGATTTTCTTGGGCAAAGCCGAAGATTTCTTATTGCCGCCTTATATTGAAAAAGGTGTGATTATTAGAGAGAAAATCAAAGGTGAGGCTTCGCGTTACGACTTCCGCTACACCGACAAAGACGGCTATGTGGTGTTGATGCAAGGTTTGTCGCGCTCGTTCAATCAGGAGTATTGGAACTATGCCAGGCTGATTTCTGGTATTTTGCGTCATGGAATGCCCATACAATATGTGATTGAACTGGTGCAAAACCTCAATGTGGAGGAAGACAGTATCAACACTTGGAAAAACGGCATAGCACGCGCCTTGAAGAAATATGTGCCCAATGGTTTGGTCGACGAAAAGGAAAAATGTCCGAATTGTTGCGACAAGCTGGTCTTTGAGGACGGCTGCAAGCACTGCAAGAGCTGCGGTTATTCGAAATGTGGATAATTGAAAACGAGAAAACAGTTGTTTTTTTATCTTCATAATGGCGGGTCGCCGGCGTAAGTCGGCGACCTATTTTTATGCTGCGCTTTGCAGCATTTCGAGCGTAGAAAAAAGAAGCGAAGCAATCCCAACAATAAGCTTGTCGTCAGGATCGCTTCGTTTCTTGCAATGACGCTATGGCGGCAAAAATTACTTCGTCACCAAGTTGTAGGTGTCTTGTGCGATGACAAATTCCTCGTCGGTAGGATACACCACGACGGTAATCTTTGACTCAGGTGTGCTGATGACGCCAGCATCACCGATGGTTTCCTTGTTCATCTTGGGGTCAAGGATGATGCCGAGGCCTTCCATGTTTTCGAGGATGGCTTCACGCATGAACCATGCGTTTTCGCCGATGCCACCTGTCATGACGATAACATCTGCACCGTTCATCACGGCCATGTAGGCTCCGATGTACTTTTTCACGCGGTGGGCAAACATGTTGAAGGCGTAAGTGCAACGCTCGTCGCCTTCTTCCTTGCCAGCACGCACGTCACGCATGTCCTGCTTGCCGCCCGTGATGCCCACGAGACCGGATTTCTTATTTACTAAGGTGTTCATCTCCTTGGTCGTGTAGCCTTCCTTGTCCATGATGTACATGAAAGCGCCCAGGTCGAGGTCGCCGGTGCGGCTGCCCATGACGAGACCTTCAACGGGAGTAAAGCCCATCGAAGTCTCCACTGACTTGCCGTATTCGACGGCGGCGATACTGGCACCACCGCCGAGGTGGCAGGTCACGATCTTCGACTTCTTCCAGTCCTTGCCAACGAAAGCGGCGGCTTTTTCGGCCACATACTTGTGGCTGGTGCCGTGGAAGCCGTAGCGGCGCACGCGGTACTTGTCGTAGTACTCGTAAGGCACGGCATAAAGGTAGGCCTCAGGCGGCATGGTGCTGTGGAACGAGGTGTCGAACACGGCGGCCATCGGGATGCCAGGGAGCACTTCTTCCATGGCGTGGATGCCTTGCAGGCTGCCAGGGTTGTGGAGCGGGGCCAGGTCGCAGAGGTCTTCGATGCCCTTGATGACTTCGTTGTCGATGAGGACGCTCTTGGTGAACTTCTCGCCGCCGTGGGCCACGCGGTGACCGACAGCGTCGATTTCCTTCAAATCTTTGATGACGCCCATCTTCGGGTCAACCAAGGCCTTCAGCACCAGTTTGATGCCTTCGGTATGGTTCGGGATGGGAAGCTGCTCATAGTATTTCTCTCCATTGTATTTGTGGGTAAACTCGCCCATTTCGAGACCGATGCGCTCCAAGAGGCCCTTGGCCAACAGGCGCGATGAATTAGCGTTTTCCATCTCTAATAATTGGTATTTGATGGAAGAACTGCCGCAGTTTAATACGAGGATTTTCATTATGTTGAATTGTTGGTTGTTGAATTGTTGAAATGTTTTTCGCTTTGCATCATTGCAAGGAGGAACGACGAAGCAATCCAGACAAACAGACTAAATCTCCAGGATTGCTTCGTGCCTCGCAATGACGCGAAGCGGTTCAATTATTTCTGTTTCTGCGCGATTGCCTGATTGCATGTGATGGCCACCAGTTTATACACATCGTCAATCGAGCATCCACGGCTGAGGTCGTTGCAGGGCTTGGCGAGGCCTTGCAGCACGGGACCGACGGCTTCGGCACCGGCCAAACGCTGAACGAGCTTGTAGGCAATGTTACCGACTTCGAGGCAGGGGAACACAAGGGTGTTGGCCTTGCCGGCGACAGGGCTACCCGGGGCTTTGCTCGAACCGACTGACGGCACAATGGCGGCATCGGCTTGCAGCTCACCGTCGAGGACGAGGTCGGGACGACGCTCTTTGGCGATGCGAGTGGCTTCGATGACCTTGTCGACCACCTCATGCTTGGCGCTGCCCTTGGTGGAGAAGCTCAAGATGGCGGTGATGGGGTCAATCTTGGCGATGGCCTTGGCGGTGTCGGCGGTGCAGATGGCGATTTCGGCCAATTGCTCAGCAGTCGGCATGGGCGTGACGGCGCAGTCGGCGAAGACCATGCGGCCATCGGTGCCGTAGGGGCAGCCTTCGGGTAAGAACATCGTGAAGGCACCGCTGACGCAGCTCACTCCAGGCACGGTCTTGATGATTTGCAGGGCAGGACGCAACATGTCGCCCGTGGTGCTGCGGGCACCGCTGACGAGACCATCGGCCTCACCTGCTTTTACCAGCAGGATGCCGAGATACATGAAGTTGCCAGCCAAATCGTAAGCCTGTTCGGGGGTCATGCCCTTGGCTTTGCGGATTTCGAAGAGGAGGTCGGCATATTTTTGGCGGTCGGGGTTGTTCATCGGGTCGATGATGCGGGCCTTGCCGATGTTTTGGAGACCGAATTCGGCGGTCATCTCCTTGATTTTCTCGGCGGGACCGATGAGGATGATGTCGGCGACGCCTTCAGCCAAAAGACGATCGGCGGCTTTCAGGGTACGGGGCTCGTCGCCCTCAGGGAGCACAATGCGCTGCTTGTTGGCCTGCGCGTTGGCAATGATTTCTTGCATTAAGTTCATGTTGAATTGTTTATTGTTTAACTGTTGAAATGATAATTAACTGTGTTGAATCTTCGATTTCGACGTAGTCAATCGTTGATTGTTTTGAACCTGCAAAACTACAATAATTGCCGCAAAAAAGAAAATAATTGGCAAAATTCCTTGTGCTTTTTCCAAAATCCTTATTTTTGCACCCATAAACAACAAACACACAACAAACGAAAGAATAGAAAACTAACACATAGATATACACAGAGCTGACGCTCTTATTCTCCAAGTAAAAATTCTGGTAAAATTTTGAGATGAGAATAAGTTTGCGAAGGTTCTCGCCCACGGGCGAGGATTGTTTCATACTTATTTATCTCGCAGGTTTACCAGAGCCTTTACTTGAAATAAGCTTCAAAGGACAATTCCGCCCTATTTCTTTTTTGGAGTTTCTTTGCTTTGATGATGAGGGTTTCAGCAGACCATGACTGGAAAACTAACTTAATTATCAAACTAAAAATAAGGAGAACAAAAACAATGAAGAAATTCTTACTGACAATCATTTGCATGGCTTTTTGCATATTACAAAGTCAAGCACAAAACGACACAATTCTAACAATTGAACAGATTTGGAATCACCCTGGTGACGTCAAAATCTGTACAAATTTGTATGACAGAGCTTTAATCTACGCTCCACAAAACTGTACCGACTTCGGCTGGGAAATAAACGGCCAAATTATCCACGAAAGTCCAGTCATACTTGATAAAAATGTGACTAATGTTTTTGTATGCCGGTTTTGGGGATGTGGATACAGTAATTTCTACTTTGGAGTTAGATTTAAAGATCCAACAGTCCCCACAGAAACCACTGAAGAACTCTGGAAGCATCAGTACGAGCCTATCACACTTGAAGCTGTCGGTGCTGACTCTGCGGACATGTACACTTACTACTGGCCACACAGTGGCGAGACTACACGCACTGTGGATGTTACAAACCAAGGCAATTATCAATGCCTCATCTCCGACATGTGTGCTACAGCCACGAGAACGAAAATCGTGAATGAGAATGTCGAGATTGACTTGGCTACCTGTGACCTTGAGAGCAACTTGAACTTGGTCACATGGCAGACTAACCCAGCACAAGCTCAGTACATCGACCATGTCATCGTGAAGCGTGACGGCCTACAAGTCGGCACAGCCGACTACTCGGATGGTCAGTTCACTGACAATATCGGTAGCGGTTCCGCATCTCGTACTTACACACTCACAGCTGTCGCCACAGACGGCACAGAATGCCCCATCGTGAGCTATCCCAAAGAGACCATCCACATGGCTTACTTGACAGGTATCAACAATACCATCGAGGTCAACTGGAACGTCCCTGCTGGATACGACTTACTCGGCTACAATATCTGTGAATGGCACGAAGAAGATGGCTCGCTCTCCGTCATCGATTATGTCGGAGCCAGCGTCACCAGCTACACCTGCTCACAGAGCCAGTTCGGCCAGGGCTACATCGTTGTGCAAGGCGTTGAGGCGGGCAAGGACGGCGAAACGCGCCTCCTCTCCAACCGTAGTTTGGATTTGGTTGGCCTTGGCGAAAACGAGGTAACGGCATTCAGGGTCTATCCGAATCCTGCGAACGGTATCCTGTTTGTAGAGACGCGGCGCGCCACGTCTCTACCAGAGGAAACCTACCGCATCGTCAATCCCATCGGCCAAACCGTAATGGAAGGACAAATCACGATGGAAAAACAACAGATTGACGTGCGCAATCTGCCCAATGGTCTGTATTTCATCACCATTGGCGGTGCCACAAGAAAATTCGTGGTGGAATAACCACGTTGGCTTGTAAGGCTGTCACACCGTGGCAGCCGCAGCGAAAAACGATGACGCGGCTGACGTAATACGACAGTCCTACAAATCCTCCTGCTGAAATCAAACAGCGGGAGGTTTTTTTCTATATCCATACCGCAATATTTTTATTAAATAGGAGTTATTAACCCAAAAAACGGCTAATTTTGCACGCTTTTTGACGGAGGCGGCGCGAAAGAAAATGCGACTTGTTGACAGATTTTTTCTGTCCCGTGTCTCGCGTCCCGAGTTCCCGCGTCAACAAACAACAATTCAACGATTAAACAAACAACAATTCAACATACAATGATAGAAACTGACATTCGTGAACTGAACGAAAAAATCCAACGTGAGAGCCAATTCCTCGACCTCATCAACCTCGAAATGAACAAGGTCATCGTCGGACAGAAACACATGACCGAACGCTTGCTGATTGGCTTGCTGGCCAACGGTCACATCCTTCTTGAAGGTGTGCCAGGATTGGCCAAAACTTTGGCTATCAAGTCGATGGCCAGTGCCATTGATGCCGACTTTGCCCGTATCCAATTCACCCCCGACTTGCTCCCCGCCGACCTCATCGGTACGTTGATTTACAGCCAGAAGAAGGAAGAATTTGTGGTGCGTCGTGGCCCCATCTTCGCCAATTTTGTCCTGGCAGATGAAATCAACCGTTCTCCTGCCAAGGTGCAGAGTGCTTTGCTCGAAGCCATGCAGGAACATCAGGTGACCATTGGCGACGAGACCTTCAAGCTGCCGGATCCCTTCCTTGTCATGGCTACTCAAAACCCGATTGAGCAGGAAGGTACCTATCCGCTGCCTGAGGCTCAAGTGGACCGTTTCATGTTGAAGGTGGTCATCAATTACCCCAAGAAAGAGGAGGAAAAACTGATTCTCCGTCAGCAGATTGCGAGCACTGGTGCGAAAATCAACGCTGTGGTGAAGCCTGATGACATCATTCGCGCACGCGAGGTGTGCCGCGAAATCTATCTCGACGAAAAGATTGAAAATTATATCACCGACATCGTTTTCGCTTCGCGTTATCCTTCTGACTATAAGCTGAAGAAGTTCGCCAACATGATCAGCTACGGCGGCTCGCCGCGTGCTACCATCAACTTGGCTCTGGCGGCGAAGGCCTACGCCTTCATCAAGCACCGTGGTTACGTCATCCCCGAGGACATCCGTGCCGTTGCACCTGATGTGTTGCGCCACCGTATCGGCTTGACCTACGAGGCTGAGGCAGAGAATATCACCACCGAAGAAATTATCAACGAAATCCTGAATACCGTCGAGGTGCCGTAATTAGTTGAGAGTTTAAAGTTGAGAGTTTAGAGTTGTAGGGCTGTCACACAGTGGCAGCCGCACATTCGAAATAACCAATGGAATCAACAGAAATATTCAAAAAAGTCCGCAAAATCGAAATCAAGACGCGAGGTCTCTCGAACCACATCTTCTCGGGACAGTACCACAGCGCCTTCAAAGGGCGTGGTATGACCTTCAGTGAGGTGCGCGAGTATGAGTATGGCGACGACATCCGCAACATCGATTGGAACGTCACGGCCCGCTTCAACCGACCTTTCGTCAAGATTTTCGAGGAAGAACGTGAGATGACGGTCATGCTGCTCATCGACGTGTCGGGGTCCAATGATTTTGGCTCGGTGCAGCAGTCGAAGCGTGACTTGACTGCCGAATTGGCAGCCGTGTTGGCGTTTTCTGCCATCCAGAACAACGACAAGGTGGGCGTGATTTTCTTCAGCAGCAAGATTGAGAAGTTTATCCCTCCAAAAAAAGGTAGCTCGCATATCTTACGCATTATCCGCGAAATCGTTGATTTCAAGCCCGTTGAGCGCGGTACCGACATCGGCGAAGGCTTGCGTTTCCTGACTTCGGCCATCAAGCGCCGCACCACGGCCTTCCTTATTTCCGATTTCATGACGGACCATAGTTTCGAGAAAGAGATGCAAATTGCCGCCAACAAGCATGACTTGGTTGCTTTGCGCATCACCGACCGTCGTGAGATGGATATCCCGAAAGTGGGGTTGGTCAAGTTCCGCGATGCCGAGACGGGTAAGGAACGCTGGGTGGACACCTCAAGCCGTGCCTGGCACGATGCCTATATGCAGATGATTCAGTACAAATCAGCAGAGCTGAACCGCGAGTTTACCAAACATGGTATCGACAACGCGCTGATTTACACTGGTGAAGATTACGTGAAGCCCTTAATGCAACTCTTTAAGAAAAGGGAGGCAAGAAGATGAAAAGATATGTTTTATTAGGGTTGACGATTCTGTTCTGGTTTGTAGAGGCGCGATTAATTGCGTCTCCCAAAATAGAGGTTGTTTCGCCTCAGAACGTGGAAGTCGAAGGCAAAGTCAACAGTACCGATGTGCAAGTCGGCAAGCCTTTTACCCTTGATTTGAGCCTCAAGGTGCCCTACGGTTGGTTCGTTGAATGGAACGATTTTGCCATCGATACCTTGTCGGAGCAAATCGACATCATCAAGCGCGGCAACGTGGAACGCACCGCCGATGCCGACAGCAATGTCATCGTGAAGCAACAGCTCACTTTGATGACTTTTGACACGGGACAAGTTCGGTTGCCTGCCGTCGGTCTGACCTACGCCCGTTCGTTCGATGATCCGATGCGCATGAAGGCCTTTACCGAACCCATTGATTTGTATGCTACTACGATGGTCGTCGATACTTTGCAGCCGTATAAGCCTATCATCGCGCCTCTCGATGCACCGATTTCGATGAAAGAGGTGTTTCCTTGGCTGTTGGTTGTGTTGCTGGCCGTTTTGATGGGCTTGGGCTTTTGGCTCTTCTTCAAGCGTCGTAAAAAACATGTCGACCAGGACGGCAATATTGTCCGAGGCCCTGTCATTCCGCCCTACGACAAGGCGGTTGACGACCTGAAGCGCCTGCGTGAAGAAAAGCTGTGGCAGTCGGGCAAAGTGAAAGAGTATTTCTCTTCGTTGACTGATATCGCCCGTGAGTATATCGAAGGTCAATTTGGCGTGAACGCCGTTGAAATGACCACTGACGACATTTTGGAGGAAATCCGTCCGCTGCGTTTCCCGAAGGAGACCTACGACAAATTGAAAGATACAATGGAAGTAGCTGATTTGGTGAAATTTGCCAAATATTCGGCATCAACCCTCGAAAGCGATACGGCTTTGACGAGCATGACGGAATTTGTAGATGAAAGTTATGCTCATTTCCAAAAAATGAAGGCCGAGGAGGAAGCGCGACAAGCGCAAATGAAGAAGGCCAAGACTGACGAAACCACGGAAAAAGAGGAGGTGCAAGATGCTTGAAAACATTGAATTTGCGAATCCTCGACTGCTTTGGCTCTTGTTGCTGGTGCCTTTGGCCATCGTTTGGTACATCCTGCGCCATAAGAAACAGGAAGCTTCGTTGCAGTTTTCTGACCTGAAAGGTTTCGCGCAACTGCCAAAAACCTGGAAGGCTTACTTGCGTCACCTGCTCTTCGCAATGAAGATGGCGGCATTGGCTTTGCTCATCGTGGCTTTGGCACGTCCGCAAAGCTCGTCAACCAACTCGACTTCCAATATCGAGGGCATCGACATTGTGATGGCCATGGACGTCTCTGGCTCCATGCTGGCTCGCGACCTCAAGCCCGACCGCCTTACTGCCGCCAAGCGTGTGGCCTCCGACTTCGTCAACGACCGCCCGGGCGACCGCATGGGCTTGGTCATCTTCTCAGGCGAGTCGTTCACCCAAGTTCCGCTGACCACCGATCATGGCGTGATGCTCAACATGCTGGCCGAAATGAAAAACGGTCTCCTCGAAGACGGCACCGCCATCGGCGACGGCTTGGCCACGGCCATCAGCCGACTCAAAGACAGCGAAGCCATCTCGAAGGTGGTTATCCTCTTGACTGACGGTATGAACAACGCTGGCTCCGTCGACCCATACACTGCTGCTGAGATAGCCAAATTGTATGGCATTCGTGTCTATACCATTGGCGTGGGTTCATACGGCACGGCGCCGTTCCCCGTCCAGACGCCTTTCGGCACCCAAATCCAGCAGATGAAGGTCGACATCGACGAGAAGCTGCTCACCACCATCGCCAATTCGACGGGCGGCAAGTATTTCCGCGCCACCTCCAACCAAAAACTGGATGAGGTTTATCAGGAAATCGACAAGCTGGAACGCTCCAAGATCGAGGTGACGGAGTTCCGCCGTCTCCACGAGGAGTTTTATCCGCTCGTGGCTTGGGCTTTGGCCTTGCTGCTGCTCGAGTTCCTTATGCGTAAAACCATTTTCAGGACATTGACAGATTGATATTAGTAAAAATGAATAAGTTAAGTAGTTTGACACGAGACTTCGAGACGCGAGACAATTGGACAATGTCCCGTGTCCTACAGTCCCGTGTCCCGTGTCAATATAATTGTTATGGAAAACGTATTGCGATTTGAACATCCTGAGTACCTGTACTGGTTGGCCATCATACCAGTATTGGTCATCATCTATATCCTGTTCCGAGTGAGGCAGAAGCGACGTTTCGAGCGTTTCGCCCAAATCGGGATGCGCGACAGTTTGGTGCCGACCTATTCCACGCGCCGCGCCAATTTCAAGTTTGTAGTGTTCCTCCTGATGGTCGCTTGTGGCATTTTGGCTTTGGCCAATTTGCAGAGTGGCAGCAAGATGGAGGAAGTGAAACGAGAAGGCATCGACCTTTATATTGCCATAGATGTGTCTAACTCGATGAACGCAGAGGACATCGTGCCGAGTCGTTTGGAACGCTCGAAGCAAGCCATCAATAAGCTCATCAGCGACATGCGCGGCGACCGTATCGGTGTCATCGTCTTTGCTGACAAGGCCTTTGTGCAGTTGCCCATCACAACAGACTATTCGGCGGCCCGAATGTTCCTTTCGACCATTAACACAAGCCTTGTGGCCTCGCAAGGTACAGCCATTGCTGAGGCTATCAATCTGGCACTTAAGTCATTCCCGGACGAAGCCCATAGCCGCGCCATCGTCATCATCTCCGATGGCGAGGACCATGAGAACGATGCCGCCGTGAAGGCTGCACAAGAAGCAGCCAAGCAGGGCGTACACATCTATACCATCGGTATGGGTCTGCCTGACGGTGCCCCGATTCCGGAATACAACCAATATGGCAATCAAACGGGTTACCGTAAGGACAAGCAGGGCAACACCATCATCACACGCTTAGACGAGCAGATGCTGCAAAAGATTGCCGCCGCTGGCAATGGCATCTACGTCCGTGCCAGCAATTCCAACGTGGGCTTGGGCAAGATTTATGACGACATCAACAAGTTGGACAAGACCGAGATTGATGCCAAGGTCTTCACCGATTACGAAGACCAGTTCCAATGGTTTGTGGCCGCCGCCATCATCCTTTTGCTGATCGAGATTTTCGTCTCGTCGGGGAAACGCGGCTGGGAGAAGAAGTTTAACATTTTTGAGAAAAAAGATGAAACGGTTTAGTAAATATCTCATATTCAGTTTGTTCTTGTTTGCTGCTTTGTCGGCATCGGCCCAAAGCGACGAAAAAGCCATCCGAAAGGGCAACCGTTACTACAAGAGTGGCAACTATGAGCAGGCCATCGCCAGCTATCGTGAAGCCTTGGATATTAGGCCGAACAATGCCAAAGCTCAGTTCAACCTTGGTGATGTGTATTACGCTAAACAGGCTTACGACACGGCTTACAATGAGTTCCAGAAGGTGTTGGACATTTCGCCTGATGCCAAGCTGAAGTCGGATGCGTTGTTCAACATGGGCAACTGCCTGCTCGCACAGGACAAGTTCTACGATGCATTCAATATATATAAGGTGTCGCTGAAGATGAATCCCGAAAACGAAAACGCGCTCTATAACCTCGAATACTGCCGCGCCCATCTTGTGAAGAGCAAGATTTGGGTGGTGCAGCCCGAAAACGGTAGGGTAGAGGCTAAGGAAAAAGAAGCCTTCAACGGACAGCGTGTCACCTTGACTTCGCAACCCAACGAGGATTATGCCTTGTCGCAGTATATGGTGGTGAAGGCTGACAATCAGCAAGTTCAAGTGCAAGTGAATGGCAGTGGCTTCATCATGCCGAAGTTTGACGTGCTGGTGTCGGCTGAGTTCAAGAAGGCGCACAAGATTGACATCGAGAAGAACATCAAGAATGGAACGGTGCGTGCCGACCGCCAAAAGGCCATTGAAGGGCAGCAGGTGAAGCTGGAAGCCCAAGGTGAGAATGACTATGTGCTCGACAAGTTCACTGTTTATCGTACGGGCAACCGCAACGATACTGTACAGGTCAATAAAGACATGTTCCAAATGCCCGACTTCGACGTGACGGTGACGGCTTCATTCCGTACCGCCTTGCGCGTCAGCATCGATAGCGTGGCAAATGGCACGATTTCGGTGACCGACAGTTTGGTGAAGCCTGGCGACAATGTGGGCATTATCGTGAAACCCGACAAAGGCTTCCAATTGGGCGACTTGCATGTGGTCAGCGACCGCGATGCCACCGAGTCGGCCCCCGTCAGCGATGACAATATGTTCCAGATGCTCGATAGCGACGTGACCGTAAATGCCAGCTTCGTGGAAGCTACAAATGTATATAAGGTGCAGGAAGATACGGTAATTGAAGGTGGTCACGTTCGTCTTGAGCAAACCGAGGCCACACGTCGTGAGACCGTGAAGCTCGACAATGCTCCCGAACCCGGCTATCAGTTCAAGGAATATGTCATCCACCAAGTGGGCGACACGGCCGTGAAGGTGCAGGCTTTGGGCAATTTCTTTACCATGCCTGATTTCGATGTTGAAGTGTCGGCTATCTTCGAAAAGAGCGAAGGCGACAACCAAGACCAACAGCAACAGCAGCAGGACCAGCAACAAGATCAGCAAGAACAGCAGGACCAGCAGCAACAAGACCAACAAAATCAAGACCAACAACAACAGCAGCAACAACAGAACCAACAAATGTCGAAGGAAGATGCCCAACGCATGTTGGATGCCCTTGAAAACCAAGAAAAGAAGACCATGGAAAAGGTGAACGAGCAAAAGGTTCGCCAGCAACCCAAAAAGAAGAGTGACAAAGATTGGTAGTCGGCATGACGCAGCCCGATATGAAACGTCGGGAAAAATGGCGGATGCCCCAAAAATGAAAATGTGTATTTTTGCATCGTGAAAACAATAGATCAATGAAGAAGATATTTCGGATATTATTATTGATTGCATTTGCAGCGCCCATGGTTGCATGGGCGCAAGACGACCCCACGCTGAAGGTTTCGGCCAAAAAGCAAGTTGTTGTGGGTGAGCGTTTCCAAGTGGTGTTTGAAGCCAATGCCGAGGGCAAGAATTTCCAAGCACCGACGTTTGAAGGGCTTACCGTGGTGGGAGGCCCGTTCACGTCGACGAGTTCCAGCTTCTCGATGGTCAATGGCTCAATGTCGCACAGCGTCAAGGTGACTTACACTTTTGCTTTGCAGGCATATCAAGAGGGCACGTTCCGAGTGGGTGCAGCTACTTTGACCGTGAAGGGCAACAAAATCAGTAGCGAGCCTTTCGAAATCAAGGTGTTGCCTGACGATGGCAGCCATTCCGGCAACTCGGGAGGCGGTTATGGCAACTATGGCGGCAGTCAAGGTGGCCAAGGCGGTCAACAGCAAAACACCAACGACCCCGATGTGAGTGGCAAGGACTTGTTCCTTCGCGTGGTTCCCTCCAAGCGGTCGGCCTACGTCGGCGAGCAGGTGGTGCTGACCTATAAGCTCTACACCAAGGTGCCGGTTTCGTCGCTGTCGGTCGAAAAAATGCCCTCATACGCTGGCTTCTGGACTAAGGATGTTTCTGATAACAATGATGGCTCGTTGCGTCAATCGTCAGAATATATCAACGGCATCGAATACACGTCGGCCGAAATCCAAAAGATTGTCGTTGTGCCGCAACGTTCAGGCAAGTTGTCCCTCGAACCGATGACGATTGAATGTATTGCCCAAATCCGAACCGAAAGCAACAACCGTCGCAGCAACGACCCCTTCGACATCTTCTTCAACGACCCGTTCTTCAACCGCAATATTGCCAATGTGCGCAAGGAACTCTCGTCGCAGAGTTTCAGCCTCGATGTGAAGAACCTTCCCGAAACGGGCAAACCTGCTTCGTTTGCGGGTGCTGTGGGCGACTACACCTTCAAGTCGGCTATCGACAAGACCGACTTGAAAACCAATGAGGCTTTCACGCTGACACTCTCCGTTTCGGGTGCAGGCAATATAGAACTGCTCCAGTTGCCCGAGCCAGTTTTCCCGCCTGATTTCGAGGTCTACGACCCTAAAGTGTCCACTTCGACCAACAACAATGCACAAGGGCTTACGGGTACGAAGAAGGCCGAGTATTTGGTCATTCCACGTCGCGCCGGCGACTTTAGCCTGCAGCCCGTTGAGTTTGCCTATTTCAATCCGTCGAAAGAGACCTATCAAACCGTTCAGTCGGAGCCTTACGAAATCCATGTGGAGAAAGGCGCTGGCGGCGAGAGTGACGAAGGTGCTATTTTTGCCTCCAACCAAGAGGGAATCAAATATCTGGGCAGCGATATCCGTCACATCATGACGGGCAACCCCAAACTGAAACCCATTGGGACAGTGTTTTTCGCCACCCCGGCCTATTTTGTGGCGCTGCTCGTCTTGCTGTTGGCATTTGTCATCGCGCTCCTCCTCTCGAAGAGACATGAGCAGCAAAAGCAAGATACCGCTGCCAACCGCAATAGGAAAGCCACTAAAGTGGCCCATGGCCGTCTGAAGAAAGCCGAGCAGTTCCTGAAGGTCAAAGACCAAGACAATTTCTACATCGAAATGTCGCAGGCCTTGTGGGGCTATATCTCCGATAAATTAGGCATCGAACGCTCGAAGCTCTCGATGGACACGGTGAACGAGGCCTTGAAAGAAAAGAACGTGCCCGATGACCTCACTCAGCAGTTCATTGACACGCTCAACAGCTGCGAGTTTGCCCGTTTTGCACCAGGTAGTGCAGAAGAAAAAATGGACGACCTCTATCAGAAAGGCATTGAAGTGATTACGAAAGCCGAAAAAGTCTTGTAACGAAAGGGAAAAAGCAATGAAACGATACACCTTATTTATTATAATGTCGCTGACCCTGACGATACCGTTTGGGGTAAGGGCACAGGAGCAACCCGAAGTGTGGTTTGAAAAGGCCAACGCAGCCTATAATGCAGGCAGCTACGACACTGCCGTGATGCTTTACGACAAGGTGTTGCACACACACATGGAATCGGTAGCGCTCTACTACAACATGGGCAATGCCTACTACAAAATGCGTGAGTATCCCATGGCCATTTATTGCTACGAAAAGGCCTTGAAAATCGACCCGTCGAACGACGATGTGCGCAACAACTTGGACATCGCCAATCTGGCCATTGTCGACAAAATCGAGCCAGTGCCTCAGTCGTTTATCGTTAAGGGCTGGCATGGGATGCGCTCGTGGCTCTCGGGCGACCATTGGGCTTGGTGCTCCATTGTGGCTTTCGCCTTACTGCTCGTTGGGCTGTATCTCTTTTTGCGCTCACGCAAGACGGGACTGCGCAAGTTGGGCTTTTTCGGTGGAGCCTTGTGTCTGTTGGTGTTTGCACTGTCGGTGGTATTTGCCTTCCAGCTGAAGAAAGCAGCCACGACCCATGACCAGGCCATCATCATGACTCCAACCGTGACGGCAAAAAGCTCGCCGAGCGACACCAGCGTCGACCTTTTCGTGCTCCACGAAGGATCGAAAGTCGACATTCTTGAGTCGTCGGAAGGGTGGAACAAGATCAGAATTGCCAATGGGAGTGTCGCATGGCTGAAAGCCGACGATATGCTTCCGTTTTGACCTATTTTGGCGCTGAAATGAACTTTTTTGAGAAAAAAATGATTTTTTTTTGTCGTTTTTGTCAATTCTTTAATAGAATGTCCTATATTTGCAGACCATATTATCGGTAAAACCGCAGGTATGACAAAACGGAAAAGTTTATCAAACAGATAGTTAATTAAATTTCGTGATATGAAAAAGAGATTTTTACCTTTCAGCTTAGTGTTGGCAATCTTCGTATTTGGTCAAGTTGCCATCGCTGACAATGGCGGTCACTACGTGCCGCGCACGCAAGGAAATGAAACGGCGGAAAGCTTCATGGGAAGCCTTCGTGCCAACCAGCACACGGGTCTCATCGACCCCGCCTTGATGCTCAAGGCCATGAAAAGTGCTGACAGCAAGGGTACCACTGAGGGCGACCTCTATTGGCTCAGCATGGGTCCCGACAACATGGGTGGCCAAACCACAGCCATCGTTTACGACAATCGCTCCAATGTAGTCTATATCGGCTCCAAGGGCGGTGGTGTCTACAAGACCTATAACTACGGTATCACATGGCATCAAGTCGGCAAGAAAAACTTGATGGTCAGTTGCATGGCTCAGGCTGCCGACGGCACCATCTATGTCGGTACGGGCGACTGTGGCAGCAAGACTGCTGAATACAACGGCCTCAGCCAACAGAACTACAGTAACAGCTTCGTTGGCTCGGGTATCTTCACCATCAACGCCAACGACGAAATCAATGTTTTGGATGCTACCAAGCCCGATTGGAACGAGGCTTCTCTGTGGTCGTTTGTGAACGACATCGCCATCGTCAACGGTAAGGACATCGTGGCCGCTACCAATGAGGCTCTGATGTATTCCACCGACAAGGGCGCCACTTGGGAGACCCTTCTCGAAGGCGTGGCTATGCAAGTGAAAGCCACTACTGACGGCATCATTGCTGCCTCTGTCGACGGCAAGATGTACATCGGCGAACCTAACAATTTGGTTTGCCATTCAGGTAATGGTAACTCGCTTTCGGGCGACACCCTGCTTCCCAAGGCTGCCGGTCTGATGGACATCGCCATTGCTCCTTCAAATAATAACGTCATCTACGCCGCTTGCATCGGTACCGATGGTGTGCACACCGGTGTTTTCGTCTCTTTCGACAAGGGCGACCACTGGGCTATTGCACTGCCCAACGTGACTGCTTCCTTAGGTAATAACATCTATGGTGGTTATGGCCTGTATAATCACGGCATCGTCGTTGACCCCGCCGATGAAGGTCGTCTCTTTGTGTTGGGTTACTATTTGTGGAAACTTGAACAAGCTGAAACCGGTGGTTACTACCTCTGCGAGAACCTCACTAGTTCGACCGTGTACTATATGCCGACTTACGTCCATGTCGGTCTCCATGCCTTGGCCTTTAATCCCAAGAACGCCAATGAGTGCTATTTCGGCACCGATGGCGGTGTCTACAAAGCCACGGCTTCAGGCGGCTATTTCTCTTTCAGCAACAGCAACCGTAATTATGTCACCACCCGTATGTTCAGCGTGGGCATTTCGGGTAAGGACACCCGCGTCTTGGCCGCTGGCCTTGACCACGGCTCAGTGTTGATTGAAGGCGATCCCACTACCAACACGCTTGGTTATGGTGTTTGGGTGAATCCTATGGGTACCAACCAAGGTCTCTTTAGCGATGATTCACAAGCTGGCCCTTGCCTCATCTCCAACATCAACCAAAACTCGATTTTCGTCACCACCAAGGGTGGTTCTCACCTCTATCGTTCCGAAACCGCTGGTGAAGACTGGGTGTCGACCAACTTCCTTTCTTCGACCTCTCTGAATAGCAGCGGCACTGGTATCAGCACCTCTTCGTTCCGTCTGCCCATTTTGATGTATGAGAACTTCGACGATGACCTGAATCCTGCCACGGTGTGGTTCAAAAACGAAACCGATGCTACCCTTCCTTCCAATTCCAAGGTCCAGGTCATGAGTAACAACGAATTCCCGTTCGAATACACTTTGTCCCACAGCCTGGCCGTTGGCGACTCCATCGAAATCCACGATCCCATCAGCGCTCGTATGTATATTGCTTTCACCGACGCTCTCTATATGACTCGCCAAGCCCTCAACTTCGCTGTTGAGACCCAATGGTACAAGGTGACTCAAAAGGCCACTTTGGGCTTTGCTGGTGAACCTCTGAGCATGGCCATTTCGGCCGATGGCGACAACATCTTCGTGGGTATGAAGAACGGCAAGCTCTTCCGCATGTCGAACCTTAACACCATGGTTGACGATGCCTCTGGCTCCATCTCCGACACGACGGGTGCCTATCAGGTGACCACCACCGAGATTGCAATGCCTACCAACCAGTGCGTGACCTCCATCGCCGTTGACCCGCGCGATGCCAACAAGGTCGTCGTTACCCTCGGCAACTATGGCAACGACGCATACGTGCTGTATTCGACCAACGCCCTTGCCGAAGAGCCTGTCTTCACCGCGAAGCAAGGCAACCTGCCCAAGATGCCGGTCTACTCTTCGTTGATTGAAATGACCACGGGTAGAGTTATCATCGGAACTGAGCATGGTATCTATTCTACTTCGAATATTGCCAATGCCACTTGGATTGAAGATTCACATAGCTTAGGCGATGTGCCGGTCATGGAACTGAAGCAGCAACTGCTCAGCCACGAAGACATGCAAACTGTCAACGTCACCGACGAAGGTATCTTCACGACTGATTATCCTGGCGTTCACAACACAGGTATCATCTATGCCGCCACTTACGGTAGAGGTATCTTCCGCTGCGAAAACTATAAGCAAGAGTCGGGTGCTGGTGTGCCTGAGACTCCTGAAGTTGCCGAAACCATGGTTACGATGTATCCTAACCCGGTTCAAGGTGAGGCTACGGTGAGCTTCGAAGCCATCGGTGGCAATGTCAGCTATCAAGTGTATGACATGGCTGGCCGCTTGGTGATGAATCAGAATTTGGGTAACTTTGCCCAAGGCAGCCAAGAAGTGAGAGTGAATATGAGCGAACTCAGCTCTGGCTCTTACATCCTGCGCCTCACGCAAGGCAGCAGCACTTCGTGCGCCAAGTTCTTGGTCTACTAAGCAGTTGTAGAGACGCTGCATAAAGCGTTTGTGCAATGTCAACAAAAAAGAAAGACAATCTGCAAAGGTTGTCTTTCTTTTTGTATTTTTGCGTTATCATTATAAGTAACTAATTAAAATTAAACTACATGTTTTTTGACGCGGGACACAGAACTTCGGGACACGGGACAAAACAGATTGTCTCCCGTCTCGTGTCTTGTGGTCTCGCGTCAAATATGTAAACTAAATCTGCCTATCTACTTACTATTATGAACAGCAGAAAAATCAATAAAGTCCTGATTGCCAATAGGGGAGAGATTGCAGTGCGCATCATAAAAACCTTGCGGAGGTTGCATATTGCCTCGGTGGCGGTCTTCGCCGATAACGATGCCCATGCCTTACATCGCCGCATGGCCGATGAGGCTTGTCCGCTGGGTAACGGCGCATTGAAGGACACCTATCTTAATATTCAGAAGATCGTCGATGCCGCTTTGGACGCTGGTGCCGATGCCATCCATCCAGGTTATGGTTTTCTGTCGGAAAGTCCCGAACTTGCCGAGGCTTGTGAGGCCAATAACTTGATTTTCATTGGTCCTGATGCCAATTCTATCCGCTTGATGGGCAATAAGATTGCAGCGAGGAAGATTGCGGTCAAAAATGATATTCCCGTCACTTTTGGCATGATGGGCAGCAATGAAGAAATCCTCGAAAATGCCGACGAGCTACCTTATCCTATCTTAATAAAGGCTGCTGCTGGCGGTGGCGGCAAAGGGATGCATATCGTTTGGGACAAAGATGATTTGTGCCCGGAGTTGGAACGGGCTACTCGCGAGGCCGAAAAATTCTTTGGCGATGGTACCGTATTCGTTGAGCAATACATTGAAAATCCGAGACATATCGAAGTCCAGGTGTTGGCCGACCATTTTGGAAATGTGGTGCATTTGGGCGAACGCGAATGTACTATCCAGCGTCGTTACCAGAAAATCATCGAAGAATCACCCTCGCCAACGCTC
>Ga0310694_10001194_pt1 | contig 30330 bp, 15 predicted proteins | sample 174DNAGHGhighgp2_FD_203884 | JGI IMG/M metagenome (GOLD analysis project Ga0310694, IMG submission 203884) | Sheep rumen microbial communities from Palmerston North, Manawatu-Wanganui, New Zealand - 1742 DNA GHGhigh gp2 (v2) (version 2) | ecosystem: Host-associated > Mammals > Digestive system...
TTTTAAAAATAAAAAAAATAATTTTTAAAAATAAAAAAAATAATTTTTAAAAATAAAAAAAATAATTTTTAAAAATAAAAAAAATAATTTTTAAAAATAAAAAAAATAATTTTTAAAAATAAAAAAATATTTTTTAAAAATAAAAAAATATTTTTATTAAAATAAAAAAAATAATTTTTAAAAAAATAAAGAAAAAAATAAAAAAAATAAAATTAGAAAATAAACCCTGAATTATTAGTATAAATTTCATTAACGGTTATATTAGCTTTAGTATTATCATTATTTTGATAAACATTTTGGAAATCATTAATTTTATTAATATTTTTAGAGGAAATATTAGACATACATTTACTATGGAAACCTCTTTTAGTGATATACATACAATTTTTACATTTTAGACAATCTTGAAGAGTTTTATTTTTACAATCATTAGGATTACATTTAAGACCATAAGATATAATAGATTTATTTTTAGGGATAATTAAATTTTTATTTTCTTTATAATTTTCTATTTTATAATATTTAAAGAAAGATTTAATAATAAAAAATAAAATAATAAAAAAAAATAAAGAAAATAAAAAAATGTTTATTGATAAATTATATTTTATCATTATATAAATTTTATCATTATATAATATATAAAATATTTAAATTATATTTTTTATTTAAAAATAATTAAAAATGAATTCAAAATTTGAAATAATTGCTTATACTGCTTCGTGGTGCCCACATTGTATAAATTTAAAACCAACATTAGAAAAAATAAAAGAATGGTGTAAAAATCAAAAAATAAATTATATTAATTATGATGCTGATATAAATAAAGATAAAATGAATGGTATAGAAGGTTTCCCAACTGTAAAAATATTTAATAAAACAAATAATAAAAATATAGAATTACATAATAGAAATTTTGATGGTATTAAACAAGAAATTAATAATTTTATTAATTCTACTATGAAAGGAGGAAATAATAATCAATACTCTTTTAAACAAGTTTATTCCCATCATTCATCTTATCAAAATGGAAAACAAATTGAAAATAATTATAAAGGTTATACTAAAGAATGTAAAAATGGAGTTTGTAAAATTTATAAACTTAATCCTTCTCAAATCGAACATAAAGAAAAAGAAAATGAATTATTCGATTTAAACCCTAAAATTGGTGGTTTTTATAATGCTTTTGGTGATTTCGAAACAGAAGAATATAACCCTAATATTGATTATAAAGAAAAATATAATAAATATAAATATAAATTATTACATTTACAAGGTAAAATTTAATTTTTTTTTATTTTTAAATTTTTTATTTTATTTAATTAAAAATTTAAAATAATATATTTTTATTTTTTATTTTTATAATTTTAAAATTTTTATTTTTTTAATATATGTTATTTAATTTTAATAATTAAATAAACAAATAAAAAAATATATTTTTATTTTTTTTATTTTTATTTTTTATTTTTATAAATTTAAAATTTATATTTTAATAAAAATAAATAAAAAATGATTAAAAAGGCATATCATTATCATTAATATTACGTCTAATATAATTACGAATATTATTTTCTTCATTTAATCTACGTTTAAGGTCGTCAAAAGTAGAATAACGGTCAAAGATGATATTTTTAAATTTAATTTTATTTTTAAGTTCTTCATCGATTTTAGATTTATCGATATAATAGATATAATAATCATATAAGAAAGGATTATCTAAAGGATAATAATTAGATAATTGTTTAATAAAGTCATTAAGATAATTACAGTTAGTTTCAACTAACCACAAATAGAAATCTCTAATATTATCATCACCTTTATAAGTATGTTCATAAATAACATATAAGATATTATCAGTATTATGAATTTTTTTTTGTAAGACGTCTTTAATTTTAATATTTTTAAGGTTATCTAATAAATTGTAATCAAAAGCCGGAATAATATTAGGATTATTAGAGAAATATTTTTGATTAAATTTAATATAATCATAAATATCTTTACAATAAGTTCCACCAATATTTTGATATTCATTAATAATAGTATTATCGATGATTTTATAACAATCACAACTAATATAATCAGCATAAATAATAATTTTATTAATACCGAAATATTTACCTAATAAATTTAAAAAAATGATAAAATCATCTTTATTATATTCTTTAATTTCACTAACGGGGGATTGTTTAACGTTATAATTAACATAAATAATATCTTCACCGATTTCGATAGAAAAGATGATATAATTTTTAAAAATACAATATAAATAATAACCGTGATTAGTAATATTAGCGAAATATTTTTTATAAACACCGAGCGAATTATATTCTTCTAAAGTCATTAAGAATTTTTGAACACCTAATTTAATATAGAATTGATTATAATAATTAGTATATTTTTCTTTAAAATGAAGAATTCTTTCAGTAGTAGAATAAAAATTAGGTGTATCAATATCATTAAAATCGACTAAAATAGGAGAAGTGCATTTAGTATTTTTTTTTATTTCATAATTTTCATAAGGTAAAACTTCAAATTCATATTTAACTTTAATTTTTTCTTCAATTTGTTTATCAATATGATAATATTTAGTATTTTCATCTCTTGATATTAATTTTAATTTAGTATTAGGTGGTAAAATAATTTCTTCTTCTTTAGGGAAAAAAGAAACGGTTTCAACGCATAAAGCGTGAATATTTTTAGGTATTTTTATTTTTAATAAATTCCAACCAAAAGTATTATTATTAATATTTTCTTTATAAAAAGGGTTTCTTGTAGTTGATAAAAAACCTTGTTCTGTAAATATATCATTTATTTTTAAATTTTTTAAAAAATCATCATTATTAACAAATCTATATACATAATAATCTTCATCAAAATTAGGAGAATTTTTAATTAATTTAGTAATAGTATATATAATTTTATCAAAATAATCATTTTGTGGTGCATTTTCATTTCTTAAATAAAAATTTAATATACTAAATCCTGTTAGTGAATAATATTGTATTAAACCTATATTATTATATATTGTTATATGATTATAATGTTGTATAAGATTTGTTTTTTTTAAATCATTTTGTCTAACTTTTTTACATAATTCTTTATAATCTTCATTTAATAATGATTTTACTTTTTCTTCTTTTATTAATTTATTATTTAAAGCTAAATTAACAATTTCGTCTTTTGTATAATAAGGATTTATATGTTTAAAATAAGAAGTAAATGAAGGTTTTTTAAATAAAGTAATATTTTTTCCTAATTTTTCGGTATTATATAAAGATGAAATATAAGTAGATAATAAAATATCTAAATCAAAATTATTTAAAAATTCTATCATATAATTTATTTTTTTTATTCTTCTTTTTATTAAATTTATTTTCTCATTATCTTCGTGTTCCTCTTTTAATTTTTTTATATTCTTCTCGTGTTTTTCTTTATTCTCTATTATCATATTTAAAAATTTATTTGTTGGAAATCTATAAAAATATTTAAATACACTATCATATAATAATTCCGGCGGTATTAAATATAAATTCTCCGTATATATATCATATAAAGGTGTAAAATTATTTATTTTTGATATTTCCTTTTTTTCTTTTTCTAATTCTTCTTTTTTTATCTTTTTCGGTAATGTATAATCTAATGAATATAATTTTTCTAATACTTCTTCTTCTTTTATATTTTCTATCTTATTCGTTTTTTTATTCTCTAATTTAAATTCTTTCTTCATTTATATATATTTTTTTTAAATTATATAAATATCTTACATAAAAAATATAATATTTTATTCTTATTATTTTTTTAATTCTTTTTATTCTTTATTTCTTTCTTATTATTCTTTAATTTTAAATATTTTCTTTTATATTCTAAATATTTATTTTTATAATTTCCTCCTTTTTCTAATTCTTTTTCTGTTTGTATTATTTCTTGTTTTCCTTTATCATCTTTTAATCTTTTTAAAAATTCATTTATATGATTTTCTAAATCATAAATTGTATATTCTCCCATAAATTTATTTAAATCTTGAAATTGAATATTTATAGGTTTAATTTTATTTAATATTTCCAAATAATTATGTGTTAATATTTCTTTATTAGTCAATAAATAATTTTTTGTTATAACATAAAAGAAATCATAAATATTATTTTCTTTAATAATTTCGTTTTTAAATTGATTAAAATTAATTATATAGTATATTATATATTTACAATAATTTTTTATTCCATCATCTTTAATTCCATCATCTTTAATTCTATCATCTTTAATAATTTTATCAATCATTCCATCTTTTCCATCTAAAATTATTTTATTTTTTTTACAATATAATAAAATTAAAGATGAAAATAAAAATAATGTTTCATATAAATTACAATAATTAGTTATAAATATAAATATTTTTCTATTATATTCAATCATATCATCATCTTCTTTATTATATATAGATGATATATTATTAATTATAGTATATATTATATTATAATAAATATCAAAATTTATTTCATTATATTTTTTATTAATATAATAATTGTTTAAATCATTATTAATTTTTAATAATTGTTGTTTAATTGTATTTTCATAACTAATATCTATTTTTTCTAATTGTTTTTTAAATAATTCTTTCTCTCTACTTAATTGTTTCGTAAAAGCTAATAATTCGATTTTTTCTATATCATTTAAATTTATTGTTCTATCTATTTTTTTATTTAATTCATCTATTTGTTTTTCTAATTTTTTCTTTTCATTTTCGATTTTTTCTTTTTCTTTTTCTAATTCACTAATTTTTTCTTCACATTCTCTTTGTTTTAATTCCGTTTGTTGTTTTTTTTCATTTCTTAAAGTAATAATTTGTTGTTCTATTTCTCTTATTTTTTCTTCATATTCTTTATTTTTTAAATCTAATTTTTCTTTTTCTTTTTTTAATTCATTTATTTTTTCTTCATATTCTTTATTTTTTTTATCTAATTCTTCATTCTCTATTGTTAATCTATCCATTTGTAACGATAAACTATTATTTTCTTCTATTAATTCATTATTTTTTTTTAATTTTATTGCATTCTCATCTGTTAATTCTTGAATTCTTTTATTTAAATTAACTTTTTCTATTTCTAATTTATTTTTAGTTTGTTCTATTTCTTGTTTATCTTTTTCTATTTTTTGTTTTTCTATTTCTATTTTATCTATATTTTGTTTTAAATTTTGTTTTTCATTTTCTAATTCTTGTATTTTATCTTTTAATTCTTGTATTTCTTTATATATATTTCTTGCATATTCATTTGTTCGTTGTATTTTAAATGTTTCTTTTTTTTTTAATTTATTTATTTCTTCAATTAATTCATTTATTCTTTTTTTAAAATTTTCTTGATATTGTAATAAAATTGTTATTTCTTCTTTATGATTTCTACTTTTTAATTCTAATTTTTTAATATATTCATCTTTTTCTATTATTTTTTTTTTAATATTTTCTATTTCTATTGTTAATTTAATATTTTGTTCATTTAATATTTTATTTTGATTTTCTAATTCATTTATTTTTTCTTCATATTCTTTTTTCTTTTCTTCATATTCTTTTTTTTCTTGTTCTAAATTTATTTTTTGTTGATTTAATTGTTCTATATTTTCTGTTAAATCTTCTATCTTTTTATCTTTTTCATCTTGTATTTTTTTATATTGAATTTTATAATTTTTTTCATTTTCTTCAATTTGTTTTTGTAATTTATTTATCTCTTCTTGTAATTCTTTATTTTTATCATCTAATTCTTTATTTTTTTTTATTTCATTTTGTTTTTCTCTAATTATTTTATCTCTTTCTTCATTTATTTTTTTTATTTCATTTTGTTTTTCTTGTATTAATTCATTTTTTTCTTTAGTTATTTGTAATATTTCATTTTGTTTTTCTTGTATTAATTCATTTTTTTCTTTAGTTATTTGTAATATTTCATTTTGTTTTTCTTGTAATAATTCATTTTTTTCTTTAGTTATTTGTAATATTTCATTTTGTTTTTCTTGTAATAAACTATTTCTTTCTTCAATTATTTTTTTTATTTCATTTTGTTTTTCTTGATTTATTTTTTTTATTTCTTGTTGAAATTCTTCAACTGTTAAATCTAAATTGTAATCTAAATTTTTTATTATATCTTGATTTTTTTGAATTATTTTATCTTTATCTTGAATTATTTGTTCTTTTTTTTGAATTATTTGTTCTTTTTCTTTAATTAATTCATCTTTATCTTTAATTATTTGTTTTATTTTTTCTTGGAGTTTATTAATATTTGTTAAAAAATCTTGTTTTCTTTCTTTTAATTTTTTAATTTGATTATTTTTTTCAATTAATAATGAATTTAATAATAATTTTTTAGATTTAATTTTGTTATTTAAATCTTGGATTTGAAAATCTTTAGTTTTAATTTTATTATTTAATTCTTTACTGGAATTAATATATTTATTTAATAAAATTTCAAAACTGGATAAATAAATATTATTTTTTGAATTTAATTTTTTATTTTGTTGAATAACACTATATAAATAATATTGTAAATACATATTAGCCCTTTTTAAATCTTTAATTTCTTCATTTTTATAATATAAATCATCTTTATAATTTATATTATCGATATTATTTAATTTTGATAACATTTTTAAATAATTATATATTAAAAATTGAAAAAAATATAATAATATATTAATTAAATAATAAATATTATAATTTAAATATATTATTACTTATATTTTATTTTTTATTTTATAATATAAAAATGAAATCATTAGTTATATGTGAATCGCCGAATAAAATAAAAACATTAGAAAATATATTAGGAAAAGATTATATCGTATTAGCGACAAAAGGTCATATATTAGATTTAAAAAAAGGACAAAATGAGATAGGAATAGATATAAAACATAATTTTATACCAGAATATACAATAATAAAAGAAAAAGAGAGTGTAATAAATAATATAAAAAAAGTATATAAAAATAATAAATTTAAAGAGGTGTATTTAGCAGGAGATATAGATTATGAAGGAACATTTATAAATTGGTCAGTAAAAGAAATATTAGGATTAAAAAATCCAAGGACATTAGAATTTATATGTTTAACAAAAGAAGAAGTTGAAAAAGCACTTAAAAAAGAAACATATATTAATAATAATCATTTAGAAGCACAAAAAACACGAAGAGTATTAGATAGATTATGTGGTTTTAAGGTTTCACCAGAAATTATTAAATTATTTGGTTCTAATAATTCTTTTGGAAGAGTTCAAACAGTAGTTGCAGAATTAATAGTAGATAAAGAAAATGAAATTGATGATTTTTTAAATAATAATATTAATAATTCTTTTTATAATTTAAATGGTAATTTCATTTATAATAATATAGAATTTAATGGAAATAGTAAAGATAATATTGAAAAAAAAGATATTAATAATTTATTAAATGATATTCAAAATGGAGAATATTATATTGATAATATAGAAATAAAAACTATATCGAATAATCCACCTTTACCTTTTAATACATCATCAATTCAACAATTTTGTAATTCACATTTTGGTTTAGATGTTAAAACTATTATGAATATTTTACAAAAATTATTCGAAAAAGGATATATAACTTATCATAGAACATCTTCAATTCAATTATCAAAAGAATGTTTAGATATGGTAAAAAAATTAATAGATAAAGATTTTGATATAGAACATTATAAAAAAACTATTTATAAAGATAAAGATGATAATACTGAAAATTCACACGAAGCTATAAGATATACTGATAATAATAATACACCGGAAAATTTAATGGATAAATTAAATGATTTAGAATTAAAAGTATATACCGCTATATATAATAATACAATACAATCTCAAATGCCACCTGAAAAAGTAAAACAAATAAAATTATATATTAAAAATAAAAATATTGATAATATTACTTTTACATCTATTTTTAATAAACAATTATTTGATGGATATAAAATATTAAATAAAAATGAAAATGAAATTGGTGATGATAATTTTGATATTATTGAAAATATACAAATTGGAGATATTATTGATTATAATTATATAAATGCTAAAGAAACTTATAAAAATCCACCAAGTAGATATACAGAAGCTTCTTTAATTAATAAATTATCACCTAAAAATTTAAATATAGGGAGACCTTCAACATATGCTTCAATTATAACAAAAATTCAGGAAAGGAACTATGTAGAAATAACAAATATAAAAGGAATAGAAAAACAAATAAATATATATACAATAATGAAAAATAAGATAGATAATAATAAAGAAAAAATAAAAGTAGGAGAAGAAAAGAAAAAATTTAGACCTACCGAATTAGGGAAACAAGTTATTAATTTTTCAAAAATATATTTTAAAACAATTATGGATTATAAATTTACTTCTAAAATGGAAGAAAAAATAGATTTAATTAGTGAAGGTAAATTAACATATTTAAATTGTATTAAAGAATTTTATAGTATATTAGATAAATATTTACAAATTGTTGGTGGTGAAAACTTCTCTAAAAATTATAAATCTCAATTTGATAAATTATTAGGTGAAGATGATAATCATTGTAAAATATTTATTACTCAAACTAAATACGGTAAAGCACTTAAAAAACAAAATATTAATTTTGATCCTAATAAAAAAAAAAATAATAAAACTAATCCAGATTTTATTTTTTCTTCTATTGATAAAGATATGAAAGATGAAGATATTACTTTAGATTACGCTATTAATTTATTCAAATATCCTTTAACATTATTTAAATTAAATAATGAAGATGTAATTTTAAATAAAGGAAGATTTGGTTTATATATTAAATATAATAATGATAATTATAAAATCGATAATGAAAATATAACTAAAAAAGAATTTATCGATTTAGTTAATAAAAAAAATGAAGAAAAAAAAAATTCTATTATTTTTAATGATGATAATTTTACTTATAAAGTCCTTAATGGTAAATTCGGATATTATATTTGTTGTATCCCTTTAAATAAATCTAAATCTAAATCTTCTAAATCTAAATCTAAAAATATTAATATTAGTTTGTCTAATTATCTTAAAAATAATAAATTAGAAGATTTAAATTTAAATATTATTCAATCTCTTTATACTAATTATATTAATAAACCTAAAACACCTTTTAAAAAATTTAAATCTTCTAATTTATCTAAATCTAAAAAATTAACAGATAATAATAAAGATAATAAAGATAATAAAGATAATAAAGAAGAAGTAGAAATTAAACCTAAAAGAACATATAATAGAAAAAAGAAAACAGAATAAAAAAAAATAAAAATTTAAAAAATGAAATAATAATTTATTTATATTAAGAAAAATATAATAAAATAAAATAAAATTAAAAAAAATAAATATAATGAGTTTATATTAAATAAAAATAAAATGGATAAAGAATTAGAAGAATTTATAATAAGTTATAAAAATTTAAATAAAAAATATATAAAGATAAAAGAAAAATATAATGAAATAAAGAATGAATATAAAAAAATAAAAACAGAATATAAACATTTAGAAGAAATGATAGAATTAGAAAAAGAGATAAATAAATTAAAAGAAAATAAAGAAGATTTAAAAAGTATTATATATTCTAATGAATTAGATAAGAAAAAATTAGAAAATGAAATAGAAATATATAAGAAATTAATAGATAGTGTTTTGTATCATAGAGATATAGATAAATTAGAGATGGAATATAAGAGTATATTATTAAAAAAGAAAGAACAAGAAGAAAATGAAGAAGGAGAAGCTATAGAAGAATTTTTTGAAAGGAATAAATAAAATTAAAAGAATAAAAATAATAATAAAAAAAAATAAAATTGAAAAAATAAAATAATAAAGAAAAAATAATAAATTAAAAATAATTTTTTTATAAAAAAATATAAATTATAATAATTTATATAAAATAAAAAATTAATGAATGATATATCATTATCACCTATAGATATAAAACCAATACAAATAAATCCAATTCAAATATGTATAAAACAAAATAATGAATATAAAGATATATCAACACCATTAATATATAATATAAAGATAAATTTAAAAAATATATATGATATAATAGATAAAAATGATAAAAATGATAATGATAATTATATAGATAATGATAATGAAGATAAAGAATTTGAGATAAATGATAGGATAATAAAATTTTATGAGGAAATATATAAAAACCCAGAAGAACAAATAAATAAATTATTAGAATATGATTTTTCTAATATATATTTAGATTTAGATGATTATAATAAATATATTAATGATGATTTCCCAAATGAATTAATAGAATATTCATTAAGACCTATATTAACATTTGATAAAGAAAAAGAAAAATTAGAAGATAGATTAAATGATGAAACAGAAAGAACATTAAAATTTAAATTAACAATGAAAAAAATAACAGAATTATTAGAAAATGATGATGAAGAAATTATTAAAATTATATTTGAAAAAATTAAATCGTGTCCTAATGATGAAATAGAAAAAAGATTTAAAGACCCTTCGAGAACTAAAAAATTAGCCGAATTAATTATTAAAAATAAATATTATATTTATATCTTATGGATTAAATATTATTATAAACTTTATATTAATTTATTATATGATTATAATAATTTATTAAATAAATCTATCTCTTTAAATAAATCTATTAATCCTAATTTAGATTATTTTGATTTATATGAAAATTATAAAACTTTAGAATTACAATATAAAGAAATTATCGATTATTTTAATGATTTAAAAGATAAATTCTTAAATCTTCAATCCGCTTTTAAATATATAAATTCTAAAAATACTATAAAATATAATACATTATCTAATAATCACTCTATTTTAAGAAATAAATTTTTAGATTTATATAAAAAAAATCTTATTAATGAAAAACAAATATTTCTCTTAAATCAACAAAATCAATCCCTTCTTAATGATTTAAATTTCTATAAAAAAGAAAATGAATTATTAAAAATTAAATTACAACATTATAAAAATCTAATTTTATCTTCCAATGATTTAAATTTTATTAAATCTAATATCCATTATTTAGATTAATTCTTTTTTTTCTTTTTTTTATTTTTTTAATTTAAAAATATATTTTAATATTTATTTTAAAATATTTATTTTAAAAATTGATTTTCTTTTTTATTTTTTTATTTTTATTTATTTTATATTAATTTCTTTATATAAAAAATGGATGATAATATTGATGATTATATTAATGAAGAATTAATTTATAATATTTATAATAATTCTTTTTCTAAATTTGAATGTTTAAAAGAATTTATTAATTTAATTATTGATGATTTATTAAATTCTATTTATGAAAAAAATATTAATAAATTAAATCAAATATATATTTTTATCAAAGATAAAATTATTAATTTAGATAAAGATGATATATTTAATGAACATATTAATAATAAAGATTTAAATTTTAAATATATTGAATTAAAAAATATTTTTGAAAATATTTTTAATCTTAATGATATTTTTGATTTAAATAGTAATCTACCTCTTTTATCTCATCTTTTAGAATTATTAAATAATTAATTTTTTTTTATTTTTTTTATTTTTTATATTTTTTATTTTTTAAATAAAAATAAAAAAATGAATAAAAATAATAATGATAATAATATAAATAATAAAATATAAAAATTATTCATATAATATAAATAAATTATAAATAAATATGAATATAACAATAAATAATAAATTTGATAAATTAAAAGATATATCACAAACAATATATAATGATATATTTAAATTAATTTATATAAGTGATTATGAAAATTTAAATAAATTATATGATAAAATAAAAAATAATATAAAAGAAATAGAAGAAGATGAAAATTTAATATTAACAAATAATTATAATTTATTAAAAGAAGTATTAATAAATATATTTGAATTAAAAAATCCAATGGTTAATTTAGATTTATTACATTTAATTATTAAAAATTGATATTTATTTTTTATTATTGTTTTTTTATTTATATATTTTTAAAATTAAAAATGTTATTAGATATTAATAAAGAATTGTATTATAAACTTAAAACTACAACAAAATATAATACATTATTATTTATATATGATATATTTTTATGGAAATGTAATTTTAATTTAGATGAAGATAATGATATTTTAAATGATGAAGAATATTTTAATAATATAAAAAAAGAAATTTCTTATATTTTTAATGATTGTTCTAAATATATTGATATTATTGAAAAATATGAATATAATGAAAAAGAAACAACTAAAACTAAACAACAATATAAAGATTTATATGATAATTTTATATCATTAGTTAAATATATTTCAAATAATATATTAAAAAATTGATTTTTTTATTTATTTTTATTATTTATAGAATAATAAAATTATTCTTTTTTTCATTTTAATATAAATATTAATATTATTCTATTTTTTATTTTAATCTTATTAATCATCATTTAATTTTTTAAATTATTTTTTATTTTTAAATGTTTGATATTATTTATAATAAATTATTTAATTGTCAAAAAGAAATTAATAATCTTAAATATGAAATATATAAATTATATTCCTTAATTATTGTTTTAATTATTAATTATGATAAATTATATAATTCTATCAATCTTATTAATCCTATCTCTAAATCTAATTCTTGTGAAAATATTGATACTGATGAAGAAGATGATGATGATGAAGATGATGAAGATAAAAATGATGATAATAATGAAGATGATAATGAAAATGAAAATAATAGATATATAAATAAAGATTTTAAAGAAAATTATGATGAAGATGATGAAAATGAATATGAAGAAGATTATGATGAAGAAGATGAAGATGAATATGAAGAATATGAAAATAATTTAGATAATGATGAAGAAGAAGATAATGAAGAAGATGAAGAAGAAAATAAAGAAGAGAAGATAGAGATAAAAAGAAAAGGAATAGATGAAGAAATAAGAGAAGTATTAAATGGATATTTAAGATATATAATAATATCACATATATTTTTAATGATGGTAATAATATATTTTGTAGTATATATAAAATTTTATTTAAATAATTAAAATTCTAAAAATTGAATAAATAAATATTTTAAATGATTAAATAATATAATAATAAATAATAAATAATAAATAAATAATAAATAAATAAAAAAATGGAAAAAGTTTTTGGATTAATTAATAATGGAAATACTTGTTATCAGAATGCTACAATACAATCATTATGTTGTTTAGATAAATTTATAAATAAGATAATGAATATACCATTAATAAAAGATATAATAATAAATTATAGAACAAATACAGAAGATATAAATGATAATATATTAATATATACATTTATAATAAAGTTAAAACAAAATATACATTTAAAAAAGGTAGACCCATCAGATATATCAGATTGTATAAGAAGATATAAAATAAAATATAATAATGAGATAACAACACCATATAGAAAAGAATTTCCAATGTTTGAACAATTAGATAGTTATGATTATTTAAATGCGATATTATCAATATTACATAAAGAATTAAATATGAATTTTATGATAGATGTAGATAAAAATGATTTAGAAAAATCAATAAATGAATATAATGAATTAAATAACATTCATTTAGATTATAATAAAGAAAATATATTAAAATATAGTAATTTACAATTAAATAAAGTATATAAAGATGGGTTTTCACTAATAAATAATATATTTTCTGGACAATATATAAATATATCTGAATGTGAAAATTGTGGATATAAAAATTTTGGTTTTTCTTATTCTGATACTTTAGAATTAGACTTATTTAATAGTGAAAAACAAATTATATTTAATAATTTATATGAATGTTTAGATAATCAAATGAATATTAATTTATATTCTGATAAAGATAAACATAAAATTGAAACCGGGCATTTAAGATGTTATAATTATTTTAAATTCTTTATTCCCCCTAATGTTTTAATTATTCGTTTAAAAAGATTTACTAATAAAGGTAAAATTAATCATCCTATCGATATCCCTTTAAATCTTAATATCCAAAAATATATTCATATGTATTCTGATAAAATTAATAATTGTAATTATAAATTATCAAGTGCTATTGTTCATATGGGAGGTTTAAATGGTGGTCATTATATTTCTGTTGGTTTTAAAAATAATATGTGGTTAGAATTTAATGATTGTTCTATTACTAAACTTAATCTTAATAATCTTAATGAATATCTTAAACGTTCTTATATCTTATTCTATCAACAAATCTAATTTTTTTCCTTTTATTATTTTCTTTTTATTATATTTTATTTATTTTTATTTTTTTTATTTTTTTATTTTTTTATTTTTTTTTTATTTTTTTATTTTTTTATTTTTTTTTTATTTTTTTATTTTTTTATTTTTTTTTATTTTTTTATTTTTTTATTTTTTTTTATTTTTTTATTTTTTTATTTTATTTATTTTTTTATTTTTTTATTTTTTTATTTTTTTTTATTTTTTTATTTTTTTATTTTTTTTTATTTTTTTATTTTTTTATTTTATTTATTTTTTTATTTTATTTATTTTTTTATTTTATTTATTTTTTTATTTTTATTTTATATTTTTTAAATAAATATTTTTTATTAAAGAATAAAAAATAAAATAATAATATTATAAATAAATATTTTTGAATAAAAAAATTATAATAATATTATATAAAATAATTATTTAAAATGTTAGATGATTATAGTTTAGGTGTTCATATTTATAAATTATCTAAAAATGTGAATACTTTATCAACTGAAGAAGGTGGAGAAGATGGAGATTATTATACAAAGGAGGAAATAGATAATAAATTAAATGATTTAGATAATAAATATATTCAAAAATCGAATAATGTTAATATAGACCCTTCAACTGGTAATATTTCTACAACTGGAGAAATTACTGCTGGAGGTAATATTTCAACAACTGGAGATATATATGCTGATAATGTTTATGCTTCGAATAAATTAACCTGTGATAATCTTACTATTAAAGATGTTTTAATTAATAAAATTTCTATTGAAGGTGATAGTTTAACTGGTGACGATGTTATTCCCACTGTGAATAGAGTTATTGAAATTGCTTCCGGAGGAAGTATTGATTTAAAAGATTATATTAAAAAAAATGAAGTTAATGATGGTAATATTATTACTACTGAAAATATACAAGGTAAAAATATAACTGCTTCTAATACTATTCAAGGTAAAGATTTAGAAATCTCTAATACAATACAAACTAAAGACTTAACTGCTTCTAATGTTATTCAAACTAATGATTTAATTGTTTCTAATAATATAACTACTTCTAATACTATCCAAACTAAAGACTTAACGGCTTCTAATGTTATTCAAACTAATAATTTAAATGCTTCGGGTGATATCCAAGGTAATAATTTAACTATTACAAATTTAATTCAAACAAAAGATTTAAATGCTTCTAATAATATTATTGCTTCTAATACAATACAAGGTAAAGATTTAGAAATATCTAATACTATTCAAACTAAAGACTTAACGGCTTCTAATGTAATACAAACTAAAGATTTAAATGTTTCTAATAATATAACTACTTCTAATACTATACAAGGAAAAGATTTAGAAATATCTAATACTATTCAAACTAAAGATTTAACCGCTTCTAATGTAATTCAAACAAAAGATTTAAATGTTTCTAATAATATAACTACTACAAATACAATACAAGGTAAAGATATTGAGGCTTCTAATATTATACAAACTAAAGATTTAAATGCTTCAAATACAATACAAGGTAAAGATATTGAGGCTTCTAATACTATACAAACTAAAGATTTAAATGCTTCAAATAATATAACTTCAACATCATTAAGTATAACAACAGGAACTATAACAACAACACCAAATAATGATAATGATATAGTAAATAAAAAATATGTAGATGATATAATAAGTCCAATAACAAATGATATAAATGAAATAAAGAATAAATTAAATATTACAGGAGATATTTATTATGTTAAAGATATAGTAAATACAACAGAAGGACAAACAGATGATTTTATATTAGTAAGAAGTAATGATACATTAACTTTATATAAAAAAAATAATAATACATATGAAATATATGATGTTAATAATGGGTCATTATGTATAGTAAATGATTTAGAGACAATATATATAAAATATAATGGAAATCAAAATTGGAAAGAATTTAATACAACACCACAACCAACAACAGAAAAATATAATTATTTTGTAAATCAAATATATAATGAAAAACCACAAGAAGCACCATATCCAGAATATATTTTATATAATAATGATGTTTTAGAATTACAAAAATATAATGATACTATACAAGATAAATATGAAAAAATAAGTATATTACAAGGAGCATTATGTGTAGTTAATGATAATCATAGTTTATATATAAATTATGGAACAGGATTAAGTCAAAATTGGATAAAATTAAATAATGAACCACCACAACAGCAAGAATATCATTATAATATAAATACATTATCATTAAATGAACCAACAGAAAATAAACCAGAATATATATTAATAAAAAATAATGATAATTATATATTTAAAAAATTAGTTAATAATGAATATATTAATTTTAATGAACCACCTTATGGAACAATAATAAATATAAATGATACAAATGATATATATATTAAATATAAGAATTTAAATAATTTAAATGATGAGCAACATTGGATAAAAGAAAGTAAAAATCATTATTATGTTTTAGATATATTAGAAACAGAACCAACAGAAAATAAACCAGAATATATATTTATAAAAAATCAAGAAACAAATAATTATACATTAAAACATTTAAATAATAATGTTTATATTCCTTTATCTTCTATAAATATAAATTCAAATTGTTTAATTATAAATACATTAGAAACATTTACATTAATAAGTAATTCTCCTAATCAAATATGGGAAAAAATAAATAATTTTGATACTTCTAAGACATTACATTTAACAAATGAAAAATCTTTAATAACAGATGGAGATATAGAAATAAAGAAAGGAATAAAGAATAAAATAGTAGATGAAGATTATTATATATCAACAGAAAAAATAAATACATCAAACTCAACAGTGAATTTTTCATATACAACTAATAGTTTTGATATAGTAAAATATAATAATATGTATTATATATCAAATGATTATTATTATAAAACATCATTCGGATATCCGAGAATGAATTTTTATTTACATAAAACAGATATAAAAAATAAATTAGAAGATAATAAATTAGAAATAAATGCATATAATCCTATATTATATGATGAAACATATACAATTGGAAATAGTATTTTTTTAAATATAAATGGAAATAAATTATTTAATATTGACAATTTATTATTTATTTGTAGTCAAAATCCAATTAATAATATTATAAATTCAGCAGCATATAGCACAACAAAATTAAATTGTCTTCAACCAATTATAAATTTAGATGATAATACAATTTACGATAAAAATAGTTCAAATATTATAACAAATATAAATGATTTAACTTTTGATACAACAAATAAGAATAATTATAATTTAATAATACAATATTTATATAAATATAATGATGTATTATATTGTGTTTTTATAAGTAATCAATTAGTATCAAACAATATTCAATATCATAATAAAATATATATAATGAAAACAACAGAATATTATTTAGATGATACAAATAAATTACATATGAATTTTGAAAATGATATAAAGATATTTGATTTAGAAAAAGATATAAATGATAAAATAAATACAAAATATATTTTCCAATTATATTTTTATAAAACAAATATTTATATTTTTGATTTTAATTATAATAAATTATATACTTTTGATATAACAACATATTCAACACAAGAAGATGAAACAAGTTATAATACTTATTCAAATATATTAACAGAAGATTATCCAGATATTCCAGAACCAATTCCAAATCCACCAATATTAAATGATTTTACACAAAAAGATATAAATATAAGTTTTAATACTAAAAATAATATTTTCATATCTTTTTATTATGAAAAACAAAATCATAAATATATCAAATTAAATAACTTTAATTTAAATGATAATAACCTTATAACTTATGATATTTTAAATGATGATATAAATACAAATGAAAAAACATATTTAATATATAATGAAAATGTAATATATATGTTTATAAATGAATTAAATAATTTAGATTTTTATAAATTGAATTTATTAGATTTAAATGATAAAGATATTATTAATAATTATACAAATCAAATAAATAATTATTTAATAGGAGGATATTATTTAACTAATACAGAAATAAATGGTATATTATATAATAGTTATATAGATAATAATATAATATATTATGATACATATTTATATATATTTGAATTTGAGAATGGAACAATAAAAATAAATCAAATATCAACAGAATTATATAATAATTTATATATAGATAAAAATAAAGCATCAATAAATTCTCAACCAATAGAAAATAATGATATTGTAAATAAAATATATTTAGATAATACTTTAAATAAATATGTTAGAAGAGAAGAAAAAGAAATTGTTAAATTAACAAATACAGAAAATAAATTTAATGCTACTTTATTAAATGTTAATAAAAAAACACAAATTAAACCACCTTATATAATGCCTATTGATGACCCTAATATTATAAATATTAATTCTACAAATAATAATAATATTCATTTAATTAATATTGATAAAAATACAATGTATGTCTCATATTATTATAATACATCTTTAAATTTATATGAATATAATATAGATGAAGATAATAATTTTATTTTAAATTCTAATTCTCCTTATTCTATTACAATTACTTTATCGGATAATATTAAATTATTAAAAATTGATAAACTTATATTAATATATGGTTTAAATTCAAATAATAATATAATATTTAATACTGAAACTAAAGAATATTTAACAACTAATTTTATTGATAATACTGGTATCACTTCTGAAGATGTTCCGAGCTATAATTTCTATGATACTAATAGATATATAGGAAATATTGAAAAAATAGATGACCATTTTATTCTTTTATCGGCTTGTGGATTACCTGCTGGAGTGCCAACAAAACGATATATTTTTGTTTATAAATTTAATTATACAATTGATAATATAAATAATCAAATTATTTTTAATGTTTATGAAGGAAGATATTTAGAAATTATAGATTTTACTAATATTAATTATATTAAATTATTAATTAATATTAATGATTTAAAAAGTTATGTTTATATTCATAATGAACATAATACAATGTATATTATTAATGATATAGATGATTTTAATAGTATAATAACTACAATAAATAATTTTATTCCTATTCCAAACCCTCAAGACCCAGATTATGATAGTAATTTATCTTTCCCAGCATCTCAATGTGTTTTACAATGTAATAATAATTTATTATATATTTTATTATTATGTGGAACATCAAATATTATTAATCAAGCATTTATATTTATATATGATAATACTAATAATTCTTTTATTAGATATAGAATAAATCAAAATCAAATTTATAGTAATCAATTTAATCATTTTATGTATATTAAAAATAATTTAATTTATATCTTTTTACATATAATGAATTCTAAAGATTTTTATTATTTATATGTTATCCCTAATAATCTTCCTCATAATTCTATTATAGATAATACTTATTCTAATAAATTTAGTATTGAAAATAATATTTATGATATTGATTTTAATTATTCTTATATTTGTGGTATTACATCTTACGATGATTATAATTATGAACACCCTATTCACGTTAAACCTTTAGTTATTTATTCTTATTTATATGATACTATTTTTAATAATAATTATACTAAATTATATAATAATATCTATATTGATTATGAAAAAGCAACCATTAGAACTTCTCCTATTGATGATAATGATATTGTTAATAAAAAATATGTTGATAATCAATTAAGTAATATAGAAAGTATTAATCTTAATATTAACACAAATGATAATGATGATATCTATTAAATACTTTTTATTTTTTTTTATTAAAATATTTTTTAATATAATATTTTAATTTATTTCCTTAAAAATATTTTATTAATATTTTTTTATTTTAATTTTTTTTTATTTTAAATTTTTTTTTTAAATTTTTTCTAAAAATATTTTATTAATAATTTTTATTTTATTTTTTTTATTTTAAATTTTTTTTAAATATATTTTATTTAAAATATATTTTATTAATATTTTTATTTTATTTTTTTTATTTTAAAAATTTTTAAAAGTTTTATTAATAATTTTTAAATTGAAAATATTTTTATTTATTATAATAAAATAAATATAATTAGAAGTTTTTAAATTTAAAAAGAAAAATAAAATATTAAATTTAAAATATTTAATTTAAAAAATAAAAATATAAAAAATAAATATTAAAAATGATTAATAATATTCATCATCAGGAGATGGGTCAGTATTGATAGGTAAAGATAAAGAAGAACAAATTAAATTATTAGTTTTATCATCAACATATTTTTTATTAGTTATATCATTATTATTAACAGGTGAAAAATCAATAGTGCCTTTATATAATTCAACTTCATTATTAATAATAGTTTTAGAATTATCAATATAAAAAGATGTATCATTATAAGATTTTAAATATAATTTTATATAATTAGATTTTTTAGAATAAGTTATAAATACATTATAACATAAACAAAGTTTATTATTATTAGAAATTGTAGAAGTATCACTATTATTATCAAAAGATAAAATATTAGTTGTAATATTATTATTAGAGCAGTTATATCTATCAATAATATATTTATTACTATTTAAATAACCAAAATAAATATAATTATTATCAAAAGCATAACTATTATAAGAAGAATTTTTAATAACATTTGATAAATTAGAAATAGTAATATCAGAACCATCAAAAGATAATTTAGCATAAATATGATTACTATAACATTCACAAATATAAACATTATTATTAATATATGTCATAATTGATTTATCAGTAAAAGCATAATTATTATCATTAAGAGAATAATTTAATCTTATATCATTATTGTCTAAAGTTAAATAGTAATAATAATAATTACCATTATTAAATTTAAGAGAAATTACATTATATAATAAATTAGAATATTCATAAATTATAAAATTATAAATTTCAAAACCATTATTAATACTTAAACTAAGATAATTAAATATATCAATTTTAACTTTATCAAAATTAATTTTACATATTATATTTAAATAGGGGTTAGTTGTTATTTGTGCATCTTTAGGATTATAAGCACGTAATAAGAAATAACATTCATTATTATAAATATAAAATTTATAATCACTAATGATACAATTATTATATTCATCAATCATTTCTAAAACACTTTTATTATCACCATTAAAAGTTTTATCAATAATATTAATAAATTCACCATTAACTTTTTCATTAACTTTAATTTTTTTATAAATACCAGTATTATCAATTGTTTCATAATTAATTTTTATTTCATTATCAACTAAATTATTTAAATTTAATTCTCTAAAATTGAAATAAATAAATGTAAATAAATTATTACCTAATAAAACTAATAAAATATCATTAATTAAGAACATAGCCGTAACAAATTTATAATTATCATTATTATCAACAAAAGATATTTTATATGTTTTAATTATTTCATTATTATTAAGGAAATGATAATAAATATAATAAGGAGATGAAGAAGTATTATTATAATAAAACATATTTAATTTATCTTTAGTTAAATAAATTTGAGAGAATTTATTATTTCTAATATTTAATTCATCAACATTATAACTTGAATTAATAATATTATTCATTTCAATACTTCCATCAGTAATTAAAGATTGTTTATTAGTTAAATGTAAAGTTTTAGAAGGATTAGTTTTATCATCGACATATCTTTTAGGTGTAATATCATTATTATTAATAGGGTCGATAATAACTTGGCATTTATCTTTAGAAACATAGAAATTATTGAATAAATAAACTTCTTCATTAGTAAAAATACTATTAGTATTTAAAACAGTTTTAGCGGAAGAAATTAAATTAGTAAAGATAGAAACAATATAAACAGAATATTTTAAATTACTATCAACTAAATAAACACTAACATTATCTAAAATTAAAGGAGGAATTCTTAAACCAAATTTATCATAACTAATTTTTTCAGCGAATTTAACCGATTGTATGAAATGTTCACTTCTACTATAATAATTTATATAATATGTATATTTTTCAGGACCACTCGCTTTAGTATTTCTTAATACTTCTTCTTGTGTAGTTATAATAAACCATCGATCTTGATCAAATGTAAATGAATAAGCATTATCTTTAAATAAATCTAAAAGTTTTAATTGTTTTGGTTCTGTTGTATGTTCTGGGTCATATATTAAATCATTTATATAATATATACCTCGTGAATTTTTATCATCTTGATTATTTATATTTAAATATATATCTTCTTCATATAACATACAATAATTTATTAATGTTAAATCATCACCTATTTCACTTGTAATATCTTTTTTAATATATAATGTATTACCTGTAAAAGTATTTAAATCTAAAACATAAATACGATAAGGATATATAATTTCTCCTGATTTTTCTAATTCAATTGTATAAATAAAATAAACTGTATTATTATTGTCATTATATAAAATAAATTTAAGATTTGAAAAATTTTTATTTTTATTTGGATCTAAATCTGATATTGGTGGATTTGGGAAAATTGTTGTTTGAATTTCATTAATTATTACTGGTTGATTATTATTATTATATACTGGTGAAAAAACTAATGAATTTTGATTTAAAATACATTGATATAATATTTTATTCATTGGATTATATATATTTAAAATATCATAAACATAAGTTATTTGTTCTTGAGTATCATAATATATAACATTATATTTTATAAAAGTCTCTAAATAACTAAAATAAAATTGTTTATTTTTATTATTATCATTTTGAATAAAAGGATAATTTACATCATCAATAATTTCTTTAGTATCTATTAATGTTATTATAAATTCATTTTTATTATTTTTTATAACATCATATATATTAAAATATATTCTTAAAGGTCGTTCTTCTGTATTTTTTGTATCTATAAATAATACATATAATTCATCATTATATATAAAACTTGATAACATAATCAAATCTAATTCTTTATCACTATTTATTGGTAAATTTGGAGTTTTATTTGTTTGTTGATATACTAAAGCCCTTAAATTTGCTGAATTTGCTTCTGAACCATAATAAAATAATGCTTTCGATGATTTATAATAAAGTTTAGGTGTATATGTTCCTCCTGCTGGTATTAATTTTGTATCTTTTACTATTAAATCATTATTATCTTTTACTAATATATTCTTTGATACAATTATTTTATCACTTACTACATCACCTGGAACTATTACCCTATTCGAACCTAAAATTATATTATCATTATTTACTACTAAATTTTTTATATGTGCATTTGTATCTGATAATTCTACACTTGGAAATGATATTTGACTATCAAAATAATTTGATACTCCTAAATCATTTATCTCATATAATAATACTTTATTATTCGAATATATCATAGGTATTATTGAATTATATGATACATTTAAATTATAAAAATCTAATTTCGTTTTATATGTTAAATCATTATATATTATATTATATTTATAAAATGTATATTCATATATATCATCTTCATTTTTATTTTCTTCTATAAAATATACTATATTATTATTTATCGTATAATGATTTACATTATGATTAAATAAATTATTATTTCCTCTAAATATTTTTATATGTGTCTCTCCATATATTGTTGCTTTCTCATCATCAAATATATATATATTATTCAATCCTTCATATTTAAAATATATCTTCTCATTATCTATTAATGAATAACTATATTTATGTATTATCGGATTACCTTGTTCATCTTTTGCATCTTCATAATTATAACTATATGGAATATAATGTTCACCACTTTTTTCATTATATAATTTATTATTTGTTATATCATATACATAATAACCATAATTAATTATACTTCCTATTGTATATTTACAAAATAAATATATATTATTCTTTATGTAATAACTACATTCTACATCTAATTTTACTTGTTCATTTTGTTCTCCTGGCTCATTTGTGCTCGGATTAAAATCTTTTAATACTATTAGTTCTGATGGCTCTTGATTTCTAAAAAATAATAAGAATATCTTTAAATTATATATGAAATATATATCTGTCTTATTATTCATATTTATACTCGAAATAAATGTATCCCCTTTATATCCTATTAAATCTATTTGTGCTTGTGTTAATATTCCTTTATAACTATGTATATGTAATGTCTCATTATATACTAATATTTGACTATATAATGTATCTGAATTTGTTAATTTATATATAATCAATAAATATAAACAATCATTATATATAACTGCTGAAACTACTTCATAATAATTTGTTCCAATATCTATATTTATCGTTTGATATTCTAAATTTATTGATTTATTACTTATATATTTTATATCACATTGATATAATACTCCCGGGGTTATTATCGATTTCGTTAATATATATAATCCATTTGTCGTTTCTCCATAAAATAATGGCTTAAATGGTAAATGTTTCGTTGGATTATATGATGTTGTTGTATGTCCTATCGTTAATTCACTTGTCTGTAATTCTTTTGATGTTATCATTCCTTCTTTTGTTAATGTGATATTCGTATCATATATTTTTTCTTCATTCTCTTGTTGATTTTGTCGTTTTTCTTGTAATTTTATATCTCCATATGTTATTAATGATGTATCATTATCTTTTAATATTAATGTTTTTGTATCATCAAAATCTTTAAATTCTCTCCAATATTGAATTACATTATCATTTATATTTTCTTTATTATATAATATATATATTTTATTATCCTCTTTTATAAATATTAATGAGCTTATTTGTATGTCAAATATTTCATATGAATATATATTATTACTATTCTTTATTTTTCTTTTTAATAAATATAATTCATCTTGTTCATTATAAATAAAAATTAATTTTTCTGATTGTTCTGTTGGTTCTGGTTCTTCTTCTAATATTTCATTTACTATATAATTAAATTTATTCTTTTGTATCTTTTCATTTATTCTTCCTGTTGTATCTATTTGATTATTTAAATTTGTATATAAATTATCTGATGATAAATTTATTTTGTCTATGATATTTTTATTATTCATATTATCTATGATATTTTTTTATAAAGTTTATATATTTATTTAATATTTATTTTTTTAAAAAAAATATAATAATAAATAATGTATTTTTATATTTTTTAATATAACATTTTTATTTTATATTAAATTATTATTTTTTTAAAATATATTAATTTTTTATAATTAAAAAAATATAAAAAGATATTTTATAAATACATAGTTTAAATTTTAAAATGGATGAAAAAATAACTATTAATAAAATTAATATTACTAATAATTCTTTATTTAATAGTAAAAATAATGAAATTGATACTTCTGGTAGAATTAATGAAAAAATCCAAAAAAATAAATTTAATTATTTAGTTGATAATATTTTATATCAATTACCTACTCCTTCTATATCTTCTCCGAAATTAGTTTTTATTTATAATGAAGAAAATGATTATTATACTTTATATAATAAGATTAATAATTCTAATTCTTCTTTTAGTTATAATCAATTTGATATTCCTATAAGTTCTTCTATATTTATAACTTCTACTAAAGATATATTTAAATTATATGATATTGAAATTGTATTAGGTGGAAATAATAAACAAATCTGGGAAAAAATTAATAATTTAAATCAAATTAAAAATATTAAAATTTTAGAAAAAGAAATTTATGATTATGATAATAAATATTCTATTAATACTAAAGAATTATATAGTAGAAATTATGGAAATTTTTTAATTTATAATGATGATAATAATAAAATTTTTACTTTAAAAGATATTAATGATAATTTTATTAATGGTGTTTTTGTTAAAAATTATTCTGGTAATATTCAATATGTTAATTATGATGGTTCTGAAATTCAATTTAAAGAAAATGAAAATATAACAAAAGATAATGATTTATATATATATACAAATGGAACTGATACTATTAATTTAATTTTATTAGAAAATAAAGAATTTTTAGTTAATTATTTAGGAGAACCAATTATTTTAAAAGATTTAACATATTTATTAATTATTAGAGATGAAAATAATAATATTTTAAGATTTACTAATTATTATAATATTTCTAATCCTATTAATCCAACTAATTATAATACTTATATTATTGATGAAAAATATAATATATTAAATAAATATAAAGCTGGTTCTGGTTATGAACCTACAACTTATAAAGTTTATAATTCTAAATATCTTTTATATTCTTATAATAATATTGATAATACTTATAAAGGTGAAGTTAATATTTCTTATATTAGTGAAGATTTAGGAGATGAAATTTATATTAAAAATAATGCTTTAATTGATAAAAATAATAATATTATTCAAGAATTTACGGATGAAGGTGGTTATACATATACTTATGATAATACAAATAATTCTTATATATATAATAATAAAAATTTAACTTTATACGATAGATATTATATTATAACAGAATATACAGGAACAGATAATTTTAAATTAAATAAAACAATAAATATTCAAATTGATAATTTAACAAAATCTTATAATTTAAAAATAAATAATGATTATTTTAAAGAAAATAATAATGAAATATTTTTAGAAAATAATTATATTAAATATGATAAAGATAATATTATAGAATATATTGATATTGATAATATATATAAAGATTGTTATTTATATCCAGATACAAGTAAATTATATGCGGTTAATAATAATGATAATATATATGTAGATGATGGAGAAATATATGGAATAATACCAGAAAAAAGAAAAGATAAAAAATATGAATTAATAACAAGTTGTAAAACTAAATATAATGAAGAAGAAATAAATGAAGAATTAGAAAATAATAAAAATTTAATAACCGATGGATTTTTAAATAAAAATAAACCCGGACAAATTACTAATTCTATTATTCATCTTTGGGATAATCAACGTTTTAAAGTTAATAGTGAAATCTTTAATTCTGATAAAAATATTGCTTTAGATGAATGTTCCCACGCTGAAGGGTATGAAACTCAAGCGGTTGGTAGATGTTCTCACGCTGAAGGTAAAGGTTCTGTTGCTTCCGGTAAATTTTCACACGCCGGAGGTCAAGGATGTATTGCTCGAGGTGATATTTGTATGGCGGTCGGTAATTATACTGTTGCCCAAAATACCGCGATGTTTTCCTGTGGTGATAGTAATACTTTAGAAAATGATAAACAAAGTCGATATATGAATTTAGATAATAATAATAAAGATATTGATGATATTAATACTTCTTTTTCCTCTAAAGGTAGAAAAATCTTTGTTGTCGGTAATGGTAAAAATAATCTTTCTTCTTCTGAACAATCTGAAGGAAGACCTGAAGGTTATAATCGAAGAGATGCTTTTAAAGTTTTCTGGTCTGGTAATGCCGCTTTACAACATAATTTATCTTTAGAAAGTATCACTATTAAAAAACCTACCGGTGAAACTGATAGTTTCGGACATTATCTTTATAATTATAAACAAATTAATGATTTTATACAATTAGATAATGATACATCTGACAATAATTATTATTTATATTCCGGTGCTAAAATTAATAGTCTCTTATCTAATTTATCTCCTAATTCTATCTCTTTACCTATTAATGAAAACCCTGACCCTATTGATGATGATTTCTATTAATCTATTTTTTTTATTTTTTATTTTTTTTAAATTTTTAAATTTTTATTTTTTTATTTAAATAATTTTTTTATTTTAAAAATTATTTTTTATTTTTAAATTTTTATTTTTTATTTTTTTATTTTTTATTTTTTTATTTTTTATTTTTTTATTTTTTATTTTTTTATTTTTTAATTTATTTTTTTAAATTTAAAATTATTTTTTATTTTTTAATTTTTTAAATTTTTAAATTTTTTTTTATTTTATTAATTTATTATTTAATTTTTTAATATAGATTTTTTAAATAAAATATAAAAGTTTTTAAATTAATGAAAAAAATTATAATTTTTATTATAATTTTTTAATATATATTAATATATATTAATATAAATATAAAAATGAGTAATAACCAAATAATAGAATATATAAATATAAGTTCACCAGATACAGAAACACCAGATAGATTTAATAAATATAATAATCAAATTGATACAACAGGAAGAATAAATCAAAAATTAATAAAAAAGTTTAATAAAGAAGATATAATAAAAAAAGATAATATTGAAACTATATTAAATGATGATAAAGTATATTCAGCAGCAAAAATTGATGATATTATAGAAAAAAATACATATAGTTATACAGTGAATAATATAATAGAAAATGAAGAAACAGCAACGGATGATTTAATATTTGTAAAAGAAACAAATTATTATACTTTAAAAAGAAAAGTAATAAATGATAATAATGAAAGTTCATATGAATTATATGAAGTTCCTTTAAATTCAAAAGTATTAATAAAAGATATACAATATATATATATATTATATAATTATATAGATATAAATGAAGGAAATGAGACAATAAAGAAGCAAATATGGAATAATGATATAAAAACAGATGAATTAATAGTAGGAAAAATAACACCAAATTATAGGCCAAATACATTACAATTTACGCCTATTTGGTATGGAATAACAAATATTTATACATATTTTATATCAAATAATAATAGAGATGTGTATTATATTCATAATAAATCTTTAGGAATAGAAAAAATAGAAATAGATTATAATGATAATGATGAAAAAATATTTGGTGCTTTTATATATGAAAATTTATTACATATAATAATATCAAAAAATTCGAATGATACAACAACACCACCTTCAAAAAAAATATTAGTTTATAATACTAATTTTAAAATTCATACTTATGATATATCACAATATTATACTATAGAAATTGTTAGTCAAGAAGAAAAAAAAGTTTATCATAATTTTATTATTCCTTATGAAAATCCACAATATTTTATTAATTCTATTTATATGAATAATAATAATGATGTTTATTTAGTTTTAAATGATGCTATATATTTATTAATGTTTAATAATAATTCTTTAACTGATTTTATGCTAATCAATAATTTTTCTTCTCCAATAACTGAAAAAATAAATATTATTCATAATTTAGGTCAATATTTATATATTTTATGTAATACTATATTTTATAAATATGATATTAATAATGATAATATAATATCTTTTAATTATTCTAATGATATTAATTTTGAATTAAATTATAATTATTCTATAACAAATAATAATATGATTTATATTAAAAGATATAAAAATGAAGATGATAATTTAATAGATGATAATAATATTTATTATTTAAATGAAACTTTAACACCTGCTATAAATAAATTTGTTATTCCTGATCATATAAGTGAATTTGATGATAATATTTGTAAATTTAATATTGTTGATAATCAAATTCATTTAATCAAAGAAATTAAACAACAAATAGGACCAAATCAATATATATATATTCATCTATTTTATTTATATAAATTATATCAATTAAATAATCAATTACATACTGAATTATTATATGAATATAATTTAGAAAATTATACTAAATCTATTCCTTATTCTTCTAAAATTCCTATAATTAATTCTTTAGGTGATTTTGTTTTTGTTGAAACTTCATATAGTCCTATATCTCCACCTCAAATATTACCTCCATTTACTTATTTTTATTGTCGTTTAATTCCTCCTATTATGGTTATATCAAATAATGAAACTTATATTAAAAATGTTAGAATAAGTGATGATGAAATAGTTTTAGCTGGGAATTCTGTAATTATGCCGAATGATGTAGTATCCGGAAAATTGGTCACTAAAAATATAATTATTAAAGATAATAATATTTTTATAACTGATAAAAATAAACGTCCGGATAGTTATATTAAACATTATTATCAAACTACTAAAGCTATTTATTATTATATGTCTGATGCAAGTTCTTCAAATTTATATTGTTATTTATTACCTTCTTTAGATACTAAATTAAATATTAAAGTTTTAGATGATAAAGATAATGATATTATGCAATCCGCTTTTGTTTATAATGATATGATTTATATTTTAATATATAATCAT
>Ga0310694_10001196_pt1 | contig 30318 bp, 24 predicted proteins | sample 174DNAGHGhighgp2_FD_203884 | JGI IMG/M metagenome (GOLD analysis project Ga0310694, IMG submission 203884) | Sheep rumen microbial communities from Palmerston North, Manawatu-Wanganui, New Zealand - 1742 DNA GHGhigh gp2 (v2) (version 2) | ecosystem: Host-associated > Mammals > Digestive system...
AACCAGATTTCACTACAGCAGATGCAATCAAGGCTGGAGGTGAAATAGGACTCTGTGAGAGTGCTGTTAAGAAGAACCTTGCTAAGATGTGCGTAGAGCGAACCCTCCAGAAAACAGGTCATGGCACCTACCGAAAGATACTTTAGTACACCCGATACATTTTACACTTTACACTTCCGAAAGTGTAAAAGTGTAAAGTTCCAAAGTGTAACGGCATAATTCAACAACCCAGAAAGGAACATAATCATGAGCACTTACCGATTTCATCTTCAGAAATATAAGTCAGGCAGAAACAGCAAACTAACCTGTCCACAATGTGGCAGGAAGCAATGCTTTGTCAGATATATCGATGAAGAGGGAAAGATTACCTTTCCCGATTATGTGGGACGATGTGACCATGAGGACTCATGTGGTTACCATTATACGCCAAAGGATTTGTTCCAGGACAAGCCGGATATGAAGCCCAACAATGATGATGGCTGGAGGAGCATCAATTCCATTACACAGATAAGGACAAAGGCCGAGCCTGTTGCTCCGTCTTATATCCCGGTTGCCCTCATGCGAAAGACTCTTTCCCATTACGGCATCAATCCCTTGTACCAATTCCTGTGCAAGACTATCGGGAAGGAGGGCGCCAACAATCAGATTGAACGCTACATGGTCGGTACTGTCAAGAAATGGGGCGGAGCAGCTGTCTATTGGCAAGTAGACAAGGATGGAAATGTCCGGGCAGGAAAGATGATGGGCTACAATCCCAAGGACGGGCATCGTATCAAAGAACCACATCCGCAGGTCAGCTGGGTGCATTCAGAATTGAAACTACCTGATTTCAATCTGAAGCAATGCCTGTTTGGTGAGCATCTGCTTACCAAATCATCTGCCACAATCATGTTGGTGGAGAGCGAGAAGACCTGTCTGATAGCATCCCACTTCATGCCAGATTTTCTCTGGCTGGCAACGGGAGGAAAAAACGGATGTTTCAATGAAGATGCGATGCAAGTGCTTCGTGGCAGGGATGTGATTCTCATGCCAGATCTTGGAGCTATAGAGAAATGGATCGAGAAATCGAAAATCCTTGAACCCATCTGCAAGAGTGTCACAATCTCTGACGTGTTGGATCAGATGGCGACCGACGAACAACGTGAGGCGGGTCTTGACATCTCAGATTTCCTTCTGATGCAGGAGACCAAGCAAATGGTTTTGGCACGAATGATTGAGCGAACTCCCGCCCTTCAGCAGCTCATCGATGACTTTGACCTTGAACTTATCGATGATGATTCATGAGAAAAAAATAGGACCAAAAGGGCGTCCCTTGGTGGGTATTTTACCCTCTTCTGCCTGAGCTTGCTCCCCGTAGGAACTCCTTCAGGAGAGGCAGTCTAAAGTGTTAACGAAAGTTAACTCTTATTAGGCTAAGAGTTTTTATAAACTCCCTTCCCTTTGCTCGTTTTTATAACCCTCTATTCGGTGGAGCAAGCTCCCCCTTGAATGATGGTAGTCCTAATCACCGATAGAACCAAAATCCATCAAAATAGTTGGATTTCTATGATTCTCGCTCTGTCAAAAGTGAGGTGTTCATCGAGGGAAACATCGCTTTATATATCGCACAAGCACATACCAAACCGCCATTTTCTCAGTCAAAAAAGTGGTCAGGAGGGCAATTAAGTGAAATCTTTGCTAATTTAAGTGATAATCTGCGCCATTTTTTCGTTGAAAATGGTTACCTTTGCAACATAACATTAAAGAATGACGATGGAAAAAGACATCAATCGCATCAAAGTGGTTCTTGCTGAGAAAAAAAGAACCAACAAGTGGCTTGCTGCTCAAATGGGAGTCACTGATATGACGGTTTCCCGATGGAAGACAAATAAGATACAGCCATCTATGGCACAGTTCGTAGAAATCTCCCGACTTCTCCAAGTTGACATCAAAGAGCTACTAGAAGTGGATTTCTGTTCAGAAGGATTGAATAAAGCTTAAATATGTTTAGTATGTCAGAATTACAAGAAAAATATATAATTCCGGAATTGCCGTTGCAATATGATTTAGAAACGAAAGAAGTTCTTCGGCAAGTGAATAGGGCAAATAGAAAACTTGCTGAGCTGAAAGGTGTTGCTCAAACGATTCCGAATGAACGAATACTTATCAGTAGTTTGACCCTTCAAGAAGCGAAAGATAGTTCTGCTGTGGAAAATATTGTTACTACTCAAGATGATCTGTACCGTGCAGGTCTTGATATTGGTTATCAATATATTAATGCGGCCACCAAAGAGGTACTTTTCTACCGAGAAGCAATTGACAAAGGTTTCCAAATGGTTAGGGGTAAAGAGTTTCTTACTCTTAACAATATAAAGACAGTACAACAAATATTGGAACAAAACTCGGCAGGGTTTCGCACAACTCCTGGGACACAACTCAAAAGGAGTGATGATGGTACCGTTGTATACACTCCACCCCAGGACGGAGCTGATATCGAACGATATATGTCTAATTTGGAACAATTTATCAATAATCAGGATATGAGCCAATTAGACCCACTTATAAAAATGGCAATAATTCACCATCAGTTCGAGAGTATTCACCCGTTTTATGATGGAAATGGCAGGACAGGACGTATTATCAATATACTTTACCTTGTTATTACTGGATTATTGGATTTGCCTATCCTGTATCTTAGTCGGTATATTACTAGGAATAAAGGTGAATATTATAGACTTATCCAAGCGGTAAGAGACAAGAATAACAATAATGCAGCAGAATGGGAAGCATGGATCCTCTTTATGTTAAAAGGGGTTGAGGTTACAGCAACAGATACGATTTCGTTGGTGAAAAGCATAGGTGAAATGATGGATGAGTACAAACGCATTATTCGCCCAGCATTTGGAGGCAAATATAATCATGAACTATTGAATAGTCTGTTTTATCATCCATATACTAAAATTGGTCATATAGAAGCTAATATGCAGGTTTCACGACAGACCGCATCAAAGTATTTGGACAAAATTGTTAAACTTGGTCTTCTTCAAAAAGAAAAGATGTGGAAAGAAAACTACTATATCAATACAAAATTAATGAACCTTTTTATTGAATTTGGCAAATATGAAATGCAAGATGTGGCCAACAATATAGAGTCTGTTCATGTTAAAGAAAAGGATAAAACATAACATATAGAAGATGCTCATGTTACAAAAAACGAGTTTCTTTAACGCGATAACAAGCCTCAAGTTAAGAATTAACTTAAAACTGAACATAAGACATTTTTGAAGAAATGCTCACATTGAAGAAAAAAGCATTATTAAACATATGATTTACTTCAATAAAATGATAAATGTAGGGGAAGAGCTACAACTACAACGGTTTATTATAGTATCATAAAACGAGAAATAAGTATCAAAATGGTGAAGGATTAAAGGAATAATAAGGTTAATGATGAGCCGGAACTAAGAAATATTGAAACTAATATGATGACAAACAATAATCCTCCATTATCAATAGATGACGCCTATAATCAACTTTCCGATGCCTACTATAAGAAGCGTGATAGGAAAGCAATAGAATCATGTTGCACCAACTGCTACAATTTGGGGATTCCCAATTTCCACGAACTGGCGAATGCAGAAATGGCGAGCATCTATGCCAATTGTGGCATAAAGACCTATCCCGTACGCACCTCTATTGAATGTCTGCCCTCAAACGTGTTGAACGTTTATGCATTGGCTTGTATGAATGTTTTGTTCAGGATGAATTTGCAAAACATCAGGCGAGATTGCCAATATGCGTATCTGATACTCTCACGGCCAGCTCAATTTCAAAGCACTGATGTCTTGTACACTCAAAACGAAAAGCGATTGACGGTTGGGGGGTTCTTGAAAGTCATTAAATATGCTCTTGCTCTCGTAGATATTGTTTATCCTGACAATAAAATATCAGCTGTTGCCAATCCCACTATTTGGGCATTACAGGGAATTGATGATGCACTTAATAACAAATCAAAGACCGAACTAATGAATCATTCACTTCACATAGCAGCAGACTTTCTTGCATCAAACGTCAAAGACTCTCTCAACGACACAAATGCAAAACGCAGTGTCGCTGTTTCGGCTTTAATGGTAAACTTAGCAATTGACTTCTTGGTAAAGTAATACCAAACGGCCATCTTTTCTGTCAAAAAGTGGCATAAAAGGCAATTAAGTGAAGTTTATTATTAAATAAAGCAATGTAAAACATCATTTTCGAAAGAAAATGAGTACCTTTGTAAGCATAACAAAGTACAATCCATCATGGACAAGGACATAAACCGTATTAAAGTAGTCCTGGCAGAGAAAAAAAGGACTAACAAGTGGCTGTCAGAGCAGTTGGGTTGCGCACCCACTACCGTATCGAAGTGGTGTACAAACACGTCACAGCCTCCAATGGAAACGTATCTGCGTATAGCAAAACTACTTGAAGTGGAAATAGTTGAGTTGTTTAACAAACAATACATAGAATCAATTTAAAAATGCAGATTCCACAATCAGAAATATTGACCACTAATTGTCTTGGGAAGGTATTCTCTAAGACAGTGGCAACCTACAAGTATTTCTGGTTCCTATCTATATTGCAGATACACGCTAGAACTGATAACCCGCGTATCAATGTATGGGATATTGTGATTCGCATGGTGGCAAATGCTTGGTATCCGATTCACTATTTCCGTTTGTCATTTGGCAAGAGTGACTCTCTTTTTGAGATTGTGATGGAGTTGCAAGAAATCACTCAGATTCCGATTGATGCTAATGCTGAGTCTATCATCGAGGCTCTTACTGATAGATTGGAAGACAGACAGATTCAGCGGTTATTGAGGACACTCACTTTGAATGTACCTTACCGTTTTCTTCGTCCATGGATTGACACTGGTGATAATAGGGAAATGGTGCGCCGTTCACAGGTCTTTGAAAATGGATGTCTTTATTCTTTACACAAAGAGGGTGGTGATTTTTTTATCATGCTCAATCCCGCTTGGGACGACTACCTGCACAGCAACTATAGCATGCTGTTGGACTTTGCCTATTGGAATCTGACGCTGTTCTTGCAAGTTCGTAATCCAAATGTGCCAGCCATTCCCAATAAATTGATTCGGCCCGAAGTAAGGAACACGTTGACCAAACAGCATAATTACTGGGATATGGTGATGAATATTGGTGGGCCTATCAACTGCATTTATACAGATAAGGAATTACATCCATCAGACTATGAGCTCGACCATTTCATTCCATGGAGCTTTGTGTCTCATGATTTGTTGTGGAATTTGATACCTTCTGATGGCCGCATCAACTCATCAAAAAGCAATAAACTACCTGATTTGGATTTCTATTTGCCCAAATTGGCATCTCTACAGCATCATTCTTTGCGATTGTTACTCAATGCGCATAAGGAGCCCAAAGTCATGGAGGACTTTATATCTATCGGTTATACTCCACGAGAATTGGCTGACATGAGTGATGAATTGTTCCGAGAATTGTATGAAAGAACATTTAACCCAATGAGTCAAATAGCCATCAACATGGGGTTTGAGACTTGGAAATACTGATGTATATGGAGCCAGAAAAGATAAATCACCCATACTTAACGGCTATCAAGCGAAATGACTTTTCGGTGCCGACTCGATACTTAATGGAGCACGACCTTCTGAAGGGGAAGATTCTTGACTTCGGATGTGGTTTCGGTTACGATACTGACGAGCTCTGCAAATTGGGATATAATGTCATAGGTTACGACTACTATTATCGCCCCGACTTCCCCGAAGGAAAGTTTGATACTATCTTCTGCAACTATGTGCTTAACGTCCTTGAGCCGTATGCCCAGGCAGAAGTGTTGATGAACGTGACAAACCTGCTATCACCTAAAGGAACCGCTTATTTTGCAGTACGTCGTGACTTGGTTGAAGAAGGTTTTAGGCTCCATGCGATTCACAAGCAATACACCTATCAGTGTAATGTCAAATTGCCGTTCAAGAGCCTTGTTGCTAACAAGAGTTACGAACTCTACCAATATAACCATTTCAACAAACTCCCACGAGTTGAAGGCGAGAAATGCCCATTCTGTCGTTTGTCTCGCAGGGTGGAAATCATCTGCGAAACGGCGACTTGTGTCGCATTCTATGACGGCTACCCTGTTTCACCTGGTCATGCGTTGATTATACCCAAACGACATGTGGCCTCATACTTCGACCTCACCAATCATGAGCGCGAGGCCATGAATGTAATGCTGCAATACGTCAAACAAAAGATTGACGAACGCTTCCACCCCGATGGCTATAACGTTGGCATCAACATCAACGAAGCCGCCGGCCAATCCGTTTTTCACTGCCACATGCACCTAATCCCCCGCTACAAGGGTGACGTAGAAAACCCCAAGGGAGGAGTTCGTGGTGTGATTCCAATGAAACAGAAATATTAATGCAGTATATGATACATTAACAGAAACAAAAAAGAAAATCAACAGGAAATATGGCAAGCTTTATTTTATACACTTACCAATGTGATCCAATTATTAAGACGGAGAACAAATTGTTTGAAAAAATGCCATCTATACAAGAACGTATGGATAGAAAATTGGAGTTTATTCACTCAATTATCATAAATCCGAACTTCAGATTTAAAAGTAAGAAAGATGGTGAATTTAATTTTAGGATTTATTATGATGCGGGTGGGATTTTGGTTTTGAAAATAGCTAATAACAATCACTTAAGTCTCGAAGAGGATTTCAGGAAACAAAAGCATCATTATTCACCAAGTTGTTTTGTTATCATGGACAACAGAACAAATGTACAGCGCATAGCAATTGAAGAAGATATTACTGCTTTTTCAAGCACGGACGTTGTTAGAAACATTATATTGTATTCATTAAGGCGATCTTTGCGTAATGTCGGGTTAAACATTGAGATAAAGAAAGAATACGAGAAACAAGAATTTTGGGATTTGATTGACAGCCAAACAAAGGGTGTCTCCATGGTGAGATTCTGTTTCTCGTATCCGAATCTACCGAGAGTACATCAAAGCATTAATGATCTTATCAACTCTGAAAGTAAAGTTGTCCAAAGCAAACAAACCACATTGGAGTTTAAAACAGATAACTCGGAACAATTGTTGCTTGAAAAGAGTAATACACAACTTTCATGCTTGGTAGATGCTTCTGCGAGTAGTGGACATCCTATAACTGTCAAAGCTAAAGGAATCAAAAAACATCTTCAGACCGGCAAAACAGTAAAGAGAATTTATATAGATGACCTTGAAGTGAATCTACAAGGTGATCTGTTTCATCAACAGGTTGCAGAGAAAATTATTGAATGTCTAAATTCTGTAAAGTAATGGAATGGATTAATAGCTTTTTCCGATATTTTGGATATTTAGCATTGTCATTAGGCTTAGGTTTGTGCTCTAACCTAAGTGGAGATGATAATGACTTTATTTTGAAAATTAGCAGTAATCTGATCCCATTGTTAATAACGATTCTCGCTTTTTATGTTACAATTCTGGGGTTAATTATAAAAGAACTGGCTTGCTATAAAGAAAAGACAGGAAAAGAGATAACGAAAGTCTTAAAAAGTATGAGGCGAGATATTAATATAGAGATCTCCATTATTTGTCTCGCTTTTGTCTGTTACGCAGTTAGAGGTGCTGTTACTGACTTTGTCGAAATTGAGATACTCAAGTTATTAACAATTGCCTCAAATACAGTAACAGTGTTTTCTTTTATATATTTCCTGTTGCTGATTTATGATTCCGTGATGGGATTATGGGATTTAATAGAGGCGAATAACGAATAAACCAATAACGATGATAGGAGTAAATATATTTATAAGTTCTACCTGCTATGATTTGTCACAAGTTAGGCAAGATTTACGTGATTTCATATCTAATTTGGGTTATAACCCGATGATGTCAGAACAAAATGATTTTCCAATTGATCCTCAACTTGATAATTGGGAGAATTGCATCAATGCAGTAAAGAAGTATGCTGATATATTTGTCCTTATCATTGGTAACAGATATGGGGCTGTAGGAGAAACGGGGAAATCCATCACTAATACGGAATATTTGACCGCAGTACAAAAAAGTATTCCTATCTATACGTTCTCATTAAAGAAAATGACAGCACTGCTTCCTTTGTGGGAAAAGAATCCAACTGCAGATTTCTCTGATGTAGTTGATAACAATCAGATTTTTGAATTCCTATCAGAGGTACGTAAGAAAAGTGGACGATGGAATTTTGAGTTTGAGAATGCTAGGGATATCATGAACACATTGCACAAGCAACTATCTATTCTATTCCATAGTTCACTGGAACTAAGGAAGAAAATAGTTTCATCGCCTTACGAAGACTTATTTGCAAAGATCTCAAGTAAGGCATTGAACATCATCATGCAAAAAGAAGAGGGATATGATGTGAAGTTCTTTATGCAGGTAATGCAAGATGGAATTGCTGAATGCCGCGATTTGAAGAATGACTACCAATACTCCATCATCCTAAAGCCATTGCATGAGCGACGTAATCTTAATGACTTTTTCTTTTGGCTTGACCATAAAGTGGATGAAATGTGGAGTTATATTGATTCTCTGCATAATTTGTCCGATGCTTTTAAGACTTTCTATAAAGAGAATAGTGATGAGTCTGATTTACGAGGATTGCATTATGTGGCAAGTACATACGTGGAGTTTTATGCTAATCTTCTTAGATGGGGAACTTCTGTAAAAGGGATGGTTGTTCCCAAAGAGTGTACGCAATTAATGGAAATACTTTCAGGGATGCCATCTTCAATTATAGAAGAAATGGAGAAATACCCTATTGAGTCAATGAAGAAGATAGCGGCATGCATTGAAAAGTCGAAAAAAGGAACAATCGAAAAAGATGATATGATTCAATTCCCATTTGAAATTGATATTCCAGACACCTTCTTAGCCGCATATACAAAAGAACTAAATATAATCATGGAACAGTTCGCAATTAAAGACAAAACGCTTGATTGATAATTTCTTTGGTGTTAACTTGATACATAGCAGTTAAGCAACAAATAATCAGTGAATAATATGACCATACAAGAAATACAGACCCGGAAGGAAGACCAGACGTTTGAATGCAAGAGCATTCAAATAGACCCGAAGGCTTTGGCGGTGCCTATTGTGGCAATGGCTAACGCTGATGGCGGTATGCTTGCTATCGGAGTATCGGATAAGACCAGGACGCTTGAGGGGGGCATATCTATAGAGAACTTGAAGCTAATGGGACTCCTGCTCTTTCTATCCGCACCGATGACTTTATCCTGAAGATATCTGTGCCTAAGGTGGCAGAAAAAGTGAGTGTAACGTCTGGAAAGGTGAGTGTAAATGTGGGAAAGGTGTCTGAAAAGGTTACTGTAAATGAAATAAGGTCACAGAAAACGTCATAGATACGTCACAGAAAAGGTGATAGAAAACCGAATAGAAATCGAACAGAAAAGCGAACTGAATGAGTAACTGAAAACGGACTGATAGAACTGAATAGTTGATAGAATAGTTACCAGAAAAGTTGATAGAAAAGAAACTAGGACTTTATATATCTCTCCGAATAGAGGGTAGATATAGTTCTGCTAATTTGATCTGCATTGAAAATCGCTTAATCAGATTAAATGGAGTTGAAATTTTAAGGGCCTTATTTCGATTCTGTTGTGTCAAGATGGGAAATGAGGAGTAAATGTGTGGGGAAAAGAAAAATTTTTGCGAGAAACTTTGCAGGTGTGGGGAAAATGTGGGGAAAACTAAGAAATAGAAAATCGCTAAAGTCTTTAATTTCAAGGCTTTAGCGATTACTTTCGAGTCAAACTCGTACCCAGAGCCGGGGTCGAACCGGCACGGGTGTTACCCCATTGGTGTTTGAGACCAACGCGTCTACCGATTCCGCCATCTGGGCGTCGAAGCGGGTGCAAAGGTACGTCATTTTTTTTATATAGCGGCAAAAAATTGGAGTTTTTTTCTTTTGGATTGGTTTTTTGGGGGTGTTGATGGAGGGTTTTGGGGGTGGTTTTTGTACTTTTGCAGTGTCAAAAATGATTGTATTTGTGCGATATGGATATGGAGCAGAGGAAGTGTATGGTGAATGAGGGTCCGTTTGCTCGAACGGAGCTGTTGCTGGGTGCTGAGGCGATGGAACGCCTTGGTCGCAGCCGTGTGGCGGTGTTTGGCATCGGTGGCGTGGGTGGCTATGTGGTTGAGGCTCTTGCCCGCAGCGGTGTGGGGGCTCTGGACTTGATTGATGATGACACGGTGAGCGTGACGAATATCAATCGCCAGATTTTTGCGTTGCACAGCACGATTGGCCGGGCGAAGGTTGATGTGGCTGCCGAGCGTGTTCGCGACATCAACCCTGAGTGCCGTGTGACGGTCCACAGGATGTTCTATCTGCCGGAGAATGCTGATGAGATTGATCTCTCGTGCTTTGACTATGTGGTGGACAGTCTGGACACGATTACGGCCAAGATGGAGATTGCCAGGCGTTGCTTGCGCCTGGGTGTGAGGCACATCTGCTCGATGGGTGCGGCTTACAAGATGGATCCGATGGCGTTTAGAGTGGCGGACTTTGACTCGACGCGTATTGACCCGCTGGCGCGGATGCTGCGCAAGCTGTTACACCGCGAGGGGATTCACCATTTCAAGTGTGTCTATAGCGAGGAGGAGCCTCGATGGAATCCTGACGTGCCGGTGTATGTGGATGGTAAAAAACAACCCGGCAGCAACGCGTTTGTTCCCGCTGCTGCCGGCCTGCTGATTGCTCGCGAGGTGATTGGGGATTTGGTCGCTAGTCGCTAGTCGCTAGTCCTTAGTTTTTTGGAAGTGAGGATATTTATTTCTTCTTGGACTTCTTGCTGGACTTGCTGGATTTACTGGACTTGCTGTCCTTTTTACTGGACTTGCTGGACTCCTTCTTGCTGCTGTCCTTCTTGCTGGAGCCTTTTTTCTCGGCGGCTGCGGCTTGCTTGGCCTCGGACTTGGTGGGAATCTTGATTTTCTCACCAGCCTTGATCTTGTTGCCGTTCTCGATGCCGTTGGCACGCTCGAGGTCCTTGACTGTCACGCCGGCTTTCTCGGCAATCTTGGTCAGGGATTCACCCTTCTGAACGGTTACCTCGCTGGGCTGTTTGGGCTTGGAGGACTGTTTCTTGTGCTTGCTGCTCCTGGAGCTGCGTTCGGCGCTTTCGTTTCTGCTCTTGGACTTGTGGCTGTCCTTCTCGGCATACTTGGCGTTGCGTGATCGCCAGCTGCTGGAATTGCTCTTGGATGCCTGCTGACGCACGGTCTGGTCTTCGGTCTTTCCGTTGTTTTTCTTCTTGCTGTTCTCTTCGATGGATTTGGCGGTGTAGGAACCTTGATAGGGTGCCTTGGCAGCGGCTTGTGCCTCGATGTTCTTGACCTCGTCGAACTGTGCCTGTTCACTCATTGCCAAGTCCTCGTCGGTTGCCGACGGGTTCTCTTGATGCTGGATGACCGGCATGTCGTCGTTGTCGGCACTGGCTACGGAGGTGTTGCTGCTGTGTGACGGGGCTTTCACCACGAGGTTGTCACCCCTCCTGACGCGCTCGCTACTCATGTTGTTGAGCGCCATGAGTTCGCTGGTGGTCATGTCATACTTGGCTGCAATCGTCGATAACGTCTCGCCGCGTCCCACCTTGTGGGTGATGGTGCGAATGTCTCCGCTGGCTGTGCGTCCCGTGAGGTACTCCTCGGCGGTGGAAACCTGTCCGCCCGGCTCGACGACTTCGCGGTGTGCATAGAGGTCATCGCGGTAGTTGTCGATGCTGTCCTGGCTCAGGATGAAGCTGTACACCTGTTGTGACGGCAGGACGAGCATATAGGGGTGGTTGTCGCCGGGGATGACATCGGCGCGGAATTGCGGGTTGAGCGTGCGTATCTCCTCGAGGGGGATGTTGAGCACGTTGGCGATTTGCGAGAAGTGGATGCGACGGTTCACGCTGACGGTGTCGGTGATGAGCGGCTTGCTGGCCAGCGACGGGCTGATGTTGTGCTGCTTGTAGTAGGTCATCGCATAGTTGGCGGCGATAAAGGCGGGCACATATCCGCGCGTCTCGCGGGGCAGGTACTCGTAGATGTCCCAGAAGTCGCCCTTGTCGCCATTGCGGTGCAACGCCTTGTTGACGTTGCCCGGCCCGCAGTTGTAGGCGGCGATGGCCAGCGACCAGTCATTATAGATCTGGTACAGGTTCTTGAGGTACTTGGCGGCCATCTCGCTGGAGCGGTACGGGTCTCGTCGCTCATCGACAAGCGAATTCACCTCCAGCCCCAGTCCCTTGCCGGTGCCAATCATGAACTGCCACAGTCCTGCTGCCCCCACACGCGATACGGCATTGGGATCGAGGGCACTCTCGACGATTGGCAGGTACTTGAGTTCCAGGGGCAGTCCCTCCTTCTCAAGCGCCTGTTCAAAGATGGGCATGTAATACAGGCTCATGCCGAGCATCTCCTCGACCAGGGTGCGGCTGCGATAGACGTAGCGCTCGATGTGCTTGCGCACCACCTGGTTGTAAGGCATCTCGATGACCGACGGTATTGCTGCCAGTCGCTTGATGTAAGTTTCCTCGCCCACTTCGCCAGGTGACTTGTTTTCCACGTCGGCATCCAGCACGGCATAGTTCTGGAGGTACCAGTTGGACATCAACTTGTACACATCGGTGTCAAAACTCTCGGGGAAGACGATGTCCTCGTCGGTGATGGAGTTCTTGAGCGAAAGGATGTTGTTCTTTTCCCTCGGCGCGGCAAATAGCGTTACTGTTGCCAGTGCCGTGGTAAAGAGTAATGTCAGGAGTCGTTTACTTGTCATATTGTTGTGTTGTTAGATATCGTTGTTAGAAGCTGAAGGCGCATTGCAAGCCCAGCGAGGGCAGTCTCCCGCCACCACCGATGGCCTGGTTGTCGATGGCCGTGGGCGTGACGTCGAGGGTCAGGTCAGGCGAGATGTCGAAGTGGGCCAGCGAGGCGTCCACATAGGCATCGACGATGTTGATCAGATACACGCCCACCATGGCAATGACGCATATCTCGCGGTAACGCCGGTAGTAGTCGCGCTTGCTCTTCATGATGCGTTCCAGCCAAGCATGATCCAGATCGCTCTCCTTGACGGTGGGCGGGAAGAAGTCCATGTAGCTGCGGGTGTCGGGGTCATCGTCCTTGACGTCACGGTAGCCCTTGGAGTAGTCCTTGTACATGCGGTTGTTCCATGACGCACCGTAGGTGAGGCCCACAAAGGCGCCGACCACGATGGGCAGTTTCCAGTACCGGCGGTTATAGATCTGACCGAGTCCGGGGCACAGTGCCGACAACCACAACGCGCGTTGCGGGTCGGGGTTGAATGTGCGCACCTTGCCCATAGTGGGTGATGCGGTACTCTCCATGAGAATCTCTACCCCCTCGATGCCCCTGATGGAGTCAATGGAGGCAAAAATGACGGTGTCGCCTGCCGCGTTGATGACGCGTACGGGCCTACTGTTCGGGTCGCTTGCCGTGGAGTCGGTGAGGATGATCGGTTTCCTGTCGCGATGGCTCTTGATGGCCTGCTGGGAGGCGACAATGCTGTCGCCTGCAGCGGCCGATGGCTCGACCTGCTGCGCCATGATGCTGCCGCCATGCCACAAGATGCACAGCGTGAGCACCGCCACGAGGCGCTGCCACGTCCTTGTCATGCGATATGTCAACCACTCAGCCACAGTTCAACCGTCAAGCATTCTTCAGGGTGTCAAAAATGCTGATTATCTTCTCGAGCTGCTCCTCGGTCGTAAAGGGGAAGGTGATTTTGCCTTTTCCCGACTTGTCGCAAGTGAACTTCACAGGGACACCGAAGGCTGCTGCCAGATGTTTCTGCAGAATCTGGTAATCGTTGTTTCTCGACGGCTTGTCTTGGCCGCTCAACTGTGCGCGTTCGTCATCGGCGGCCTGCTGCATCTGCTTGGCGCGCTGTTCGACCTGACGGACCGACAGCCCCTTCTTAATCGTCTCGTTGTACAGCTTCAACTGCAACTTGGGATCGTCGAGCGAGAGCAGTGCGCGTGCATGCCCCATGTCGAGCGTGTGGTCATGCAGACCGAGCTGCACCTCGGCGGGCAGTTTGAGCAGACGCAGGAAGTTGGCGATGGTCGCCCTCTTCTTGCCGATGCGTTCGCTCAGCCGTTCCTGGGTGAGGTGGTACTGGTCGATGAGTTTGCGGAAGGTGAGTGCGATTTCGATGGCGTTGAGATCCTCGCGCTGGATGTTCTCGATGAGTGCCATCTCGGTCACCTCGCTGTCGTTGGCGGTGCGGATGTAGGCAGGTACGGTCTCTAGCCCGGCCAGCAGGGCCGCGCGGTATCGGCGTTCACCCGAGATGATTTGGTAGGAGTTGTCACCTGTGCTGCGCAGGGTGAGGGGTTGTATGATGCCGAGCTCGCGGATGCTGGTCGCGAGTTCCTCGAGCGCCACCTCGTCAAAGTTTTGACGTGGCTGGTCGGGGTTAGGTGTAATTTGGCTGATAGGGATCTCGTTGATGGCTGATGAACCTTCGGTTTGGATGTCGTCCATCGAGATGAGCGAGTCAAGCCCTTTGCCTAATGCACTACGTTTCATGTTCGGTCAGGTTATTGATATGGTTGATGATTTATTGTTACTGTTTGGCCGGCTCACGTGCGATGATTTCCTGGGCGAGCTGGATGTGGCTGATGGCTCCCCGGCATGTGGGGTCATACTGCGTGACAGGCATCCCGTGGCTGGGAGCCTCGCTGATGCGGATGTTGCGCGGGATCACCGTGTTGAACACCATGTTGCCGAAGTGCCCTTTCAGCTCTTCGTAAATCTCGTTGGCGAGTCTGAGTCGTGCGTCATACATTGTGAGCAGGAAGCCCTCGATGCGCAGCGACGAGTTGAGTTTGCCCTTGATGATGCGTATGGTGTTGAGCAGCTTGCTGATACCTTCCAGGGCGAAATATTCGGCCTGAACGGGGATGATGACACTGTTGGCAGCGGTGAGCGCATTGACAGTAATCAGTCCCAATGACGGGCTACAGTCGATGATGATGTAGTCGTAGTCATCCATGACATCCTCGATGGCCTTGCCCAGGACGCGCTCGCGGCCTTTTTTCTCGACAAGTTCCAGTTCGGCGCCGACCAGGTCGATGCGTGAGCCCAGCAGTCGCAGCCCTTTCACGCAGGTGTCCACTGTGGCACTGCGCACGGGATAGTCGTCCACCAGACATTCATAGATGGTCGATGACATATCCTTGGGCTCGATGCCCAGGCCCGAGGTGGCATTGGCCTGGGGGTCGGCGTCAATGAGGAGGACGCGCTGCCCCAAGTCGGCCATTGCCGCCGACAGGTTGATCGAGGTAGTGGTTTTTCCCACTCCTCCTTTTTGATTGGCTATTGCTATTATTTTTCCCATTAGGTAGTTTTTGTCAATAATTGTTTAACAACAATGGCGTCGCCTCAGCAATTGCATGCAAGCATCCATTGCATTCGGCTTGCACATTGTTTCACGGGTGCAAAGGAACAGTTTTTTAGCCAAAAAACCTTGAAAAAGTGCGTTAAAATGGCTGAATTGTTCATAACTAACCCTAATTGTTAATAAATCGTGGAACACTCATTTTTTTGATGTCTTTGGTTCTCAGTCATCTATCGCAGGGGATGTGCAGTGCAGATAAGAAAGTGGTCCCTTCATCACGAGGGAACCACCCGTTGTAAACCTTAAAACATCTTTTTTAAGCGGAGTGAACCCATTTGAAAACACCCCGCTTTCTAATCATGAAACATTTTATCGTCACTTTGAGTGAACAAAGGTACTGTTTTTTCCCAATATAGTCGCAGAATGTGCCCTTAAAATGATGTGATGCTAACATTTAACTTTTAATAAGTGAGCAAAAACGAAAAAAAGTGTAATTTTGCAGGCTGCTCTATCGTTGACTGATGGTGGAATCCACATATTGCCAATCAAAAGAAGAGCCTGCATGGCGTTGTTGACGTCATGCAAAAGAGTTGAACGAACAAACCGATTAATACAAAGTAAAAGAATGAGAAAATTAGCCTTATTGCTGTTAACAGCGATTGTTGTGAGTCAAGTTTCGCTTGCTATTCCTGCCAATAAAATGTTGATCCAGATGCCGCAGCCCGATGGCTCGATGGTATCGGTGAGACTCGTTGGTGATGAGTACTACCATTTCAATACCACAGCCGACGGTTATACCGTCATGCTCAACGGTCAGGGTGCCTATGTGTACGCCCAGCGCGTTGGGGACAAACTGGAGCCCACCAGTATTATCGCCCATAATGCTGACGAACGCGGCCTTGATGAACTGGCATTTATCGCAGGAACGCCTAAAGGCTTGACTGACAAGATTGCTGTTGGTGAAGCAAACATTCGTCGTGCGCCGAGTCGTGTGGATCTGTCAAACTTCGATTTTGAGAACTTCCGTGGAGTCATCATTCTTCTTGATTTTAAGGACAGGCAGTTTGTGGCCGACGATCCCCAGGCGTTTTATACCAATTTGTTCAATACCAGGAATCTCACGAGCTATTACGATCCATTCATCAACCAGGAGGTTTCTTGCATGGGTAGTGTGTGTGACTACTTCAGCGACCAGTCTGATGGCGTGTTTGAACCGCAGTTTGACGTGTTTGGCCCCTATCACGCCCAATATACCAGTAACGGTGTAAAATATGATGCCGTCGCTGCCGATGCTGATAAGCGTCACAATACCATTTTCCAGAATGCGTTGAAGGAAGCCGATGCCGATATCGATTTCACGAAGTATAACAGTAATGGAGATAAAAGGGTGGATATGGTATTCTTCCTTGTCGCCGGTTTTGCGTCAAGTACTCAAGGCAACAACTCCGGATACCTGTGGCCCCATGCCAGCAATCTGTACATGTACTCCATTAATCTGGACGGTTTGTGGATGGACCGTTATGCCAGCTCAACCGAGCTGTATGGAGCTGAGAACTACCTTTACTCGGTGTGTGTCGAGGGTATTGGTACCGCCTGCCATGAGTTCTCTCATGTGCTCGGCTTGCCCGACTTCTATGATACCGACTATGCTGATGGCGGCGGACAGAGCCATGACCCGGGCGAATGGGATATCATGGCCGATGGAGCAGATTATGACTGTGGCCGCGCACCAGTGGGTTACTCGTTCCTGGAGCGCTATTCTCTGGGTTGGGCTGACGCAACAACCATTAAGCGCAAGGGCTCTTATAGCCTTGAACCCCTCAATACGTCAAGACACGGCTACATCTTGCCTACCGAAGAGACAACAGAGTTCTTCTATATTGAGAACCGTCAAAAGACGGGTTGGGACACTCACTTGCCTGGTCATGGCATGATTGTGGCACACGTGGACAGCACCAATGCCTCGAAGTGGAGCAGCAATGCCGTGAACACTGATCCCAGCCACAACTACTACCTGCTGTTGCGTGCTGGCAACACCACTACCGGCAGCGGTGAAAGTGACCCGTTCCCGGGTTCCTTAGGCTGCCCCATGATTACCAACGAGACATTCCCGAATCTCATGACCTGGACCGGATATGAGAATAAGTTTAATATTGTGAATATTGCCGAGAATTCAGGTACTATCACATTTGATGTTGTTCGTGACTTCACCACACCCGCTCTTTATGAAGACTTTGAGGATATGCCTGCAACCACGAGCACGACTGCCGAGAATGTGCAAGGAAGCTTTGCTAACTGGTCATTCACTAAATCGAATGTTACAGCTCCTGGCAGCAGCTATGCAGCTGGTGAACACAGTGTGTTGATGAAACTTGCTTCTCGTCTCACTATGGTGACTCCGGTCTATTATAATATTTATCTCGTAGGCATGAAGGCCTATAATACGGCTCCACGCGGTTCGGCGAAGTTCACTCTTGAGTATTCTATCGACGGTGGTGTGAAATGGGAAAAGGCGTATACACCAACAGGCCTTGACGGTTGTGAGATACCCGCCAAGACAAACGCCATGTGCTATTGGGCTTTAGATCTCAAGAATAACCAGGGAACCCTGTTACGTTTCACCCAGACCCGTGGCCAAAACAATGCCTATATTGACGATATCATGGTTTACTACACTGGTGAGGAGGGCGGTCCTGACTTGTTCACCCGTGGTGACGTGAATGGTGACAGCGAGGTGAATATTGCCGATATCAATTCGCTCATTGACCTGATTTTGGGCGGCAGCATGGATGCCGAGACGATGAAGCGTGCCGATGTTGATGCCGACAGTGAAGTGGGTATCAGTGACATCAATGCACTCATCGACCTGATCCTGAGTTAATCAGGACTATGTACATAACCATCAATTAGTATATATTAATTTGGAATTCTGAAGCTTTATGAAAAGAATCTTTGCTTTGATGTCAGTGGGATTGCTGTGCCTGGCTGCAAATGCGATTCCTGCCGACCCGACTCCCATGAAGGTGGCTCAGCCCGACGGCTCGATGCTTACCATCTCATTGCATGGTGACGAGTTCTTCCATATCACCACAACCCATGACGGTTACACTGTCATGAAGAATGCTGCCGGCTATTACGCCTATGCCCAACTGGTGGGTGACCGATTGGTGGCCAGCGATCGCATCGCGCGTGACGCCGCTCAGCGTGACGCTGCTGACCGAGCCTTCTTATCGACTCTGCCCAAGGGCCTTGCCAGCCAGTCGATGGTACAGACTGGCCAGCGCCGTCTTGCCAGCCGCAACGGGTCGATGCGTCGTGTGGGATCCGATGGAATGATGGATTACGATAACTTTCGCGGTCTTATCATCCTGGTTAACTACAACGACAAGCAGTTCTCTATGACTTCACCCTCTGACTTCTATGACGCATTGGTCAACACTCATGACTTCACGGGTTATACCAATGGAAGCAGTTTTGTCTCCATGACGGGTAGCGTGCGAGACTATTTCTACGATAATTCCAATCATATCTTCGACCCATCTTTTGATATCGTTGGGCCCGTTGACGTGAATTTATCCTGTACCTACCCTCAAAGCACAGCAAACTCCGATCAGTTGTTCCATGCAGTGCTTGCCGCCGCCGATCCTCTGGTAGACTTTTCGAAATATGACTCCGACCATGACGGCTATGTTGACATGGTGTTTTTCCTTGTAGCCGGTTTCTCGGCAAGCTACGGCGGTAATAATGAGAATTACTTGTGGCCCCACATGTATTACTTGTATTATGCTCCGCCTCGCGACGGAAAGAGGTTTGGCCTGTATGCCTGCTCAACTGAACTTTCAGGTTGGGAGGGTTATGGTCCCAGATATTACGATATAGGTGGTATCGGCACCTTCTGCCATGAGTTTGGACACGTGCTCGGCTTGCCCGACCTCTATGACACCGATTATAGTGGCAGTGGCGGTGAGAGCCGCAATCCCAATGGCTGGTCGGTCATGGCTGGCGGCAGCGGTAACAATTATGGCCGCAACCCTGTGGGATATAGCTTGTATGAGCGATATGCGCTTGGCTTTGCAGAGCCTACTGTGATTAAGGATCCTGGCTCTATTACCGTGCAACCGCTTGACGAGAGCAATCAGGGCTATCGCCTGAATACAGCGAATCCTGATGAGTTCTTCTTGATTGAAAACCGCCAGCCGGGCAAGTGGGACCGCAACCTCCCTGGCAGTGGTATGCTGGTGGCCCGAGTGGACTCGACCGACGAGATGGTGTGGTGGAGGAACGAGGTCAATGTCAACCCCAATCACATGTACTATGAGTTGTTGCGTGCACACTATCAGAATCGCGATGGACAGGGTGATCCCTTCCCCGGAAGCTATGGTGTGACCTCCATCACCAATTTCTCCACGCCTAACCTGCGCACCTGGGATGGTAACGTCAGTGACATGATCATTGAGGGTATTATGGAACGCAACGGCATCATTTCCTTCAAAGCCCTCTCTGACACGTCAATCATGTTCTCACTCGAAGACTTTGAGGCCGTGGAGCCCAGTTCTGACCAGGCTCGCAAGAATATTGAAGGCGCGTTCTGTCAATGGGATCTCAACAAGTGCTCTGTTGTTGAGCTTGAAGATGGAAATCATGCTGTGGCAATGAAAAAACCCAGCCAGATTACCACTTCGGCTCCGTTGCAGATTATCCCCTATATGATTACCTTCACGTTCAATAATCCTACCAATACTGATTCCAATGCGCGCTTGAGCTACTCGGTGGACAATGGAGTAACGTGGATTAATCATCCCGATGGCGTGGCATCGGCATCGGCAGGTAAAGATGCTAAAGTAGTGGCTGTATTGCCCACCGATGCACCTATCATGCTGCGTATCACGCAGTCGTCGGGCAGCAATAAGCAGGCATGCTATCTGGACGACATCAAGGTGATGTATTACGACACATGGCCCGTTTACGAGAAGGGTGATGTGAACCTTGACGGAGAGCTCAGCATTGCCGACGTGAATGCCATTATCGGCATGGTGCTGGATGATATGCCCCAGCCAGTGGGCGACGTGAATGGCGATGGAGAGGTGACTATAGCCGATATCAATATGGTCATCGATATCTTGTTGCGTTGATGCCACTCAACAGATTAACCTTAATCAATGCTCTAAATCTGTACCTATTTTATTAACTATAAAACCTAAAGTTTATGAAAAATTATTTATTGGCTTTTGTAATGGGACTGATGTGTCTGGTTGCACGTGCTGTCCCCGCCGATCCGACTCCTGGTCAGGTAACACAGCCTGATGGAACCAAACTCACCGTGGTTTTGCATGGTGACGAGTTCTTTAATTACCTGACCACCGAGGATGGCTACACGGTAGTCAAGGATGCGGCAGGCTACTACACCTATGCCCGCCTCGACGGCAGCAACCTGGTTGCCAGCAACTGCATTGCTCGCGACAACCGCACCGCAGCCGACCGAGCCTACCTTGCCGGCGTGCCTAAGGGGCTGACCAGTCCCGCCCAGGTCCTGCAGGGCAAGAAGTTGTTGAACCACCGCAACGAGTTGCTGCGTGGCATCGGTCACGGAGGCCACATGGACTACAGCAAGTTCCGTGGTTTGATTATCCTGATCAACTACACCGACAGGAATTTTAATGATTACGTTCCCAGTAACTACGATCCTGTCGATTTTTACGAAGCCATGATCAATAGCCATGACTATCAGGGCTTCTCACTTCCTTTTGGTACTAAGATTGATGCGATGGGTAGTGTCCGTGATTACTATTATGACAACTCGTTCCATCAGTTTGATCCGCACTTCGACATCTTGGGCCCGGTAGATGTTCCCTATGCCTGCACCGACGCCCATCAGTTCCGCTGCGACTCCATCTTCTTTGCTGCCCTCGAGGCTCTCGACCCTGAGGTGGACTTCAGCCAGTATGACACTGATGAGGACGGCACTGCCGACATGGTGTTCTTCATGGTTGCCGGTCACGGCTCGGATGTCACCGCCAATGACAGGGACTATCTGTGGCCCCACATGAAGAACTTTGAGAATTCTCCCGTGCTTGACGGCGTGAACTTCAGTCTCTATGCTTGCTCGACCAACATGACGGGCGAGGAGGATGAGTACCGCATCAATTACAACAATGTTGCCGGCATCGGCACCATCTGCCACGAGTTCAGCCATTGCTTGGGTCTGCCCGACCTCTATGATGCTGATGGCGAAGGCAGCGGTGGCACCAACAGCAAGCATCCCATGACCTGGTCTGTCATGGCCAGCGGCTTCAGGAGCAACAACGGCCGCAATCCTGCAGGCTATAGCCTGTTTGAGCGCTATGCTTTGGGCTTTGCTCAGCCCACCCTTATCGATAGTGTGGGAACTATCTCGATACCTGCCCTTGAAAAGACCAATACGGGTTATCGCTTGAACACCGCCAACGATGGTGAATACTTCATCATCGAGAACCGCCAGCGCATCAAGTGGGACAAGAACCTTGCCGGTCCTGGCATGCTCATCTGGCGCATCGATTCAACCAATGTCGATGTATGGGAGCACAATCTGGTCAACTCCAACCCCACCCGCATGTACTGTGAGTTGCTCCGTGCCAAGTTCAGTGGAATCAGTGACAGTTACAATGACCCCTTCCCCGGTGTTGCCAATGTCACGACTATCACTAACATCACGTCTCCTTATCTGCGAACTTGGGACGGCAAGATGAGCCAGTATGCCTTTGTCAACATTGCCCAGGCCGACAGCATCATCACCTTTGATGTGATTGAGGACAATTCAAAGGCCTCGATCGAGACCTTTGAAAGGATGCCCGTGGGCGCAACCCTCAATGAGAGCAATGTTGCCGGTGTTTATGCCCACTGGAACTTCACTAACTGTGCCGTTGTGGACACGGTAGGTAACGGACACACCGTTGCCATAAGGAACGGCAGCTACATCAGCACTGCTGAGAACTTGAACAAGATTCCTAAGGTCATTCGCTTCACCGTCTATAACCCGACAACGGCCAAAGCGACATTCCAAGTGTACTATTCCAAGAACAATGGAAGCAGATGGCTTGAGGCTGATTATCCCGGTTATCTCGAGGTTCCCGCAGGAGCAACGGCAACTGGTTCGGTGACCACTGTGCCCACCAATGTACCTGTCATGCTGCGCATCAAACAGATCACAGGCAGCTCAACGGACTATTGCTTCCTCGATAATGTTGAGGTTGGCTACGAGAGCACTTGGGAGCCTGAGTTCACGTTGGGTGATGTGAACGAGGATAACTCTATTGACATCGACGATGTGACCTTGATTATCGCCAGTGTGCTGAACGGTGGCAGCTATAATCCTGCAGCCGACATGAACGAGGATGGAGTTGTAGATATTGACGATGTGACAGCTCTTATCAATATCGTTCTGGGTATTGGTTAAGACCATCAGCTCTAGAGGGCTCAATCAATAAAGAGTGCCGAGTGCAATACCGCGCTCGGCACTCTTTATTGGTCATAGGTGGCCGCTATGAGACAAGTAGTATGTCTAACGCTGATGATACGGATTATACTGATTAACGCTGATAATGTTGTTCAAATTCGTGAAAATCAGCGTTTTTATTGAGGAGACGAACGGCCACGCCAAGGCGAGGCCCTACAGCATGCTACTACAGGTAAGCCCATTATGCCTATCCTATTTTCAAATGATTATCAATCAACATACTACAATTTAGAGGGCAATTTTACCGGAAGCTAATAGAAAGAAACAGTGCCGGGTGCGTTATGCACTCGGCACTGTTTGTGGGAAATCGTCAGCACCCTAATGGGTGCAAGACAAAGGCGTTCTTGAATCAGTTACCGCCGTTGAGTACGCGATTGAGCAGTGCGGTTACGTCCTCAATGTCGATGGCACCATCTTCAAACAGGTCACCGGCAGGGTTGAATGCGCCACCGTTGAGCACGATTTCGATAAGGGCGGTAACGTCTTCGATATCGACGCTCTTGTCACCGTTCACGTCACCCAGGATGTACTCGGGATCGAGAACTACCGAGTTGTCAACGGTGAAGGGCACGGGATCACTCAGGTACCAGTTCCACTCATAGCTGCTTGCATAGGGAGACCATACAGCAATGTAATAGGTGCGGCCATTCGACAGATAAGGATAAGCATCGTTCATGTTGATTGTTGCAATCTCATTATCTTCCAAGTCGAGAGACTTGTTGAAAACGTAAACGGCGCTAAAGCCATCCTGAGGATTTCCAGAGAAGATACCATACCTCAATGAGCCATTCCATTTACCGCTCAGTGCCTGAATGTCGATAGATGCACGGATGTCGTTGGCGGGCATGGCGTCAGCTGCCAGGTTGACAGCCTTTTGAACAACGCCACCGATGTCGGTGGTGTCAGGACAGAGGCCGATGATGGCTGCCTGCTTAGCATTGAAGCCTGATGCAACGGGATCATAATCATAGTCGTTCCTCGGGGACAACAGTTCCCAATCAAAGTAGGTGTTGTACTCCTCGGGTTGGAAACCCCAGTTGATGTGTACCTTGCCGTTGCTATCATAGCCGTCGAGCACAAATGCGTGACCGATGTTGCAATCTTTACCACTATTGTCAATGGTCCTGTAACCCATGTAGTAAATGGGGCGACCGTTGTCAATCTCAGTGTACATCATGTCATACCAGGCCTGCTCGTTGTAGGCGTAATTGGACTTCTGCACATACTGGATGTTGGGGTTGAAGTTAAAGTAGGCAATAATACCCTTGATAACATTCCTCAGCAGGGCGTCGCTGCTCTCACCTGAATAGATGGTATTGAATGCAACACCCACCTCATATACCAACTCAGATACTGCTTGAGCGTTAGAAGCGGTCTCGCCGTAACCATTCTTCATTTGAGAATAGTTGTAGGGATAGTCACCAAACTTGGCATAGGCTGTCATCTCATTGCCGTCCAGCATGTAGGTGTAGCTGTTCTCGCCCGAACCACGTGACGGATAGCTCAGACCCTTCATGATTGTCGAGAATGCAACTGGAACGCAACCTGCATAGCAGCGACCATTGCTGGTCAGAGCTTTAGTTGAGCGGGGGCAGTTGTTGTTGTAGGGAGGGAACTGATGCCAGTGAACCTCACCACAGATGGGATAAACACCATAAGGCTGCAAGTCATACTTCAAGCTAGGAGTCTGAGTTGCATGGATAGCGCTGGAATGGTTACGCAGCCAGTCCATGTAAACCTGATACTCATTGAGCATGAGCTGCAAGGCTTCGGGGGCTTCATTATAATTGAATGAACCCGTGTTGCTATAGCCCAGGATGGGGGTTGACAAGTCGTCACCAGCAACAATCACAAAGCCCTTGTCACCTTCACGATTGAACACATAGTAGTCGGTCATGCCCTTCAAGTTTCTTGCTTGATAGTTCAACTTCATGTTGACGTTTGAAGCATTGAGCTTGGTGGGATTAACAAACTGCTGTTTAGCAATAACCTCGGCCTGAGCAGGGGTAATCACCTTGGCATTGATGCCCTGAGAACACAAGGCACATGCAGCGAGTAAAAATAAAAACTTCTTCATAAAAAATAGAAAAAATAAGTTTATAGTTAAAGAATAATATCAATTTAAGGATGCTATAGTCTATAAGTCAATCATTGTGATTCAAAGAAAAATCAGATAGTAATACTAATAGGTCTCATTGATAATAGCCATTAAATAAATACATTTCACAACCTTTCTTTTCTAATCAACGCTGGCAAAGGTACACATTATTAATTGAATGTTCAAAACTTTTTGAATTAATCTTATAAGAATTCTAAAAACTGAGTATTAGAGACATCTGACCTCCTGCGGCTGCCAATAAGAGTGAATATAACAGTCTATTGATTTATCCTTACTGAAAACAGTTAACTAATTATAACAATTTTTTACACAAAAAATTTGTCCAGATAAAAATGTAGCCTTAACTTTGCGGCAAAGTTGGAAATATTAATACTATTCATCCTAAATGAACATCGCGTTGTGAAACGGGGTGTTTATTTTTTGGGGGATTGTATTGCCCATAAATACAATGGAAATCGGGTGAGAGGTTATATATATTATGATAAAAAGTTGGAAAATAGGCGTTCTTTTCTACATTTTTCAGTATCTTTGCACATTCAACTAATTTTCATTCACTTTTTGACCTATTCAATTATGCTAAGAAAGATCCGCATAGCACTGGCAGCGATCATGATGGTCATGATTACGCTGTTGTTTCTCGATGTGAGCGGCACGCTGCACCATTACCTGGCCTGGACAGCCCGTATCCAGTTCTTGCCAGCCTTGCTGGCTCTCAACGTGGTGGTCATCGTAGCGCTGGTGTTGCTCACGCTCATTTTTGGCCGCATCTACTGTTCGGTCATCTGTCCGTTGGGCATTTTCCAGGACATCGTGTCGTGGATACACGGCAAGTTCAAGAAGAACCGCTTCACAGCCAGTGGAGAGAAACGCTGGCTGCGATATGGTGTACTGGCGCTGTTTGTCATTGCCTTCATCGCCGGGATTCACTCATTGGTGGCTCTGTTGGCACCCTATAGCAGTTATGGCCGCATGGTGACCAACCTGCTGCTGCCCGTCTATCAGTGGGGCAATAACCTGCTGGCTTCGATAGCCGAGCGGTTGGACAGCTACGCCTTCTATGGCGTTGACGTGTGGATGAAGGGTCTGCCCACATTCTTGATTGCCCTGGCCACATTCATCATTATTGCCGTGCTGGCATGGCGTGGGGGACGCACCTACTGCAACACCATCTGCCCCGTGGGAACCATCCTGGCCCAGTTGGCGCGCTTCTCGTGGATGAAGGTTTATTTTGATGCCGACAAGTGCAAGTCGTGCAGCCTGTGTACCAAGAACTGCAAGGCCTCGTGCATCGATTTCAAGACCCATAAGGTGGACTACACCCGCTGCGTGACCTGCGGCAACTGTCTGGAGAAATGCAACTTCGGAGCACTGCACTATGGTCACCCCAAGGCCAGCTTGCAGCCTGTGAAACCCGCAGGCGAAGATCAACCTGCTGCCGATAATGCACGTCGTGCGTTCCTTGTGGGAACTGCCATTGTGGGTGCAGACGTTGCCCTCGCTCAGGCTGCCAAGAAGGTGGACGGCGGCCTCGCCGTCATCGAGGATAAGGTGCCTGCCAAGCGCTCCACCCCAGTGACGCCCCCGGGCTCGGTGAGTGCCAGGAATTTTGCGCAGCATTGCACCGCCTGCCAGTTGTGCGTCGCCAAGTGCCCTAATGGTGTGCTGCGTCCTTCAAGTGATCCGATGCGACTCATGCAGCCCGAGTTGAGCTTTGAGCGCGGAGCCTGCCGCCCCGAGTGTGTGGTATGTTCCACCGTGTGTCCCACCGGTGCCATCAAGCCCATTACCGTTGCCGAGAAATCTTCAACCATGCTGGGACATGCCGTGTGGGTAAAGGACAACTGCGTCGTTCTCACCGATGGTGTGAGCTGCGGCAATTGTGCCCGCCACTGCCCCGCTGGTGCCATCATGATGGTGCCCAGCAATCCCGAGGACGATACTTCGCCCATGGTGCCCGCCGTTAACACTGCGATGTGCATCGGCTGCGGCACTTGCGAGTATGTGTGCCCGGCAAGGCCTTACAGCGCCATCTATGTCGAGGGCCACGAGGTACATAGTCAGATTTAGTTTCTAGTCGCTAGTCATTAGTCACTAGTCGCTAGTCTCTAGTTTTTCAGTTAGTATTTTCAAGCATGACAATTGATTATGAACGATCATAAGCAAAACAATAACAACGGCGGCAAGACGTTGAGTCGCCGCACATTTCTCAAAGCATTAGGTTTGGGAACCGCCACGGCCGCCGCTCCCGTGATTGTGAGCTGTGCCACTGGCGACAAGAAACAAGGCAACGCGCAGGAACCGCCTGTTGGCAAGATGACCTATCGTGAGAATCCCAAGACCAAGGAGAAAGTCTCCATCCTGGGCTACGGCATGATGCGTTTGCCCGCAACCAACGGCAAACCCTTCGGGCGTGAAAATGACGCTGAGATCGACCAGGAGATGGTCAATCGGCAGATAGATTATGCCATCGAGCACGGCGTGAACTATTTTGACACATCGCCCGCCTACAGCCGCGGCTTGAGCGAGCGGGCCACGGGTATCGCCTTGAGTCGCCACAAACGCGACGAGTACTTCATTGCCACCAAATTGTCCAACTTCGCGCCCGAGACACAGACCCGTGCCGCGAGCATCGAGATGTTCCAGAACTCCCTCAAGGAATTGCAGGTGGATTACATCGACTACCTGTTGCTGCACTCCATTGGTGGCGGCACAGGTGAGGAGGCGATGGAACTCTTCAGGAAAAGGTACATCTACAACGGCATTCTCGACTACCTGCTGGAACAGCGCGAGAAGGGCGTCATCCGCAACCTGGGTTTCTCCTATCATGGCGAGATTGCCGTGTTTGACTACCTGCTGGCCAACCACGACAAGTACCATTGGGACTTTGTACAGATTGAGTTGAATTACCTGGACTGGAGGCATGCCAAGGACTTCAACGAGGAGAACACCAATGCCGAGTACCTCTATGCCGAACTGGACAAACGCGGCATCCCTGCCGTCATCATGGAACCGCTGCTGGGTGGACGTCTAGCCTCCTTGCCCAAGCCGCTGGCCCGCAAGATTATGGAACGTGATCCCGAACGTTCTATTGCCTCATGGGCATTCCGCTTTGCCGGTTCGTTCCCGCGCGTGCTCACGGTATTGAGCGGCATGACCTATATGGAGCACCTCAAGGAGAACCTGTGCACTTATTGCCCGCTCGAGGAACTGACCGACGAGGAGAAGGACTTCCTCTACGGCGTTGCCGATGAGATTGTGGGCTATAACACGATTCCCTGCAACGATTGCAAGTACTGCATGCCTTGCCCCTACGGCATCGACATCCCTGGTGTGCTCACCCACTACAACAAGTGTATAGCCGAAGGTAACTTGACACGCGACCGCAACGATCCCGACTATGCCCGTGCGCGCAAGGCATTCCTCATCGGCTATGACCGCAGCGTGCCCAAGTTGCGCCAGGCCGACCACTGCATCGGTTGCGGCCAGTGCGTTGAGCATTGCCCGCAGCGCATCCAGATACCTCGCGAGATGGAACGCATCAACAACTATGTTGAGGCCCTCAAGCGCAATATCGACCGAGGCCTGGAAGCTTGAAAGAATGGGATAATACAATAAAGATTAATAAGATATGACAAGATTCAATGATTGGATGTGCATGATTGGCATCCTGGTGATGGCGTGTGTAATGGGCTCATGTAAGAGTACCCAGCATGCAATGCTGGACAAGACCATGGACTCCAGCCAATTTGTGAATATTACTGATGTCGTTCCTGATGCCATTTTGGAGATTCGCTATTTCAGCACCTACAATTTTGTGGGGGCACGCATCGATGGCTATGAAGAGCCGGTGGCTCTGATGACCCGTCAGGCGGCCGACAGCCTGCGTGCCGTGAGCGATGACCTGAAGCGTCACGGCTATCGCCTGAAGATTTATGACGCCTATCGTCCGCAGCGTGGCGTGGACCACTTCATGCGTTGGGCGCTGGATGAGAACGATACGATTACCAAAGCCTATTTCTATCCACGATTGACCAAGAAAGAAGTGTTTGACGGCGAATATGTCGCCACCAAGAGCGGTCACTCGCGAGGCTCAACGGTTGACTTGACGTTGCTGGACATGAAGACCGGCAAGGAACTGGACATGGGCGGCACGTTTGACTGGTTTGGCATCGAGAGCCATCCCGACTTTGGCGGCGGTAATCCCGAGACGCTGGATTTCCAGCCCACGGTGCCCACATTCACCAGCGAGCAGTTCTACAACCGCATGGTGCTGCGTACGGCCATGTTGCGTCACGGTTTCAAGCCGCTGGACAATGAGTGGTGGCATTTCACCCTCAAGAACGAACCCTTCCCTGACACCTACTTCAATTTCCCGGTGCGTCGTCTTGACAGATAACTGAAAAGAAACTGGGAAATGCAGCTTGAGTGATTTTTTTGTGTTTTGTTGAAACTTTTTCACCACCTTGTGCGTCTATAGTGTATAGAGCATAACAACAATAACAACTCAGAAATAAAAACAAATTAGGATCATGAAGAAGTTTTTAGTGTTGAGCCTCTTGGCTCTGGTGGTGATGACAATGTCATCGTGCATGCATGTCAAGGTGAATGACAAGAACTGGTCGCTGGGTGGCAATCACAGGAATGACACCCCCACCCAGGTGCACCAGGTGGGACAGGAAACCGCGATGCAGCCCTTCGACAAGGTGAATGCGGCTGGCCCGTTCAACGTCATTCTGGAACAGGGCGATGCTAACCGTGTGCGCGTTGAGGGCACGGCACAGCAGCTCGAGAAGATGACCATCTATGTCAAGGATGGTGAACTCTATGTGGATCAGCGTGAATCCAAGTGGAACGGTAATGACTTCCAGGGGCTACAGGTGTTTGTCACGACCCCGTCCATCAAGGGCATCGAGATTGCCGGGTCGGGCACGGTAACAGCCCCCAAGACCTTGACCGCAGGGGACATCGGCCTCGAAGTGGCTGGCTCAGGCGACATCACCCTGGCTCAACTCACCTGTCGTGAACTGAGCATCCAGATTGCAGGTTCGGGCAGTGTGACCACGGGAGCTGTTCAAGCCGGCAATGTCAAGACCGAGATTGCCGGTTCGGGCGACATCAGTATCGCCGCACTCACCTGCCAGCGCCTTCACAACGAGATTGCCGGTTCGGGTGACATGCTCTTTAACAACGTGAATATTGACATCGTGGAGACCGACATTGCCGGCTCGGGCGATGTGATTATACACGGCAAGGTGGGCTTCCACCATGAGGA
>Ga0310694_10001197_pt1 | contig 30304 bp, 27 predicted proteins | sample 174DNAGHGhighgp2_FD_203884 | JGI IMG/M metagenome (GOLD analysis project Ga0310694, IMG submission 203884) | Sheep rumen microbial communities from Palmerston North, Manawatu-Wanganui, New Zealand - 1742 DNA GHGhigh gp2 (v2) (version 2) | ecosystem: Host-associated > Mammals > Digestive system...
GGGGTGGGCTCGGTGATGCCGCGCTCGGTACCTGCGAGCTTAGCGGTGAAGCCGCTCAGGAAGTAGTACTTGGTCTGCTCAGCATCGAGAATCGATACGGGAGGCAGCACGCCAAATGCATCGGCACTCAAGAAGATCACCTGCTTGGCAGCGGGAGCGTGGCTGATGGGGCGCACGATGTTCTTGATGTGGTAGATGGGATAGCTGACGCGGGTGTTCTCGGTCACGCTCTTGTCGGCGAAGTCGATCTTGCCGTTCTCGTCAACGGTGACGTTCTCGAGCAATGCGTCGCGGTGGATAGCGTTGTAGATGTCGGGCTCAGCGTCCTTGTCGAGGTTGATGACTTTGGCATAGCAGCCACCCTCGAAGTTGAAGATACCGTTGTCGTCCCAGCCGTGCTCGTCGTCGCCGATGAGTTTGCGGTTCGGGTCGGTGCTCAGGGTGGTCTTGCCGGTGCCGGACAGACCGAAGAAGATGGCGGTGTTCTCACCGTTCATGTCGCAGTTGGCCGAGCAGTGCATGGCAGCAATGCCCTTCAACGGCAGGAAGTAGTTCATCATCGAGAACATACCCTTCTTCATCTCACCACCGTACCAGGTGTTGAGGATGACCTGCTCGTTGCTGGTCACGTTGAAGACAACGGCGGTGTCGCTGTTCAGACCCAGCTCCTTGAAGTTGTCCACCTTGGCCTTGCTGGCGCAGTAAACGGTGAAGTCGGGCTCCTGGTCAAACTCTTCCTCGTTCTGGGGACGGATGAACATGTTGGTCACGAAGTGAGCCTGCCATGCCACCTCCATGATGAAGCGCACCTTCATGCGGGTGTCCTTGTTGGCGCCGCAGAAACCGTCAACCACAAACAGGCGCTTGCCGCTCAGCTGCTTTACAGCGAGATCCTTCAGGGCAGCCCAGGTTTGCTCGGTCACGGGTTTGTTGTCGTTGGGATAACCGGGAGTGGTCCACCACACCTTGTCGTGGCTGTTGGCATCGTCAACAATGAATTTGTCCTTGGGCGAGCGGCCGGTATAGATACCGGTCATCACGTTGATGGCACCCAGCTCGGTCTCCTGACCCTTGTCATAGCCCTCGAGCTCGGGCCTCATCTCCTCGTTGAACAATACCTCATAGGTGGGGTTGTAGAGAACCTCGGTAACACCAGTGATACCGTACTTTTCTGCTAAGATAGCTTTATCAAATCTAGCCATAATAAATATTTAATTATAAATGTTTTAGAAATATCGATTTTGAAAATGCGGTGCAAAATTAAGCATTATTTCATTATGTACAACACGAATTAAAGAAAAATTTCCTTAATTGTGCCCATTTATACATTTTTAGCATTATCCATCGGTCAATCAAGTGTTTCGATTACAGTCACTTGCCCGATTTCTTAGTACCGCTCTTAGTCGGTTTGGCCTTGGCGGCAGCCTTGGGTTTAGCAGCCGGTTTGCGCTTCGGGGCCTTGAGCCTCAGCACCTGTGCACTGCGGGCCGGCAAGTAGAGCTTGAGCCATCCCAGGTGGGCGTCGGCATAGAGGCCGTCATACTCGGTGAAATGCTTGACGTTGCTGTCGATGTTGCCATAACCGCCGTAGCGAGCGTTGTCGCTGTCGAACACGCCCTCATATTCGCCCTCAGGTGCCAGCATGGGATAATCCACATGGGATGCCGTGGGGCTGAAGTTGAACACAAACACGAGATTGCCGCGCATGTAGGCCAGCACCTGGTCATCGTCCTTGTCCCACAGTTTGCGCACGGGCAACTGCTGGAAGTTCTTCACGCCGCCGATGAGGTGGATCATGTCGTTGTCCCAGTTGTTGAGGTACTGATACTTGAGGTCCTCGCGGTCCACCAGGTCCCACTGGCGGCGGGCATACTTGTAACTCCAGCCGTTTCCCTCACGGGGGAAGTCAATCCACTCGGGATGTCCCCACTCGTTGCCCATGAAGTTGAGGTAAGCGCCGTTGATGAGCGAGGCGGTCACGAGACGTATCATCTTGTGCAGCGCCATGCCGCGATCGACGGTGCCGTCGTGGTCATCCACCATCATGTGCCAGTACATCTCCTTGTCGATGAGGCGGAAGATGATGGTCTTGTCGCCCACCAGCGCCTGGTCATGGCTCTCGGCATAGGAAACGGTCTTCTCGTCGGCACGGCGGTTGGTCAGTTCCCAAAAGATGGACGTGGGCTTCCAGTCCTCGTCCTTGCGCTCCTTGATGGTCTTGATCCAGTAGTCAGGGATTCCCATTGCCATGCGGTAGTCAAAGCCGATGCCGCCGTCCTTGAAGGTGCGGGCCAGGCCCGGCATGCCGCTCATCTCCTCGGCAATGGTGATGGCATGGGGGTTGATGTCGTGGATGAGGATGTTGGCCAGCGTCAGATAGGTGATGGCGTTGGTGTCCTCACCGCCGTTGTAGTAGTCGTCATAGCTGCCGAAGGCCTGCCCCAGGCCGTGGCTGTAATAGAGCATCGAAGTCACGCCATCGAAGCGGAAGCCGTCAAACCGGTATTCCTCGAGCCAGAACTTGCAGTTGGAGAGCAGGAAATTCAACACGGCGTTCTTGCCGTAGTCAAAGCACAGCGAGTCCCATGCGGGATGCTCGCGCTTGCCGTCGCCATAGAAGTACAGGTCGCCCGTGCCGTCAAAGCAGCCCAGGCCCTCGACCTCGTTCTTCACGGCGTGGGAGTGGACGATGTCCATGATGACGGCAACGCCCTGGGCATGGGCATCATCGATGAGATGCTTCAACTCCTCGGGGGTGCCGAAACGTGACGAGGCGGCATAGAAGCTCGACACATGGTAGCCGAAGGAGCCGTAATAGGGGTGCTCCTGGATAGCCATGATCTGGATGGCGTTGTAGCCGTCGGCCACAATGCGCGGCAGCACGTTCACGCGGAATTCCTCATAGGTACCCACGCCCTCGCGGTTCTGCGCCATGCCGATGTGGCACTCGTAGATGAGCAGGGGCTTGGTGTTGGGCACGAAGTCGTTGACCTTGAACTCGTAGGGCTGCTCGGGAGCCCACACCTGGGCCGAGAAGATGTAGGTCTTCTCATCCTGCACGACACGTGTGGCATAGGCCGGGATGCGCTCGCCTTCCCCACCCTGCCAGTGCACGCGCAGCTTGTACAGGTCGCCGTGTTTCATGGCACGCGCCGGCAACACGATTTCCCAGTTGCCGTCGTCCAGACGTTTCATCTTGTAGGGTGCGCATTCCCGCCAGTCGTTGAACTGCCCGATGAGATAGATCTCGGTGGCATTGGGCGCCCACTCGCGGAAAACCCAGCCGCCGCCAGGCATGCGGTGCAAGCCATAGTAGTTGTAAGCGTTGGCAAACTCGACAAGATTTCCTGAGCCCCCAGTGAGCTCGGCTATTTTGTCCACTGCATCCTGATGGCGCCCGTTGATGGCGTCGCTGTAAGGCTCCAGCCAGGGGTCGTCGGTGATAATCGCAAGATTCTTTTTCTTTCTCATAATCGGTCAGTGCTTGGTTGATGATGACTACAAAGATACAATTATCTCCATTATAATCTGAACACTTTGGCCCACTTTTTGCGCAATAACAACGAAAAATGGTACAAACCTGAGTCCATCGTATTATTTTTGATGGGCATGGCATCGCCAATTTCCCATAAAACGATTGCAAATTGACGAAAAAATCCCACAAAAAGGTTGATTGTAAAAAATAATGATTAACTTTGTCATCTTAGAAGAAAAATATTAACAAATAAATATCATTTATTATGGATTTAGAAGGAAGACGCGAAAGCGAAAATGTTGAGGATCGCCGCGGTATGGGCACAGGCACCAAAGTGGGCCTGGGCGGCATCGGCGGATTGATTATCGCCGGATTGATCACCCTGCTGATGGGTGGCAACATCGGTGACGTGTTACAACAGGCTGGAGGCATGGCCATCCAGAACCAGGGTGGACAGACCGAATTCACCCAAGAGGAACAGGAACTGGCCACCTTTGCCAGTCAAGTGATTGCCAGCACCGAAGACGTTTGGACACAGATTTTCAAGGAGTACGGCATCGGCAACTATCCTGCTCCCACACTGGTATTGTACACCGGCAGCACCAGCACCGCTTGCGGTCAGGGTCAGGCAGCCATGGGCCCCTTCTACTGCTCGGGTGACCAGAAGGTTTATCTCGACCTGTCATTCTTCCAGACGATGGACCAGCAGCTCGGGGTGAAAGGTGACAACTCCAGTCTTGCCAAGGCCTACGTGATCGCCCACGAGGTGGGACACCACGTCGAGTACCTGCTGGGTACCCTGGACAAGGCACACCAGCGCATGCAGGCCACCAACCAGGCCAATGCCAACAAGTACAGCGTGCGCCTGGAGCTGATGGCCGACTTCTATGCCGGCGTGTGGGCCCACTACGAGAACAGGCGCTTCGGGTCCATCAGCGACAAGGACCTGATGGAAGCCATCGACTGCGCCCAGAAGATCGGCGACGACTACCTGCAGAAACGCTCGCAGGGCTATGCCGTGCCCGAGAGCTTTACCCACGGCACCAGCGCCCAGCGCATGAAGTGGTTCAAACTGGGTTACCAGACCGGCGACGTGCGCCGCGCCACCACCTTCCAGGAGAGCGACGCCACCCTGTAATCAATCACTCACAACACAACAAAAGCGTGGTCAAGGAGCAATTCCTTGGTCACGCTTTTAGGTTGATTCGGTAATGGTTATTTCTTACAGATTCCCGTGAAGGTCCTGCCGCTGTTGATGCCCAGGCGGCGGGCCGAGAAGAAGCGGTCGTGCTCGCAGCGGGAGCAATGCTGCGACAGCATGATGTGGCCATCGGGCACTCCTGCAGCGATGAGCACGGCGCGGTTAGCGGCGCGCAGGTCGATGTGGGCCTTGCCCGTAGCAGCGTTGCGCACCACGATGTCATCGAGGTTAAAATGGGCCTGCTGGAACGCATCCACCACTTCGTCACCCACCTCGAAGCACTCCTGGCAGATGCTGGGACCCATGGCGGCCTGGATGCGGCCGGCACTCGCGCCCTGACGGCACATCTCATCAACAACGGCCTTAGCGATGCGCCCCACAGTGCCCCGCCAGCCGGCATGAGCGACAGCGATGACACCCGCCTGCCCGTCAACAAGGGCTATGGGCACACAGTCGGCAGTGTTAACGCCGATGACAACGCCGGGTAACTTGGTCACCAGGGCGTCAACGCCCTCGAGAGCCAGCTCCTGACTGTCGATATCCATGGAGCGGAAGCCCTCGTCGATGACCGCCACACGGCAGGAGTGCGTCTGGCGCGGCATGACCAGGTCGTCAAGGTCAACACCCAACTGCATCGCCAACATGAGCCTCGCATCAATCACCCGCAGGGCATCATCGCCCACATAGTCACACAGGTTAACACTGGAGTAGGCGTTACGCCTATCCACCTCACCACGAACCGTCGAGAACGCCTCTACACCCTCGACAGCCGTCACAAAATCCAAATGCAAAAGTTCCATCATGTGTACAAAGGTAGCAAAAACTCCCCATCCATTCACCATGAATCAGCAAAAATGAAGTATCTTTGCACCATGACACTCAACGCTGCGACCATAGTTAACTACAAGAACATCGCCGAGGCACGGTTGGAGTTCTCGCCCAAGCTGAACTGCCTGATCGGCAACAACGGGCAGGGAAAGACCAATGTGCTCGATGCCATCTACTACCTGAGCATGTGCCGCTCCTTTGCCTCGACAGGCGACAACAGTGCGGTCATCCGCCACGGGGAACCCTACATGATGCTGCAGGGCAGCTATACCCGACAGGAAACCCCGCTGGAAATCAGCGTGGCACTGCAACGCGGCAAGCGCAAGGTGGTGCGCCGCGACGGCAAGGAATACCAACGGCTGAGCCAGCACATCGGGCTGCTGCCCGTGGTGATGGTGTCCCCCATCGACTGGGACCTGGTGCGCGGCAGCGGTGAGGAACGCCGCCGCTTCATGGACCTGATCATCTCGCAGAACGACAGTGAGTACCTGGATGCGCTCATCCGCTACAGCAAGGCCGTGGAGCAGCGCAACGCCATGATCAAGAAGGAGATGAGCGACCCGTTGCTCTATGAGACCGTCGAGATGGAGATGGCGGCACAGGCCACACTCATCCACCAGCGCCGCAGCCAGTGGGTGGAGCAGTTCCTGCCCATCTTCATGCACTACTACAACGCCGTGGCCGGCGAGGGCGAGACGGTGAGCCTGCACTACAAGAGTCACCTCAACGAGGGGACCATGCTCGAGCACTTGTCGGCGACACGCCAGCGCGACCTCATCATAGGCTACACCACGCGCGGCATCCACCGCGACGACCTGGAACTGATGCTAAACGGCTATCCCATGCGTCGCACCGGCAGCCAGGGGCAATGCAAGACTTACACCATCGCCCTGAGGTTTGCCCAGTTTGACTTCCTCAAGGCCAACAATCCCGCAGTACCCATCCTGCTGCTTGACGATATCTTTGACAAACTCGACGCCTCGCGCGTGGAGCGCATCGTGGATGTGGTGTCCAGTGACCGCTTCGGCCAGATTTTCATTACCGACACCAACCGCACCCACCTCGACGAAATCGTCGCACGCCACGGCGGCGGCCATTGCCTGATGCATGTCGAGAACGGAGCCGTGACCTTGTTGAAAGGAGGTGAACCGTCATGAAGCGCACCGAAGCCAAGAACATCGGCCAAATCATCAACGAACTGCTCCAACAGGAACACCTCGATGTCGCGCTCGACGAGCACCGCGCCAGCGCGCTGTGGCCCCAGATTGTGGGCGACGGCATCAACCGATACACCATCAAGCGCTATGTCAAGGACGGCGTGATGACCGTGCACCTGTCGTCGGCCTCGCTGGCCAACGAGCTGATGCTCAACCGCAACAGCATCATCCAGCGCATCAACGAGGCCCTGGGCCGCGACATCATCCACGAAATCATCTTTAAATAAGAGTTAGAAATTAGAAATTAGAAGTTAGAAGTTCAGAGTCTCAACTGTTCACTGTTCACTGTTAACTGTTCACTATTAACTGTTCACTAAAAAAATATGAATCACGGTATAGAAGCCCAATACCCTTTCCACTGCGCAACACCTATCCAGTTGCGTTTCAACGACGTAGATGCCTTGGGGCACATCAACAACTCGGCCTACTTCGAGTTCTTTGACCTGGGCAAGACCCAGTACTTCGCCGGCCTCAAAGTTCAGACCGACATCGACTGGTGCCAGCCTGCCATCATCATTGCAAACGTGAATTGCAGCTTCCTGGCACAAACTTATTTCCATGAGCCCATTCAGGTCTTGACACAATGCGTCAAGCTGGGCAATAAGAGCCTGACGCTATTGCAGCACCTGGTGAACAGTGAGACCCACGAGGTGAAGTGCACCTGTGCCACCATCATGGTCAACTTGGACCCCGAAACACACCAGCCGTCACCCATCCCACAAGTGTGGCAAGACGCGTTCATCGCCTTTGAGGGTCACGACCTGTCGGAATAGTCCATCCACACATCCAAGCATCACCATATAATAATTCAGGCGACCCGTGGATAGGCCGCCTGAAATTTGTATTGGCTAATAGCTAATGGCAACAGCTAATAGCTAACAGCTAAAATCTTACTTCATCACCTTAACAGCGCTGGTGGTGCCGTCGGTGTAGGTGGTAACGACGATGGTCATGCCGTTGGCCTCCTGCATCTCCTGGCCAGCCATGTTGAAGTAGCGCACGCCAGCAACCTGCTTGCCTGCGGCCATTTCGTCAAGACCGGTGAAGGGGCTAACCACAAACTCATAAGCGATCTCGGTGCTGGGAGCCTTATCGGTTGCTACGGCATAAGCCTCTACGCGATACTTACCGTTGCCGGTGAAGGCAAGAACCTCGGTGTACTCAGCCCACTCGGTCCACTCGCCGTCAGGACTCTGAACGCGGTAGTAAATGGTGCTGGGCTCGGTCGGCTTAATCTCTACGAAGTAAGCGTGGATACCGTCCTCGGTGTAGCCGTTGAAGGTGGGAGCAGCAGTCGGAGTGGTGGGAACTACGGGATCATCGGGTTTCGGGAAGACTTCGAGATAAACGATGTCTGAAGCATTCTTCACGCCGTCAACAGTGTAGTAAACCTGCATACCGATGCGCCAATCGAAGAAGCGGTCATAGCCCTCGGCATTGGTGCGATAGAAGAAGATGCTGTTGGGCGAGAAGTTGTAGCTGTACTGATTGTAGGGTACCTCAGTCACATCCTGATAGTTGAAGTCATAGCCATAGTGATAGCTATCGAAGGTGAAGAGCTGATCATCGTCGGTGAAGACGCTATAAGTCAGCTGGCCCTGCTCAACATCCAGGGGATTGCCATCAACGTCAACGAGGTCGATCTTGAACTCAAGACGGTTATAGCCGCTCTCATTGCCCATATCACGCCACTCGATAATCTCGGGATTGGCGGGAACTGCGGGCTGAGCAGCGGGAAGCTCGGTGAGAACTGTACCCCACTCGATGGTCTGTATCCAACCGCGGGTGTCGGCCCAAATAGCACTCAGACCCGTAGCAGCAAACTCGGCAAGGTCCTCGGCGGTGAGCACCTCGGCACCCGCTGAGTTCTCCAGATAAATCTTGTCACCATCGATTCTGAAGACTGCATCTGAGACCGACTCGTCGGGGGTATAGTTCACCTCAATCTCATAGGTGTCCCAGTTGATCATACCCTCGGAGGTGCTGCCCCATGACAGAATCACATCAGCATCATAGTATTCACTGTGATAAAGAACCTGTCCCATGGGAATCTTGATGAGGGTGCCATCACTGTTGATGGAACCTTCTACCCATGTATCATAGGACATGCCCATAATGGGGTTCTTCATGTAAATCTTGCCGTCATCGGCATAGACGATGCTCACCTTACCCTCCTGGTAAGCTACATACAAGCCATCCTCGTAGTCAGCCAGAACACACTTTCCCTCACGGGTGTAGTTCCTGAGCGTTCCTGCGGGTTGCTCGGTGATGACTGCAAATGCAGTGGCAACAACAGCCATTGCGGCCAAAAGTAACGTTAATCTTTTCATATACACTCAATTAAATGATTAATATAATAAAAAATAAATAACAGACTCTGATTCAATTTATGATGGCTGAATTGCAAGCACACATGACAAACAACAAGCAAAAAGCCCCTACGTGACGAAAACTGCAACAGAAATCATCAATCTGGTTTGCAAAGGAAACAAAAAAAACGTCAAACAACAAAAAAACGCAACATAAATTCAATGACAAGATGCCCTAAAAAATGCAGTTAGGACAGGTAAACGCCTTGAAGAATCACTCCAGCACGACAGCCGACCGATTCATGGCTAATTCCATTCTCCTTTTCCTGGTGGCGATAAGATTGATCACAAAGCCTACAATCAACGTCACCGCGGCAGCAATCAGGAAAGACGCCGCAAGTCCATATTTCAACAACAGTCGACGCTCGGGAGTGAGTTCCCTGTGGGCGATAACGGTCACATCAACATTGAAAGCCCCATAGATTATCGCGAATTCCATAAAAATGATGAAAAACATGATGAAAGCTTCACGCCACAGGGTGCTCCAAAGCCCATAGCCAAAGATCTGCATATAACCGACGATATAGTAAAACATCGTCACTAACGAAATAGCAACGCTATAGGCAAGTGGATAAAAACTCGAAAAAAACACCAGGAAAAAATTCAATACCACCATGAGCACCGAAAACAGGACCTGGATGAAAAAGCCCTCGGGCAAGCTATGGAATGTATTGCGCGGGGAGTATCGGAACATGAGCCATGTGGGAAAAATGGAGAGTACAGCCATGAGCAACATGGCCCAACTGTAATATTCCCTGCTCCACTGATAAAAATCATTCATTGACCGCTTGACCTCATCACTCACGTCTTCTAATTGAACGCCAAGCACCTGAGGGAAAAACCAATAGACCACAAGGGAATAGATGACCGTGACAATAAACAGCATCTTCACCGGCGGGAAACTCACCTGACGCTTGCCGCTGATGTAGTCACTGATGAAATACCCTGGACGAAACAACAGCTGCAAGATGCTGAAGACCAGGGAGCGGGTACCCAAGCCCCAGATGTCCATGATACCATTGCGGACGCTCTTCCAGCTGATGCGTCCCACATCGGCCTTCTGCGAACAGCGGGGACAGTAGTTACCGACGAACATGAGGCCGCAGTTATTGCAGTAGGAAACGTTTTCGGTGTTAACATACTTCACCGGCTCATGCTGCCAGCGCTTGAAACGAGCGTACTGTTCTTTGAAATATTGTCGATCTCTCATAGGAAAAGGGACTTCATACTTGATTTGAGATGCAAAAATACTAAAAATTGGCCACAAAACAACTCATGCCATCCAAAAACTGAAAACTGGAAACTGAAAACTGAAAACTTCTTTGTACCTTTGCAAGTTGAAACCAACAAATGCCAAAGAATATGGACGTTAAACAATCTATGCGTGAAATCCTGGAGGCCGAGAGCAAGGCCGTCCTCAATATACCTGTCACCGACGCCTATGAAGAGGCCGTCAAACTCATCGTCGAGCAAGTGAAGCACGAGGGAGGAAAACTCGTCACCTCAGGCATGGGCAAGTGCGGACAAATCGCCGACAACATCGCCACCACCTTCTCCTCGACGGGCATCCCTGCCATCTTCCTGCATCCCAGCGAGGCGCAACATGGCGACCTGGGCGTGGTGCAACCCCACGACGTGCTGCTGTTGCTGTCCAACTCGGGCCGCACCAACGAAATCTGTGCCCTTGTGGACCTGGCGCACAACCTGTACCCCCAACTCAAGATTGTGGTCATCACGGGAAACAAGGACAGCCAGCTGGCCCACTTGGCTGACATCTGCCTGTGGACCGGCAACACCCAGGAGGTATGCCCCCTGGGGCTCACCCCGACGACATCCACAACGGTGATGACCGTCATCGGCGACATCCTGGTGGTCAACACCATGATTGCCACGGGATTCACCAAGGAGGATTATGCCCTGCGCCACCATGGCGGCTATCTGGGCAGCATTGCCAAGGGAACAAAATATTAAGCAAAAGAGCTTTTTTAAGACACCGACAACACAGATAGAGAATGGACTCCCTGCCCATCACGATTGCGCTGCCGCGCCTCAAGAACGACATGACCATAGCCCGAGCGCAAATGGCCACCACCAGTGCCATGCCTCCTGTCAAAGGCCTGGACGACAGCCTTATCATCGAGATGAAGATGTGCTATGCCGAGTATCTCATTGCCAACAAGCGGGATATCGAGGCCGAGCAGGTCATCGAGGAGTTCATCTATGACGACGAGCGCATGCAGCAGCTGCCGGAGCTTTATGCGGCATGGCTGTGGCTGGCGCGCATGGCGCTGCTCATCGATGGCGGCAATCCATCGCTGTCGCTGGGAGCCGCCGAGAATGCCCTGCTGGTACTCTCGACCCACACGGGCAAGAAGACCGAGGACTTTAATGCCATCGTTGCTGCCCTGCTCTACAATTTGGCCCTTGCCCATCATGACATGGGCGACAACAGCCGTGCTGCCAAGGAACTGACCAAGGCCCAACAACTGCTGGAACGCCTCACCAAGCGCAACGACACCCGTTTCTCGGCCATGCTGCTGATGGCTGTCGAGGCTTCGACCGAGGTGATCAAATCCAAAACCAAGCAGATGAACGTGCTGGCTCACTACCAGAGCGCCAGCGAACTCTACATGAGCGAACTGGACAGCGGTGATGCCAATGCCACACGCATCGCCATGTCCAACCTGGTGGACACGCTGGGCAAGGAGGGCGACATCATGCTGGAAATGGGCAACGGGCGCAACGCCGTCAAGTACTACACCAAGGCCTTGCGCTACCAGAAGAAACTCGGTGACAAAATGGGCGAACGTGACCTCAAACTCTCAATCGGCCTTGCCAAGGCGCTCATGAGGCTCATCAACCGCCGGGCCGCCGCCGAACAGCTGCTACGTTCGCTGCTGCCGCTGGCCCAGCGTCTCGATGCCACGGCCGAGGTGCACGAGATACAAGACCTACTCAACAACAAGAATAAGAACGTGAACATCATGACACTGCTCAAAAGTATTTTCACCGCCGCCCTCATCATCTTGGGCACCATCAGCATGCAGGCCCAGCTCATCGTGGGACATAGGGGCTCGCAGTGGGGTGTGGAGAACACCCGCGCCGCCTTTATCAACGGAGCCGCCGCAGGGGCCTGGGCCCTGGAATGCGACATCCGCGTCACCGCCGACGGCACTTTTGTCATCAGTCACGATGACAGTTACAAACGCCTGGGAGGCCCTGAGACCAAGATTGCCAAAATGACGACCGAATCGGTGCTCTCGACCCGCCTCACCAGCAAGCGCCACGGCATCACCTATGCCGCGACACCGTGCACCCTGGGCGAATTCCTTGACATCTGCAACGAATACAAAGTGGTTCCCGTTGTCGAGGTCAAGGTGTGCACCAATATCCACAGCAACACCAAGGCCGAGAATGAGCCCATGTTTGACGGCATTCCCGCCCTCATCAACCTGATAGAGCATAAAGGCTTAACTGACAAAGTGGTCATTATCTCGTTTATGCCCGGCGTGGTGGATTTCATTCAACGCCACTACCCCGACATCACCGTTCAGGTACTCGCCGGTGACCAGGACGGTACCATCGACGAGTGGGTGGACTGGTGCATCGAGCATAAAATGGACCTTGACGTTGTGCACTCCATCGTCACCAAGGAGGCTGTGGACCGCATGCACGAGGCAGGCCTCAAGGTCAACACGTGGACCGTGGACCGCATCGAGGACTTTGACCGCGTCAAGGCCGCTGGTGTCGATTTCATCACCACCAACGCCCGCTTCCCCAAAGAGCTCTAACTCAACCCGCAGGCCCAGTTCCCCATGCTGCTGAATCATAATTAGCACCTAAAACTTTGATCGGCCTAACGGCCGAGAAATTAAGCAGAAATTCATTTTAAAATTAAACAAGACGGTATTTTTATTTAATTTTATTAATAATTTTGTTTAATTTCTCGCGCGAAGCGCGATGAATGCTACCAGTTGCCAATTATGACACACATGCCACAACATCATCAATTATTCAATTAATAAAATGTCAACCGAACTGAATAAGAATGAGGGCACTAACGCCCTGCACACCCTACCCCGTGTGGACGGCCTCACCGTGGGCATCGTCTGCGCCGAGTGGAACGATCAAATCACTGGAGCCCTCCTTCAGGGCGCGCTCGACCTGTTTGCTGAGCAGGGTTACGAGGACATCACGGTTGCCCGTGTGCCCGGCACCGTCGAACTGACCTACGGGGCCGCACAGATGGCACGCAGCGGGCGCTATGACGCCGTCATCATGATTGGATGCGTGATTCGCGGAGGCACACCGCACTTCGACTACGTGTGCGATAGCGCCACACAGGGATGCGCCTACCTAAATGCCACGCAGAACGTGCCGGTCATCTTCTGCGTCCTCACCACCGACGACCTGCAGCAAGCCCTTGACCGTGCCGGCGGTGCCTTGTGCAACAAGGGTACGGAGGCCGCCGAAGCAGCCATTAAGATGGTGCACTTCGCCCGCACCCTGAGCCGCTAACCTGACGCTCACCGACCAAACCTAACAACAATTTACCCTGTCACCAACAGCATTCATGGTGACAGGGTAAATTGGCAATGGTTAACCGTCTCAAGCTGTGATAGCGCGCGGCAGTTCCAAGTATTCGGGCTCCAATGCGATGCCGTATTTCTCGCCCTTACTGCCCGTGATGGTGTATTGCTTAGCCAGCTCTTTATCGGTGATGACATTCTTGATGCAACGGTTAATCCTTGAAATCATCTGATTAAGTGACTCGCCGAACGGGTCACACAGGTTGTCTACCGACTGCTTGACGCGATACTCGTTGGCACCAGGCTTGACCATACTGTAAATGTCGATAATCTCGTCATGGTATTGATCCATGTTTTTCAAGACGATGCCACCATCACCCTGCTTGCGCTGTTTCAGGAACAGGATATAGAGTGTACGGCACATCGCAGGCATCTGGATTTCCATCTCGTCATACTCGGGCAGCACAATCTTCAGGTCGCCGTTGACCAGCACCCGTCCCGGCTGGCCCACAACCACCTTGCCCCTCAACAACTCGGCAATTAAGTCCTTGGGGTCATCATGGTAATGTGCGATATAGTTGACGATATCCCGCTTGATGCGCTCCAGCGCCCTTTTGCGCTCTTGCTCCAGTTTCTTGACCTCACAATTTTCCTCTTCTTGAATCAGGTCGACATCAATCTCTCTAGATCGTCTGATTTGTCGGTTGGCATGAGTAACAGTTGGGTACTCCAGCGCATCATCTTCGCTCACCATTTCCTGCAAGCGGTCTTTGAGGCGTTTCCACCGGCCTCTTGGGCGAGATGCCTCTACCCTGGTGTGATCCTGAGGGGCTGCTTCATAGTAATCACCAAAAACCGACGCCTGGTCAACGCTGTGAACGCAAAAATCGTCCTCACTGAGTTCAATGTCGCCATCGCCCTCATCGGAAACACCCATCAATGCGTCGGCAAATTGCTGTATGGCCTCAAACCATCCTCCAGTCCGATTCATGCGGCTCAAGGTCAGTTTCACTAAGGCATACTTGCCGATATTGCCCACATTAAATCGCCTTGCAACCAATAGCAAGTCTTCACGCCCAGGCTCGTCAATCCACTCGATCTGCATGGGACAGACAAATTTCTCGACGATGGCTTCGGGATTATATATCCCGGGCGAAAGGCTACGGTCGCTATACAGATAAATGATACCGTACTTGAGGTTTTGAGGATTCGTCGTTTCCATAATAATTGTCGGGATTTAGAATAATGTTAAAATAACGCAAAAACCATGCCAAAAAGCAAGGAGGCATGTCATAATTGGCAACTGGTAGCATAAATCGCGCTATGCGCGAAAAATTAAACAAAATTATTAATAAAATTATATAGAAATTCCGTTTTTGTTTAATTTTTATATAAAATTTTTGCTTAATTTCTCGGCCGTTAGGCCGATCAAAGTTTTAGTCGCGAATTATGACACACCCTCCGCTTGTCAAGAGCCTGGCTTAATCAAAAAACTGCTCGTTATTGGCATTCTTCACTCGTTTCATCCTCTCCTTCCTGGATAAGCAGGGCTCAGCCATGATTTTCGCCATTTTACCTAACCACCTGTTGCGTGAAGCGCAGTCCTGGTCAAACATGGCGCGAGTGCCCTCGGCTGTCTTGTCAAACTTCAAGGTGTGCTGGATATTCAGTGAGAAAGCCACCTGCTCCACATCGTGGTCGGCGCCGATGTAGGTGAACTGCCAACCCTGCTCCTTGTAACTCTCGATGAGGGAGCGGATGGCGGTCAGGGTAAACTCATGCGAGGCATTCTCATAGCCGTCGGTGATAATGGTCACGATGGCCAGGGAATCCATCTCCTTGCTCTTCATGGCATGCACACGGGTGATGGTGGTACCCACTGCGTCATACAGCGGGGTCATACAGCAGGGATTGTAGTCCTTGTCGGTAAGCGGTTTCACTTCGGTAACCGGCACGTTGTCATAGATGGTCTTCAGCTCGCAGCCGCAAAAGGCTACCAGTGTCACCATGTGCGTCTGGTCAGGGTTCTTTTCCTGGGCACTCTTGATGGAGCCGATGGTCTCGTTCACGCCATCGACGGCTTGACGGGCGATGCTGCTCATGGAGCCGCTCTTGTCAAGGATAATCACGTTGTAAACAGTCATTGGAGTTCTCATAGTACTTAATTGTTTAAATGGTTGATAATTTCTCTTTACGGGGTTTCCACACTGGAGCCATGGGGGACTCCCTGCCAAGTTCGATTAACATTTTCAGAATCTTCTTAGCGATCTTTTCCACTTTTCGCTTCGTTTTTTTTGACAATAATGCTTTCATATCCATCTCCTCAACGTTTTATTGATTGGTAACAATATCCTCTATCACCGGCCTCGTTCCCGATGACATTGCAAAATTACAGCCGTTTTCTGCACCCCTCAATTTCCTGCAACCTTGCCGTTTTTTTTGACAAAAAACACACTAATCGTTAAAAACTGAAAACTGAAAACTAAAAACTGAAAACTTCTTATTATCTTTGCAGGTTAAACGATATGAACCGCAATAGATGAAAGTCAAAATCCATCACGAGGGCGAGAACATCCTGTTGATGCTGTTCTTGATTATAGTGGCGAGTGGCGCACTGGCCTACCGATTCTTTGACTACAAGCCGGTGGCTTGGGGTCTGATTGTGCTCATGGCTATCCTGTTCCTGCTGGTGCTCAACTTCTTCAGGTTGCCTCGACGCCATTTCAAGGGCGACAACAGCGACGGCACGGCTGTGGTGTCGAGCGTTGACGGCACGGTAGTGGCCCTGGAAGAGGTCTATGAGGACGAGTACCTGCATCGCAACTGCATCCAGCTGTCGGTGTTCATGACGGTGTTTAACGTTCATGCCAACTGGGTGCCAGTCAAGGGCGAAGTCACCTACTATAAGCACCACTCGGGACGCTTCCTTGCCGCCAACCTGCCCAAGTCGAGCAGCGACAACGAGCGCTCCTCGATCGTCATCCGCACCGCCACGGGCGAGGAAATCCTCGTCAGGCAGATTGCCGGTGCCGTGGCCCGCCGCATTGTCACCTATGTGGAGCAGGGCGAGACTGTCGATGTCAACGACTTCATCGGATTCATCAAGTTTGGCTCCAGAGTGGACATTTTCCTGCCCCTGGACACCGAAATCAAGGTAAAACTGGGCGACCGCACCTGGGGTGGAGAAACCCTTGTTGCACGACTCAAAAACAATAAAGAAGCATGATAAAAGCAATTCGCAACAACATTCCCAACGCCATCACCTCGTTGAACCTGCTGTGCGGCTGCCTGGCCTGCATAGCGGCGTTCCACTGCAATGACACGATGTGCGGCACTGCATTCAAGGGATATGAGTGGGCTTTTATTTTCATCGGGTTGGCAGCGGTGGCCGATTTCTTTGACGGGCTGGTGGCACGTCTGCTGCATGCCGTGAGCGGCATCGGCAAGGAGTTGGATTCGCTGGCCGACCTGATCAGTTTTGGTCTCGCCCCGGCGATGGTGCTCTATAACATGATGCTGGGCCATGGTGCAGGCCACTGGGCACTGGTAGCGTTGTTGCTGCCGGTATTCGGAGCCTTGCGCCTGGCACGTTTCAATATCGACACCAACCAGGCCACCACTTTCACTGGCCTGCCCATCCCTGCCAATGCCATCTTCTGGATCGGTTTCACGGCATGGTATGCCACTTACCCCACTCCCCTGTGGATGGTTCTTCTGCTCATCGTGGCGCTGGCGCTGCTCATGGTGTGCAACATGCGCCTGTTCTCGTTGAAGATGCACAACCTGTCATCGCTCAAGCAGAATTGGGCACAATATTTGCAGGTAGTGGCTACTGTGGCATTTGTGGTGCTCATGGGTCTGAAGGGTTTGGCTCCCGCCATCATGCTCTACGTGCTGCTTTCCATCATTAAAAGAGAAAAATAAATGAGTTTCTTATTATTCATATTATTCGTCCTGCTCCTGATGGTGGGCATTCCACTGTTAAGAGGATGGCTCTATATGCAGAACCTGCGCCGGCGTGTCAACGAGTCGTTCCGCGGCCGCCAGCAGCACGAGCGGCCACCCCGCGAGCGATATGAAGAGGATGAAGAATACACCGAGACCGGAGAACGCAAGATTTACACCAGCGGCGACGGCGAGTATGCCGAGTATGAAGAAGTGAGCGGCACCATCATCGAGGAGACCACCCCCGATGGCGACACCCGCACCATCATCGAGGAGCAGATCACCGATGCCGAATACGAGGAAATCAAGGACTGACCTGATAACTAACAACTGAACACTCTGAATAGACTGATTATCAGAATACTCAGAGTTTTCAGTTGTTTTTATTTACCAGTAAGTGTGGCTACAGCTTCAAGTCCTCTTCACTTTTGGGTTGAGGGGGATAGTCGATGGTGTAGTGCAGGCCGCGGGATTCCTTGCGGTCCTTGGCCTGACGGGTAATCAGGTAAGCCACGTTGATGATGTTGCGCAGCTCGCAGATGCGGCGCGACACCTTGCTGGTCTTGAACAGTTTTTCGGTCTCCTCATACAGGATGTCCAAGCGGTTCCACGCACGGTCGAGACGCAAGTTGCTGCGAACGATGCCCACATAGTTTGCCATGATTTCTCCCACCTCTTTCTCACTCTGGCTGATGAGCACCATCTCCTCGGGGTGGATGGTACCGGCATCGTCCCAGGCGGGGATATCCTCGCGCCATGAGTACTCGTTGCGGTGCTCGATGGCATGCTTGGCAGCGGCGTCGGCATACACGACAGCCTCGATCAGCGAGTTGCTGGCCAAGCGGTTGCCGCCGTGCAGACCTGTACATGAGCACTCGCCCACGGCATACAGGCGCTCGATACTCGAGCAAGCGTTGAGATCGACCTTGATGCCGCCACACATGTAGTGAGCCGCGGGCACCACAGGAATGTACTCCTTGGTGATGTCAATGCCAAGGTCCAGGCAGTGCTTATAGATGTTGGGGAAGTGGTGCTTGGTCTCCTCGGCATCCTTGTGCGTCACGTCGAGATAGACGTGGTCCTCGCCGCGCTGCTTCATCTCGCTGTCGATGGCGCGGGCCACCACATCGCGCGGTGCCAGCGACAAGCGCGGGTCATACTTCTGCATGAATTCCTCGCCGGCCAGGTTGCGCAACACGCCGCCGTAGCCGCGCATGGCCTCGGTGATGAGGAAGGCCGGGCGGTCGCCGGGGTGGTACAATGCTGTGGGATGGAACTGCACGAACTCCATGTCCTGAACGGTACCCTTGGCACGATAGACCATGGCGATGCCGTCACCGGTAGCCACCAGCGGATTGGTCGTGGTGTGATAGACACAGCCCACACCACCCGTGGCCATGAGCGTCACACGCGACAGGAAAGTATCCACCTCGCCCGTCTCCTGGTTGAGGACATAGGCGCCATAGCACTCGATGCCGGGTGTGCGGCGCGTCACGATTTTGCCCAGGTGGTGCTGGGTGAGGATTTCCACGGCAAAGTGGTCCTCAAAGACGTCGATATTGGGATTGGCCTTGACGGTCTCGATCAGCGAGACCTGGATTTCGTGGCCCGTGTTGTCGGCATGGTGCAGGATGCGGAACTCGCTGTGACCGCCCTCGCGGTGCAGGTCAAACTCGCCTTTCTCGTTCTTGTCGAAGTCCACGCCCCAGCCCAGCAGTTCACGTATCTGGTCAGGCGCCTCGGTGACAACTTTCTTCACGGCCTCGGGGTCGCTGAGCCAGTCACCGGCAACCATCGTGTCGTGGATGTGCTTGTCAAAGTTGTCCACCTCCAGGTTGGTCACGGTGGCGACACCGCCCTGGGCCAGGTCGGTGTTGGCCTCTTCCATCTTGGACTTGCACACCAGTGCCACAGTCCCCGTCTTTGCCACCTTGAGGGCAAAGCTCATACCGGCCACACCCGAGCCGATGATGAGGTAATCATATTTGCGTACCATAAGCTTTTTCTATTATAGTTCTAGATATTCTAGAGTTTCTAGATTCTCTAGATTGATGCTCTAGATGATCTGAAAATCATTACTCCTTCTCGCCGTAGAGGAGGTCTCCACAGTCGCCCAGGCCGGGCACGATGTAGCTGTGCTCGTTGAGTTCGTCGTCGATGTCACAAGTCCACAACGTGGTCTTGTCCTCGGGCAGGTGCTGACGCACCACCTCGATGGCCTTGGGCGTTGCCACCACGCTGACCACATGGATGTGGGCGGGATGACCCTTGGTCACCAATGCCTGATAAGCGAGCTCCATCGATGAGCCGGTAGCCAGCATCGGGTCAACGATGATCAGCGTCTTGTCGTCGAGCCTGGGGCTGGCGATATACTCGATGTGAACGACAAAGTCATCTTTGTCGGGGAAATACTTCCTGTAGGCCGACACAAAGGCATTCTCAGCGCCATCAAAGTAGCTCAGAAAGCCCTCGTGGAACGGCAGTCCGGCGCGCAGTAGAGTGGCCAGTACGACCTTGTCATCCAGCACATTGCACTGCTTCACGCCAAGGGGTGTCTCAATACCCACGGTCTTGTACTGCAACTTCTTGGAGATTTCATAAGCCATGATTTGGCCCAGACGTTGAATGTTGGTGCGGAAACGCAAGCGTTCCTGCTGCAACTCCTTGTTACGGATCTCGCTCATGAATTGTCCCACAAGCGAATTGTGTTCACACAAGTTGATGATATCCATTACTTTATGATTGATTTTTGGTTAAATATTCGTGTAAAAGGCGCTTGGCGTTGTCACGGTCAAGCGTGAGTTGGCGCTTGAGTTCGTCGAGGCCGCACATCTTGAATTCCAGACGCAGGAAACTGATGAACTCCAGCGTGATGTCCTCGCCATAGATGTCTCCCTCAAAGTCAAACAGGTTGACCTCGATGCTCAACTGGTTGCCATTGTCAAGCGTGGGGCGCTTGCCGATGTTGGCCATGCCCTGCAAGGTCTTGCCCGCCACATGGGCCAGCACGGCATAGGCACCGTTGTGAGGCAGCAACACGTCGGGATCCATCTTGCCGACGTTGGCCGTGGGGAATCCCAGGCCGCGGCCGTTGTGGAAACCGTGCACCACCTTGCCGCTGATGGCATGGGGACGTCCCATGCAGTGCCGCGCATCGACAACCCTGCCCGCTGCAATGAGTCCGCGGATGATGGTAGAGCTCACGGGAGCATATTGGCCCAAATACTCGGGAGCCTTGACCACCTTAACTCCCAATTGCTGGCCATGGCGGCAATAGTCCTCAAAGGTCTCGCCCCTCTTGTGGCCAAAACGGTGGTTATAGCCCGCCACCAGCATGGTCACCCCATAGCGGTCGCGCAACAGCTTGATGAACTGTGCCGAGTCGAGCTGTGCCACCTCGGGCGTGAAATCCAGGGGCAACAACAGGTCAGGCTCCAGGGCTTCGATATGACGCAGGCGGTCGTTGAGCGGCATGATGAGCTTGAAGCGCTCATCGGGATACAACACCTGGCGCGGATGGTGCAGAAAGGTGATAACCAGCGACTGCCGGCCACAGGCTACGGCCTGCTGCTTGAGGAAATCGACCAGTGTGGCATGCCCCAGGTGCACCCCGTCAAACATGCCTATCGTCGCTACAGTGCTGTCCTGCGGAAGGCGGTCTTTTTCGCCCAGAATCCTCATTCCTTGATGTACTCTTTCAGGATGCGCATGGTGTCGTTGCACACACGGATGAACATCTCACGGTTCTTGAGCATCGTGGACGTCTTGACCTGCCTGTCGGCACCCGAGAACAGGTAACCTGTTTCCTTGCTCTCAAGGGCACGCAAGGTGGGTACCACGCCAGCCTCGGGACTGGGGATGTTGCGGCTCAGGTAGTCGGGCACACGGTCCATCCAGCGCGACATGGCCAGGGCTCCGCTCTTCAACAGGCCGGGGTTCACGCAGTTCACCGACACGCGGCGCGTCTTCATCACACTCGACATGTAGATGGAGAACAGCGTGAGGGCCAGCTTGCTTTGGGCATAGGCACCCCATGGCGTGAAGTGTGACACGGCGGGAAACTCGTAGGGTAGCGTCACAAAGCGACGCGACACACTGGTGGATAGGACGATGTGTCCGCCCTCCTCGATGAGGGGATAGACTTGCATCGAGAGCAATACGGTGCTCAGATAATTGACCTGCACGGCATGTTCAAAGCCGTCTTCCGAGATCTCGCTGCGACGGGGCAGCAAGCCAGCATTATTAATGAGCGCCGCTACGGGGCGGTTGAGCTCACGCAGGCGGCGCACAAAGTCATTCACCAGTGCAAACGAGTTGAGGTCCAACTGCAAGCAGGTGATGTCCTTGTTACGGGTCACCTTGCGCAACTGCGTAGCATAATTCTCAGCTTTGGCGATATCGCGGCTTGCCATCAATACGGCCTTGCCCTGCTCGGCCAGCTTGCGTGTAATCACGCTGCCCATACTGTCGGTAGAGCCAGTGACAATGTACAACGGCTTCACATCCGAGTCCATCACTTTATCGTTATCGGTCATCATATCGTTTTAGTTTTACGGTTCACTTCATTCTAACCTGCAAAGATACAAAACTCTGCCTATAATTACTGCATCTGTCCGCAAAAAATGTGTTAAGGATAGAAAAAAGAGAACCATGCGCAGGCTGAGAAGGGTAAAAACCGTTACCCAACCCCAATCATTGCAGGGTCCAAAAAAGTTATTTATCTTTGCAAATATAAAACGTTAAATATATGGCAATGAGAAATAAAAAGAAACTGATTCTTGGGGTTATCGGACTCCTGTTGATTGTGTTGCTGAAAGTGATATGGTGCTCAAGGCCGCACAATAATACGGTTCCCACGGTGAGTCACGGAACGCTGGAGTGGTTCAAGGAGTTCCAGTCAAAGCACGTCCCGACAAGGAATGTCGCAGTATGGCTTCCCAAGGGATATCAGGTTGGTGACTCATGCGATGTGCTCTACATGCACGACGGTAACATGCTGTTTGACGCGACCACGACGTGGAATAGGCAGGAGTGGAGGGTCGATGAGGTGATGGACAGCCTGATACAGGCAAGTGTCATCAGGCCGTGCATCGTGGTGGGCGTCTATAACACCGATGACCGCCTCACGGAGTATTTTCCTGCCAAGACGTGGCAATGTGTAGCCGAAGACATCCGCAAGGACGCTGATCTGGACAAACTGACCGCCGACGCCTACCTGCAGTTCATTGTAGAGGAATTGAAGCCCTTTATTGACGAACGTTACAAGCCCCTTACCGACCGCGAACACACGTTCATGATGGGTTCCAGCATGGGCGGACTGATTTCACTCTACGCCCTATGTGAATACCCGCAGGTGTTTGGCGGCGTGGCATGCCTTTCGTCTCATCTGTCGATGGCACACCTGCCTCATGGTGTCAAAGGGTTACCATGGGCTACAGGTTTTCGCAACTATGTGGGACAGCATCTGCCCGAGACTAACGGCAGCCTAGTTTACATGGACCACGGCACTAAGGATTTTGATGCCGACTATGGCACCTACCAAGAAGCGCTCGACAAGGTTATTCGTTCCAAGGGTTGGGACGATCAGCACTACAAGAGCCTCGTGTTTGAGGGTGACGGCCACAATGAGACCTGTTGGGCCAACCGTCTTGACAAACCTCTGCTCTTCTTATTGGGGAAATGATGCAGTTTGGTGATGTAGGAAGCTTTAATTATCTTTGCAAATTAAACAACGGCCACGCCAAGGCGAGGCCCTACTTGCTATCATGATGAACGGATATGCAACTGTGATTGGAGGCGTGAACATGGATATCTCGGCAGCGTTGACGGCGCCGTTTGTCCCTGCCGACTCGGTACCGGGACAGGTGACCCTGGGGTGCGGCGGCGTGGCACGCAATATCGCCCACAACCTGCGGCTGATGGGACACGAGGTGAAGTTTGTGAGCGCGTTCGGTGGCGAGACCTTCGGCGAGATGTGCTGGCACGAGTGCCAGGCCATCGGGCTGGACCTCTCGCTGAGCGAGCGCTGCGAGGGAATGCGCAACGGTCTGTACCTGTGTGTCAACGACCAGACGGGCGACATGATTGCCGCCGTGGCCGATACCGACATCGTTAGCCAGCTCACCCCGGCATTCCTTGGTACCCGCATGGATGTCATCAATGCCTCGGCTGCCGTCATTGCCGACACCAACATCTCGACCGAGGCCTTGCTGTACCTCATCGACCACTGCACGGCACCGCTCATCGTCGATACCGTGAGCACCGCCAAGGCTCCCCGTGTCATCAAAGCGTTGCAGCAGAGCCAGACCCACCGCCTGCACGCGCTCAAACTCAATCTTCTGGAAGCCCAAACTGTCACTGGATGCGAGACGGCCCAAGCGGCAGCCCATCACCTCACGGCAATGGGCGTTCAGGAAGTATATATCACGCTGGGCAGCGACGGAGTCTATTGCAGCGACGGCACCCGCCACGAGCACTTCAAGGCCATCCCCACCCGCGTCATCAACACCACGGGAGCAGGTGATGCCTTCATCGCCGGTGTGGTACACGCCAAGTTGCAGCAGGTACTCTTCCCCGACTGTGCCCAAACAGGACTGCGGGCCGCACACGCCACCCTGCTTTCCTTACAGACCGTCAACCCTGACATCGCAGCCAGCATTTAGCGCCACTAAGAACTTAAAACTAAAAACTTAAAACTTAAAACTAAGGACTAAAAACTAAAACTATATGAACAACTATCTATCCATTTCACCCGAAGTGCAGCAGGCACTTGACGAGGGGCGCCCTGTGGTGGCGCTCGAGTCCACCATCATCTCCCACGGCATGCCCTATCCCCAAAATGTGGAAACGGCCCTGAAGGTCGAACAGACCATCCGTGACAACGGCGCCGTGCCCGCCACCATCGCCATCATCGGCGGCAAACTCAAGGCGGGCTGCACCCCTGAAGAAATTGAATACTTAGGCAAAAAGGGACAGGCCGTGACCAAGGCGTCGCGCCGTGACCTGCCCGTACTCATCGCCCGCGGCGAGGACGGTGCCACCACCGTGACCACGACGATGATCATCGCAGCAATGGCAGGGATAAAGGTGTTTGCCACTGGCGGCATCGGCGGCGTACACCGCGGTGCCGAGACCACGATGGACATCAGTGCCGACCTCGAGGAACTCGCCATGACTCCCGTCATGGTCATCTGCGCCGGAGCCAAGTCCATCCTCGACTTGGGCCTCACGCTGGAGTATCTCGAGACCAAGGGCGTGCCCGTCATTGGCTATGGCACCGAGGAACTGCCCGCCTTCTACACGCGCCACAGCGGCTTCAAGGTGGACTACCGCATCGATACCCCCGAGGATCTCGCGGCTGCATTCCGCGCCAAACTCGACATGGGCCTGCAGGGCGGCATGCTCGTCACCAACCCCATTCCCGAGGAATACTCCATGCCTGCCGACGTCATCAACAAGGCCATTGACGAGGCCATTGACGAGGCCAACCGCCTGGGCATCCGCGGCAAGGAGACGACGCCATTCCTGCTCGCCAAGGTCAAGGACCTGACAGGCGGCGACAGCCTGGCCAGCAACATCCAACTGGTACTCAACAATGCCCGTCTGGCAGCCAAGACTGCCAGGGCACTCACTAAACTATAAAATTGGTGCCCGGGGGAAAATCACCAAGGTTGCATAAACACTTCGATATCAATACTGTTATAGTGGTTTCGCGTGAAGGGGCTTGCTATGTCAGGCGAGCAGGTCTTCAGCCTGCTAATGGTTGAAAACTGTTGGCAACGCATAAAATTAGGACGGGTCGACCCGTCCTAATTTTCCTCGAAAAATATATCAAAACAACTGTCTCTATTTTTCCCTTATTTGGGAGGCAAGACGATGAAGTCGACAAGGTTGAAGTCGCTCAAGGCCTTTACACGCTCATCACCACCAGCTACATTTCTCAACTCAATGCGTGCGCTCATATCGATGGGCTCATTGCGTTTGTAGATCTGAGAATGGTCCCCCTGGGTATTGGTGAGTACATACACATCGTTACCATAACGCCGCATCAACCCATACCACCAATCATACTCGTCGTTGTCCTTAAGGGGTCTATTGAGAAGGTATTTATATCCATTGACGTACAGCAAAGCCTGGTCCAAATCCCTATTTACTGCCAATATGTAAGGGACGCCGTCCACAATCATCGCTTGGCTTACAAGGAAGGCAGATGGGAGCCCATGGGACTGCCCTTTGAATTGGTACCAAATGCTGTCGTCGTCATCATCAAGAATGACAAACAGATCGTCTGTCCCCTCTCTTGCATAGGCTTCCATTGAAAATTGAGAGAATGTAGTATTTATGTCTAACGTCAATGTTTTGCCGTCTATCCAATATGTGGGAGGGTTCCTAGAATAAATGCCTGCTACTAGATGTCCATCCACCACGTCAAATGAATTATGCACGAACTCGCTGCCGTGAGCATCAAATTTATAGAGCTGTTGGTCGTTCTTATAAACAACGCAGTATTCATGATTTTCATCAAGCTGATACGTATAGACATCGCCGTTATCGACACACATGCTCTCAGCCTTGTAGGGTATCTGGAACTGTACAGTACCGTTTTTCAACACTTCATAGAGCACGGAATTATTATCAACACGCCTTGATCTGACTGCATACCAGTCCTTGCCTTCACTGGCCAGTTTGATGATGTGGGAGTTCTGAGGGCATTCATAGATGACATTTCCCTCAATGTCATGCACATAGCTATTAAATAGGTCGCTGATTGCCACGTAGATGCGAGGCTGCTCGTTGTAATCGGGCCCGTCATTGCCATCCTTACATCCCATCAGTGCCAGCATCACCAGCAATGCCAGCATAAAATTGATTCGTTTCATAGATTTACCGTATTAGATAGTGTATTTAGAATACAAAGCTATAATTATTTCACTATAATATCATCCGTTCCCATTATCTTAACATTTTTTAAGTGAGTTCGGTGAATTTTTCGTTTGTCAATCAAGGCATTCGTTTTGCAACGGTCACATCCCTACTCCTGGGGGAGCAGAATCTCTTCCAGCCAACCGTCTTTGCGGTAGCGGCACAGGTCCACGTAGGCGTCTATGCCCGGGATGATGCCCTGCTCACTGTACTGCCAGATGGTGTACTCGCCCTCCCAGTTGATTTCAGGCTCGGTGCTCGAGTAACGACCGATGTACAGGTGGTGCTTGTTGAAATGAGGAGCCAGATTCTTGTTATAAAAACCCATCGTGCTGTAAATCATAGGCTGCACCCCATAATGGTCCTCCACCAGTTCACAGAACTTGCTCACGCTGTCGATGAGCTGGCTGCGAGACCAGTTGCCGCGCACCTCCACGTCGAGCATGGGGATGAGGTCCTGTACCGACCTGATGGCATAAGTGGAGAAGTTGAGAAACTGCTCTTCGATGGACGATGAGGACGTGATATAGTGATAGCTGCCCACCAAAAGGCCATAACGGCGCGCCTGGGTGATATTGTGGGCATAATGGGTCGAACGGTAGGTAGAGCCCTCGGTTGCCTTGATATAGACGAAGCGAATGTCCTTGTCGCTGCTCACCTTGGCCCAGTCGATATACCCCTGATAGCTGGAGATGTCGATGCCGTCATACTTGGCCTCGGCATTGCGTGGCGGCACACTGCGTTGTGTCGCTTGATTTTTCGTGGGACCCTGGCATGCACACAACACTGCCATTGCCGATATCCATCCTATCAGCAATGGCAGTGTGTGAAACTTATGCGCCAGTTTAATCATTGTCCGCCGTACTCTTATTGGTCTTGCGACCCTTCTGTTGAGCTGCGCGGATGCTGTCGCTGCGCTGGGTTTGGCTGAGCTTTGATGCGCTGGACTGCATCAGGCTCGCCGATTTGTTGGTCTTGTTGGACTTGCTGGCGGCATCGCGCTTAGCCTTATCCTCACGGGCCTTTTGGGCATCAGCTTTACGTTTGGCCTTCTCGGCCTTAGCCTTTTCCTCACGGGCCTTTTGGGCTTCGGCTTTCTGTTTGGCTTTTTCAGCCTCAGCCTTCTTGGCAGCCTCTTCCTGTGCCTTCTTGCGCTCTTCGGCCTTCTTTTGCTGTGCGGCTTTCTCGCGGGCCTTTTTGTCGGCCTCGGCTTGTTTCTTCTTGTCCTGCTCGGCTAACTTCTTGTTACGCTCTTGGTTCTTTTTCTCTTTTTCGGCCTTTTTCTGAGCCTCTTCCTGCTGGCGCTTCGAAGGCTTGGGGGCTTCTTTAGGTTTCTGCTCCGTCATGTTGACTGTCGCAGGTTTATCCTTGTGGTCCACGGCATCCTTGACACTCGTGTGCTTGGGTTTGTGCTTGCTGGGCACATACAGGATATCGTTCAATGTGCAGCCCTTGTTGAAGCGGCTCATGTCCACCTCACCGTAGTTGCCTTTGACGGCAGGCTTGAACACTCCATTGTCGGCAAACTGCCAGATAATCCATCGGTAGCCGATTTCGGGTGCTGATGTATTATACTTGGCAATAAACAGCGGATATTCCGAGAAAGCCCTTCCCAAGTGCTTGGTGAAAAACTTTTCACTGGTATAGATCAACGGCTTGCAACCGTAGTAATCCTCTACCAGGTCGGCAAACACCTTCAGACTGTCACGCAGCTGCTGAGATGTCCAGGGGCTCAGTTTCTCAACGTCGATGACGGGCAGCAGGTCCTGTTCCTCACGCTTAGCGACGCGAATGAAGTTCTGGAACTGGGTCACCGCGCTCGAACGCGTGGACAGGAAGTGGTAACTGCCCACCTTGAAGCCGTGCTTGCGTGCATTTCGGATATTCTCCTGATACTTCGGGTCAACATAGTCGCTGCCCTCGGTGGACTTGATATAGACAAACTTGATCTTGCTGTACTTTTTCAGCTCTTCCCAGTTGATGGTACCCTGATGCTTGGACACGTCGATGCCGTCAAAGTCCACCTTGGCGGGATTCGTGGTGTTGCGCACCTTGGGCTTCGGGGCCTCGGCAGGCTTGGCAGCGGTATCGTTGGCGGGCTTGCCGGCATCGGGCTTGACGTCGGCAGGCTTGGGGTCTTCTTTTTTATCAGGAGCCTTGAGAGTGGCAACTGGCTTCTCGTCCTTCTTGGACGCGGCAGCAACTGCTGCGGGGGCGGTATTGGCTTTCTTGTCCGTTTTTTTGTCGGTGGCCTTCTCGTCCTTCTTGTCTGATTTCTTGTCCGACTTCTTGTTCTTGTCGTCTTTATTGTCAGTCTTCTTGACCCGCTCTCGAGTGGGCTTATTGATGTCATTCTGCTGCGGCGAAGCTGCCCCTGCCATCGTGCCAAGAGCAAACATCATCGTAATCAGTAAAGAATATATCGTAGCTTTACGCATTCCTAAAAAAACCATTGCTATACTTTTATGTGTTTAGAGTAAAGTTGGGTGCAAAATTAGTAAAAAGATTTCACTTTCCCGCTTAGCGCTTTCAGATTTTTCTATAAAGTTTGTCAAAAGGGATTCAGTGTTTCGCTGATTCATCGGTATGGACAGACGATTATTTCTTGAAAAAAAGCAAAAAATGGACACATTCGTCGGATAACTCAATAATAAAATGTATCTTTGTAGGTTAAACATGAAATAACCCGTATAAAAACATCTACAATATGGCAAGAAGAAGCGGTTTACAGTCATTGAAGCTGGAACGTCGTGAATTCCACGACAGGGTCATCAACTTTTTCAATGGGCAGGGAGAAGCTCCTTTCAATTACAAGCAGGTATCGGCAGCCGTCGGCGCCAACACTCCTAAACGACGCGCTATCATCGTTGAAATCCTGGAGCAGCTGGCCATCGATGGCTTCCTCGCCCCGATGGGACCCGGCAGCTATAAGGCGGCGAACCGCTCGTCGGTAGCCGAGGGCATCTTCATTCGCCGCAGCAACGGCAAGAACAGCGTGGATACCGCCAGCGACGACGGCCTCCCCGTCATGGTGGCCGAGCGCAACTCGATGCACGCCCTAAACGGCGACCGCGTGCTGGTACACATCAGAGCGGCGCGCCATGGCATGGAGCCCGAGGCCGAAGTGGTAAAAATCCTCGAGCGCAAGGAACAGGTGTTTGTCGGCACCCTGCAGGTACTCAAGTACTTCGCACAGCTGGCTACCGACAGCAAATTCCTCGCCACCGACATCTTTATCCCGTTAGACAAACTTGCAGGCGGCAAGACGGGCGACAAGGTGGTCGTCAAGATCGTGGACTGGCCCGAGGATGCCAACACTCCTATCGGCGAGGTCGTTGACGTGCTGGGCATGGCGGGCGAGAACAATGCCGAGATTCATGCCATCCTGGCCGAGTTCGGTCTGCCCTACTCTTACCCCGAGAACGTCACCGAGGCCGCCGAGGCCCTTGACGCAGGCATCACTCCCGAGGAGATTGCCAAGCGCCGCGACATGCGCGACGTGACGACATTCACCATCGACCCCGCTGATGCCAAGGACTTTGATGACGCCCTGTCGATCGAGAAACTCAAGAACGGCAACTGGGAAATCGGTGTACACATCGCCGACGTGAGTCATTACGTCACACCCGGCAGCATTATCGACAAGGAGGCCTATGAGCGCGCAACGTCGGTCTATCTGGTGGACCGCACCATCCCCATGCTGCCCGAGAAACTGTGCAACAACATCTGTTCACTGCGCCCCGACGAGGACAAGCTCACCCACTCGGTAGTCATGGAAATGGATGCCGAGGCAAAGGTGAAAAAATACAAAATCTGCC
>Ga0310694_10001200_pt1 | contig 30288 bp, 23 predicted proteins | sample 174DNAGHGhighgp2_FD_203884 | JGI IMG/M metagenome (GOLD analysis project Ga0310694, IMG submission 203884) | Sheep rumen microbial communities from Palmerston North, Manawatu-Wanganui, New Zealand - 1742 DNA GHGhigh gp2 (v2) (version 2) | ecosystem: Host-associated > Mammals > Digestive system...
CACAATGGTCGCTCTGGACCGGCACGGCATCCCGTTCACGGCACCCTACTACGACACGGCGGTCGCCCATTACCTGCTGCAGCCCGAGCGCGGACATTCCACAGCCGAGATGGCCTACGAACTGCTGCACTACACAGCCATCACGCCCGAGAGCCTCTTGGGCCCCAAGGGACGCAACCAACTCAAGCCGCAGCAAGTGGCACCCGAGGCATTGTCACGATGGGCATGTGAGGCGGCCGACCTCACCCTGCAGCTGCCCGATGCACTCAATGACCAGTTGAAGCAGCAAGGCCTTGACAAGTTGCTCAACGACATCGAGTTGCCGCTCATCAAGGTGCTGGCAAGCATGGAACTGGCCGGTGCCCGCATCGACGTGAAAGCGCTCAAGGACTACTCCATCGAACTGACCGAGCAGATGAACCGCCTCGAGACAGAATGCCACCAACTGGCGGGAGTGCCTTTTAACACGGCCTCGCCGGCGCAGGTGGGAGAAGTGCTGTTCGACCACCTGAAGATCGATCCCAAGGCCAAAAAGACCAAGACAGGCCAGTACAGCACCACCGAGGACATCCTGCTCAAGTTGCGGGACCGCCATCCGCTCATCGACAAGATACTGGAGTTGAGAGGCATTCGCAAGCTGCTGTCCACCTACGTCAATGCGCTTCCAGCCCTCATCAATCCCCAGACGGGCCGCATCCACACCACCTATAACCAGACCGTTACCGCCACGGGGCGCCTGTCATCGACCAACCCCAACCTGCAGAACATCCCCGTGCGCAACGATGAGGGAAAGGAGATACGCCGCGCCTTCATCCCTGCCGACGGCAACGTGTTCTTCAGCGCCGACTATTCGCAGATTGAACTGCGCCTGGTGGCCGACCTGAGCCATGACCAGACGATGCTCGACGCATTTGCCCACGGGCATGATATCCATGCCATCACCGCCGCACGCATCTACCACAAGCCGCTCGACCAGGTCACAGGCGACGAGCGGCGCAAGGCCAAGACGGCCAACTTCGGCATCCTGTACGGCATCAGCGCCTTCGGCCTCGCTCAGAGGCTGAACATCCCGCGTGACGAAGCCAAGATGCTCATCGACGGCTACTACACCACGTTCCCGCAAGTGCGCGACTACATCGACCGCTCTATCGCCCAGGCCCGTGAAAAAGGCTATGTGACCACTCTGTACGGCCGTCGCCGCATGTTGCCCGACATCAACTCGCGCAATGCCGTGGTGAGGGGATTCAGCGAGCGCAATGCCATCAATGCGCCAATCCAGGGCACCGCTGCCGACGTCATCAAGCTGGCCATGGTGCGCATCTTCCAGCGCTTCCAGCAAGAGGGCATTCAGTCAAAGATGATTCTGCAAGTGCATGACGAACTCAACTTTGACGTCATCCCCAGCGAACTCGACGCCGTCCAGCGCATCGTCATCGAGGAGATGGAAGGCGTTTACAAGGGCCAGGTGAAACTCACCGCCAGCCACGGCGCGGCCACCAACTGGCTCGACGCCCATTGACACATCGGCAAGCTCAAAAAGCCTTTTCAAAAGGCTAAATGAAATATTTTCGGGGAAATATTGCTGTAATTGAAAATTTAGCAGTATCTTTGCACCGCTAAAAGAGTCTCGGGGTGTAGCACAGTTGGTTAGCGCGCCACGTTCGGGACGTGGAGGTCGGAAGTTCGAGTCCTCTCACCCCGACTCAGCATCAAGGGCAGCAGGCTGGTAAACAGCTTGTTGCCTTGATTTTTTTATTCAGTAACTCGGCTAGAGGAGCCCTCGGCAGGGCCGTTGCAGCAGGAGAAATGAGACACTTTCTCGCCTTTTTTACCACTTTTATTTGCTCCAATGATAAAAAAGTGATACCTTAGCGCATCTCTTTTCTAGCCATATGATGAATCAAAACAGAATTACCCAAATCGACCTGCAAGACGTACCTCAGGTATATCATAACCTCAAATATAATGACGGCGAGATCTTTTTTGCCGACAACATCACATCCATCCCTGGGCTGATGAAACAGTTCAAGGTGAATTTCTTTGCCTTTGTGATGGTGACCAGAGGGCGTCTCACTCTGGACCTTAACGGCGCCACCCATCAACTGGAAATGAACAGCGCGCTGTTTGTGGACCGCAAGATAATTGTCAACAACATCCAGCACACCGAGAACTTCAGCTGCATCATCTGTGTCATGAGCACCGATGTGGGGTTTGCCTTCTTCAACAAGAGCCTGCTGCAATCCCTCATGCACATCATGGCCAATCCTGTCATCAAGCTCGAACAGAGCGAGGTGGACTTGATGATGAAATACTATGAACTGCTCATCTTCAAGATGGACCACCAGGAGCTGAGTTGCGGGCGCGAGACAGTGCGCGACATCATCCGTTGCTTTGCCTACGACCTGCTGTCCAACCTCAACAGGCACATCAACAACGATAGCGACAGCGAGATGCTGCGTCAAGGCGACCGCATCTACCGCCGCTTCATGCTCCTGCTCGCCGACAACGCCAACGTGAACCGCAGCGTCAAGTCCTATGCCGACGAGCTGTGCGTCTCGCCCAAATACTTGACCAGCGTGTGCCGCAAGCACAGCGACTATACCGCCAGCGAACTCATCGCGACGGCCGCCATCGGCCGCATCAAGCAATTACTGCTCTACAGCGACCTGAGCATCAAGGAAGTAGCTCGAGAAATGGGATTTGACAACCTCTCTTTCTTCGGGAAATATGTGAAAAAGCACTTGGGACTGTCCCCCAACCACTACCGCAAGGCCAACGGCTACGGCAAGTGAGAAAGCATCTGCGCCGCGGTCAGTCCTGTCACCGGATGGTGCCAGTCGGGGGCCAGTTGCATCATGGGACGAAGAAAAAAGTCACGTTCTGCCAGATGGGGGTGCGGGACCTGCAACGACGGGGTGTCGATGACCATGTCGTCGATAGCCACGATGTCGATATCTACCAGACGGTCGATATAGTTGCCCTGCTCATCGCGATGTGACACGCTGCCCAGGCGGCGTTCGATGCAATGGATGCGGTCGAGCATCTGCAAGGGCTCCATGTCACTGTCGAGACACACGCCCAAATTCAAGAAAGCATTCTCACTCTCAAATCCCCACGGCTCACTCTCGACGATTGACGAGACACGGCAGCCGCCAGCGACTGCCGCCAGAGCAACAACGGCGCGATAGAGGTTATCGCGCCGCTGACCTATATTGCTACCTATATTCAGGTAATAGTTCATCAGTTCAGAGTCTTCTGCACCTCGATTTCCTCAAATGCCTCGATCATGTCACCCTCTTGCAGGTCATTGTAGGACTTGAGGCTCAAACCGCAGTCATAGCCACTGGAAACCTCCTTGGCATCGTCCTTGAAGCGCTTGAGCGAAGCGAGTTCTCCGGTGTGGATCACGATACCGTCGCGGATTATGCGCACCTTGCTGCCACGCTTGATCTTGCCCTCGACAACCATGGCACCGGCAATGGTACCCACCTTGCTGATGTGGTACACCTGGCGCACCTCGGCACTGCCTGTAACTTCCTCCTTAATATCGGGCTGGAGCATACCTTCCATAGCGCTCTTGACCTCCTCGATGGCATCATAGATGATGGAGTACAGACGGATGTCCACACCCTCCTGCTCGGCGGCACGCTTGGCCGAAGCCGACGGACGCACCTGGAAGCCGATGATGTAGGCATCGCTGGCGGCGGCAAGTGTCACATCGCTCTCGGTGATGGCACCCACAGCCTTGTGGATGACATTGACCTGCACCTCGGGGGTGGAGAGCTTGATGAGCGAGTCACTCAAAGCCTCGATGGAGCCGTCCACATCACCCTTGACAATACAGTTGAGCTCATGGAACTCACCCAGGGCACGACGGCGACCGATGTCCTCCAGGCTGACACGATGCTGGGTGCGGCGACTCTGCTCGCGCTGCAGCTGTTCGCGCTTGTTGGCAATCTGGCGGGCCTCCTGCTCGGTGTCCATCACATTGAACTTGTCACCAGCGGTGGGAGCACCGTTCAGACCCAGGATCAATGCAGGAGTCGAGGGTCCGCTCTCGGTGATGCGCTGGTTGCGCTCGTTGAACATAGCCTTTACCTTACCGAAGTGGGTGCCGGCGAGCACGATGTCGCCCACATGGAGCGTACCGTTGTCGATCAGCACGGTGGCGATGTAGCCACGGCCCTTGTCCAGCGAGGACTCGATGATGGAACCCGTGGCCTTGCGGTTGGGGTTAGCCTTGAGGTCGAGCATATCGGCCTCGAGCAACACTTTCTCCATCAGCTCGCTCACGCCGATGCCCTTCTTGGCCGAGATGTCTTGGCTCTGGTACTTGCCGCCCCAGTCCTCGACCAGGTAGTTCATGCCGGCAAGCTCCTCCTTGATTTTCTCGGGATTGGCGCTGGGCTTATCAATCTTGTTGATGGCAAAGATGATGGGCACACCGGCTGCCGAGGCGTGGTTCAAGGCCTCAACAGTCTGCGGCATGACGTTATCATCGGCAGCGACAATCACGATAACGATATCGGTGACCTTGGCACCACGGGCACGCATGGCGGTAAATGCCTCATGACCGGGAGTGTCCAGGAAGGTGATGCGGCGGCCGTTGGGCAGCTTCACGTTATAGGCGCCGATGTGCTGGGTGATACCACCAGCCTCACCGGCAATCACGTTAGAATTGCGGATGTAGTCGAGCAACGATGTCTTACCGTGGTCAACATGGCCCATGACGGTCACCACGGGCGGGCGCTGAACGAGGTCTTCGGGATTATCCGCTTCCTCGCTGATGGCCTCGGCCACCTCGGCACTGGTGTACTCGGTCTTGAATCCGAACTCGTCGGCAACAATGTTGATTGTCTCGGCGTCAAGACGCTGATTGATGCTCACCATGACACCCAGGTTCATACAAGTGGCGATAACCTTGTTGATGGGCACATTCATCATGCTAGCCAAGTCATTGGCCGTCACAAACTCGGTGAGCTTCAAGATCTTGCTCTGTGCTGCTGCCTGTGCTGCCTCTTCGCGCTGTTCCTCGCGGAATTCCTCGCGTTTCTCGCGACGACGGGCGGCGGCCTTCTTGCTGGTCTTGGCCGTGAGGCGTGCCAGCGTCTCCTTCATCTGACGCTGAACGTCGATCTCATTGACTTCGGGGCGGAGCGGCTTGCGGTTGCCCTTCTTCTCCTTGTTGCGCTTGCCGGACTGCTCGTCTTTGCCGCCCTTGCCTTTTCCGGACTGCTGTGCGGTCTGGCTTCCGGCACTCTCAATGTCGATCTTTTCCTTGCCGATGCGTTTGCGTTTACGCTTGCCGGCGCCTTCGGCTTGAGCCTTGGCCAAGCGCTCGTTGCGCTTCTCCTCCTTGCTCTTCTTGCGGGGGCGCGTCTGCTGGTTGAGCGATGTCAAGTCCACTTTGCCCACGACCTTGAGTTGCGGTCCGCCCACGGTCTGCGACACGGGCTTGTACACACCCTCGTCCTTGTCCTCGGGTTCGATGGGCTGGGCCTCTTCCTCGGGGGCTTCCATCGGGGCTTCCTTTTCTTCGGTAGCGGGTACCTCGGGCTCGGCGGGAGCCTGGGGCTCAACTTCTTGAGGGGCGGGCTCCTCCGAAGCGCTTTCCTGTACCTTCTCGGGCTGGACGGGTGCCTTCTCGGCTGGCTCGACAGGCTTCTCTTCCTCGGCAGGCTTAACGACGGGTGCGGCTTGCTCTGCCTTCTTCACCTCGGGCTTGGGCTCCTGGGCTTCGGCCTTGGGTTTGGCGGCAGGCTTGGGATTGCCATCGGCATCCAGTTCAATCTTACCCAGGATTTTGGGTTTCTGACCGGGTACCACGGTTTTGATTTCGTGCGATTCGCTCTTCGCTTTGTCCCTATTGGCCTTCTCCTTCTGACGCTCGTTGGCCATCTTGTCCGATTTGCTCTTGAGGTCCATGTCGGGCTTGAATTCCTTCACGAGCATTTCATAGACATCGTCCTGGATGCGCGCATTGATGCTAGCGTCGATTTCGATGCCTTTCTTGTGCAGGAACTCTTCAATAGTCTGCCTACCCACGTTTAAATCTGCGATGACTTTACTAATCTTTATCGCCATAAAATGTTTTTTATCGGTTCGCTTTCGGCAATATGCTTTCGGCTGTTATGTGATTGCTGTGTTATGTGAGAAGTGAATAAAATAGGTCTCTCTCTGGTGACCTGTTGTCGATATTACAACGGTTAGTCTTCAAACTCGGCTCTGAGGACGGCCAGCAGGTTATCCACTGTGTCTTCCTCAAGGTCGGCACGGTCAATAATCTCCTCGCGCGGGATACGGAGCACCGACTTGGCGGTGGCCAGTCCCACATTCTTGAGCGCCTCGATTACCCACTCGTCGATCTCGTCCTTGAACTCGTCGAGGTAGATATCCTCCTCGCCCTCGGTCTCCACATCGCGATAGACGTCGATGCTGTAACCCGTCAGGATGCTGGCCAGCTTGATGTTCAAGCCACCCTTACCGATGGCCAGTGAAACCTCCTCGGGGCGGAGGAACACCTCGGCATGCTTGTTCTCATTGTCCAGGCGGATGGAGGAAATCTTGGCAGGGCTCAAGGCACGCTGGATGAGCAGCTGAGGATTGCTGGTATAGTTGATGACATCGATGTTCTCGTTGCGCAACTCGCGCACGATACCGTGGATGCGGGCACCTTTCACGCCCACGCATGCTCCCACGGGGTCGATGCGGTCATCATAGCTCTCGACGGCAATCTTGGCACGCTCGCCAGGAATGCGGGCAACGGCACGTATGACAATCAGGCCATCGTGAATCTCGGGAACCTCCTGCTCGAACAGGCGTCGCAGGAAGTGCTCACTCGTGCGCGAAACAAAAACCTTGGGGTTGTTGTTCTCGTTCTCAACGCGCTCGATCACGGCGCGCACGACATCACCCTTGCGGTAGATGTCGGTGGGTATCTGGTCCTCCTTGCGGAGCAGCAGTTCGTTCTTCTCCTCGTCGAGCAGCAGCACCTCGCGTTTCCACACCTGGTACACCTCGCCGGCCACCAGTTGGCCCACCAGGGGCTTGAACTTGTTGTAGATGGCATCCTTCTGCAGGTCAAGGATCTTGCTGGCCAAGGTCTGGCGCAGGTTCAGGATAGCACGCCTGCCGAACTTAGCGAAGTCAATCTTGCGGGTATGCTCCTCACCCACCTCACAGTCGGGGTCGTCATCGGCCTGGGCGTCACTCAATGAGATCTGCTTGTTGGGGTTCTCCACCTCGCCGTCTTCGACGACCTCCAGGTTCTGGTAGATTTCGCAGTCACCCTTGTCGGGGTTGACAATCACGTCGAAGTTGTCGTCGTTACCGAACATCTTGGACAGCACACTGCGGAACGACTCCTCGAGCACGCTGATGAGTGTGGTCTTGTCGATGTCCTTGAGTTCCTTAAACTCGGCAAACTGTGCGGTCATGTTCACCGCTTCTTCTCTTTTAGCCATAATAAGTTTTTAGTTTGTAGTTGTAAGTTTTAAGTTGCGATTGGGATCGCTTAAAGCCTCAACTTCAAATTTTGATGATATTTTTTGTGTATTTAATGTCACTGTAATTGAATCGCTCCTGCTCCTCGACCATCTCGGGGCGTTTCTTGCCCTCGAGTTTCTTCTTCACGGTCATCGTCAGGGTGAAGCCCTCATCGTCGGCATCGGCGATAAGGCCCTTGAGCTTGCGGCCGTCGGCAATCAGCACCTCGACCTCATAGCCGATGTTCTTGCGATACTGGCGCGGCAGCAGCAAGGGAGAGGTGATGCCATAGGAGCCCACCGTCAACTCGTAGTCCTCATCGTCGCGGTCAAACGCGTCGAGAACGGCGTCGTTGACCGCCACACAGTCGTCGATGGTGATGTCCTCGTCGCTGTCGAGCGCCACATCAATCACATTGTCCTTGCTCACCTTGAGGGTGACCAGAAACATCTTGGTGCCCTCCAGCGCCTTGTTAATTACCTGCTCCAGTGCTGTCTTGTCAATCATCGGTCCAATTTATTATAATAAAAATGAGGAAGCCCGAGTGCCCCCTCTCACGAATGCTGGTGCAAAAGTACTCATTTTAGCTCACGCCCACAATATTTAATGAGTAAAAGCCCCATATATTGCAGAAAAATTAACTTTATTTAGCTATTTTTAGCAGACCACCGATACTTAAGCAACTATTCAGCGAAAGTGTCTGAAACTAAATCACACGCTCGGGCGCTGAGCTTTTTGTTTTCTGACACTTCACATAGTCACGACAGAGAAGTGCTCTGATAGACTGAAATGTTTTGTTCCGTTTGGCACGCTATCAATCAATGGCGAAACGTGTTAAATATTAAATTCTTTGCGCCTTAGCGGCTTAGCGAGAGGGATATGGATGAACATTTACGATGCTTAAAGTATGTTAAAGCCCCGACCTGCCTCCAGCGCATCAACATTTATCATGTAATTTTACGATAAGCAAGAGTCAAGAGGAACAGCCGATGTCACATGAATGCCAACCAACGGAATAGACTTACTTCAAGAACTACTTGGGAACGAGTGGGCTCTTGGTTTGTTTTCCTGTTTTTTCTATTCGGATTCTATGTGAACAATTCGGGCGGGCTATTGGATCTGTTCAGCCCTCAATATGGCTATCAGGGCTGGGAAATCAGTGAGTGGCTCATCAACTATGAGGGCGGATTTGTCAGGCGAGGCCTCCTGGGGCAGGCACTGCTTGCATCGGAACAAGCAGGGATGTACGATGTGAGGGTCGCCATTCAACTGATATACACTCTGTCGAGTGTCGTGATTCTGTTCATTATAGGCCACGTGTTCAAAGCCGAAGGTTGGTCGCCATTGCTTCTCTTGACGGGGTTGTGCCTGGGTTACACACTTTTCAATCCCTGGGGACGCAAGGATTTCCTCATGCTGGCACTCACATTCATGATATTCCACTGCTATAGAACAGCGGTCACCCGACATCAGCGGGGCATAGCGGCATGGATACTGCTTTATGTCCTGTCGGCACTGCAGTTACTGGCTCATGAAGGATCTTTTTTCTTCACATTTCCCATCTTGATGCTGCACAGTTACTGTGAGTCACGGTCTCACAACTTGTCATCGTCACGCAGTGCCGCAAGCAGCCTATTACGATTTCTCCCCGTGCTGGCGGTCATGGCAGCAGTCATCATCTTCAGGGGTAACAATCATGTGGCTGATGCCATCTGGGCTTCATGGGACAAAGTGTTTGCAACTTATCCGGCCGACGGCGGTTCCCAAATCGGGCTAGGAGTGCAAGCATTGACCTGGGATCCAGTCACCACATTCAACAAGCATCTTTATTCAGCTTATGTTGGAAGTGATTCACCCTCTTATTGGGGCATTCCCCTGGCCTTGTCGGTCATCGTGTCGGCATATTACCTGCTCACGCGCATTGATAGTGCCACCATGGGCAAATCCCGCCCTAAACAGCCGGATCGCACGCTCTTGAGCAATGTGTCCCTTGTCCAGTTCATTTCATTGATTCCCATGTTCACCATCCTGTCGTGTGACTGGGGGCGCACCCTTCCTTACTGGATGTTATCGACATTGTTTTTCTATCATATCTTCAAACACGATGCAGGCACATTCCCAGCGTGCTTGACAAGTGTTTCACAAGCCACACAGCGCTTCATCGGCAACAGCAAGCTGCTCAGTTCCCGCTTCACCTATCTGCTGCTGGTGCTGGTAACCCCGGTTCCCAATTATTTTGCGCCACTGAACCACCTCAACACGATTCAGCATCGCTGCTATCTCTATTTATCCGATGCCATCAACCACATCTCCACACTCTTGATGTCATAACATTTTTTGCGGTCGCCAGTTCAGTAATCTTGGGCCAGATTGACTCGTATCAATATTTTTTTGTATTTTTGAAGCCTGAAAACGGGATGCGGCACTTGGGTTGCTGCAACAATTGACAAAAATGAAACCAGCGATTATATTATTGACTATTCTGGTGGTGGGAGGTGCCATCGTGTGGATCATCGACCGCCTGTTTTACCACAAGGATGCGGTCCAGGACGCCGATGAGGCCGAAGGTGACAGCGGCACGACGGCACAAGGATGTGCCGACGAGTCGTGCGGCATACGTTCCATCTGCCCCAGCGAACAGATTCTCGCCGGCGCCTGCAAGCAGGAGGCCACCTACTATGACGACGAGGAACTGGATGCTTTTGCCGGACGCGACGAGAACAGCTACACGCCCGAGGAAGAGGAGCAATGGCGCGACGTGCTCTACACTCTGCAACCCAGCGACCTGCTGGGCTGGGGGCAAAGCATCAAGCACAGAGGACTGCTGATGCCAGCCGCCATCCGCGATGAGTTTTTGCAACTCGCGGCCGAACATAAGGCCTCCGGGGCAATAAAATGACTCCCACATCGTTTATATAGATACTGATTAGCGTAAAGAAAACATAAAATTTGAACAGAACACGACGCTTCATACCTCTGATGATTATCGCGATGGTGGTCATACTTGCTGCTTGCAGCAACAAGACCAACACCGCAAGGTCACGTTTCTGGCAGTCGTTCACCACCAAATACAACGTCTATTTTCATGGCAAGACCAACTATGACGAGCAGTTAAAAGCCATGATGAACTCCTACGAGGACGACTATTCCCAGCACTTGTACATGCACCCCGCCGAGGCGCGCACCAATCCCAAGGCACCGCAGCCCACAGGCAGTTTTGACCGCACGATAGAAAAGATGGAGAAGGCCATCACGCTGCACTCCATCAAGAAGAAGCCCAAGCGCAAGGGCGGAAAAAACAACGAAAAGGCACGCGAGTGGCTTGCCCGTGACGAGTACAACCCCTTCATTCACAATGCATGGTACCTGCTGGCCAAGGCCCAGTACATGAAGGGTGACTTCCTGGATGCGGCAGCCACATTCCGCTACATTGCACGCCACTTCACCTGGAAGCGCGACCTGGTGCAGGAGAGCCAAGTGCGCGAGGCGCTGTGTTACTGTGCGTTAGGTTGGGTTACCGAGGCCGACAACGTGCTTTCCCATGTCCATCTCGACGAGATTACCAACAAGCGAGTCAGGGCACTTGCCAATGCCGCGTTTGCCGACTACTACATCAAGGCGCAACAGCCCGAGGAGGCCATTCCCTATCTGGCACAGGCCGTCAAGGGATTCAAGGGCAATGACAAAGTGCGCATGAGTTTCCTGCTGGGACAGCTCTATGAAGACGTGGGCGACAAGCACAATGCCTACCTGGCTTACAAGAAGGCGGGCAGCAGCAGCGGCTCCACTTACCGCACCAAGTTCAACGCCCGCATCAAGCAGAGCGCCGTCTATGAGGGCGCCAATATCGCCAGCGAGGTCAAGGCTCTCAAGCGCATGACCCGCTATGACCGCAACAAGGACTATCAGGACCAGATCTACTATGCCATCGGCAACCTGTATCTCTCCCATGGCGACACGGTCAATGCCATCGAGAACTACAAGCTCGCTGCCGAGAAGAGCACCCGCAACGGCGTGGACAAAGCCATCAGTCAGCTGACACTGGGTGGCCTGTACTTTGACCAGCGCCAGTATGACGACGCTCAGCCCTGCTATGCCGAGGCCATCCCGCTGGTCAACGAGGATTATCCCAATTACAAGATGCTCAAGAAGCGCAGCGACGTGCTCGATGAGCTCGCCGTCTATTCCCAGAATGTCACCTTGCAGGACTCACTGCTCAAGTTGGCTGCCATGACGCCCGAGGAGCAGAAAGCGGTCATCTCCAAGATTATCGAGGAACTGAAGAAGAAGGAAAAAGAGGAAGCCGAGGCTGCCGCCCGAGAAGAATACCTGGCCCAACAGAACGCCCAGGGCAACTCGATGAACAGCGCCAATGATCCCTCCCAATTGAACATCGGTTCCGACAAATCGTGGTACTTCTATAACACCGCCGCCAAGAATGCCGGTAAGACCCAGTTCCAGAAACTGTGGGGTAGCCGCAAGCTCGAGGACAACTGGCGCCGGCGCATCAAGACCACCTTCACGTTTGACAACGAGGAGGTCGACAGCGCTTTGCTTGCACTGGCCGACAGCGTCACCGTCGATGAGAACGGCGACACCGTTAAGGTGGATGTCGAGGCGCTGAAGCGAGCCGAGGATCCGCACTATGAGGAATACTACCTCAAGCAGATTCCCAAAACCGAGGAAGAAATCCAGTCGGCCCACGAGATTATCCAAGAAGGACTGTACAACATGGGCATTATCCTGAAGGACAAGATGGAAGACTACAGCGCTGCAGCCTATGAGTTTGACCAACTGCTGGAACGCTATCCCGATAACACCTATCGACTGGACGTGTACTACAACATGTACATGATGTACATGCGCAATGAGCAAAAGGCCGACGCCGAACCTTACCGCGACAGCATCCTGGTACAGTTCCCCGAGTCCAAGTATGGTATAGCCATGCAGGACCCCAATTACCTGGAGAACCTCAAGAACATGAACCGCGACCAGGAGAACATGTACGAGGCAGCCTATAGCGAATACCTCAGCGACAACCACAGTGCTGTCCATGAGGCATACGCCGAGATGATGCGCAAGTACCCGCTTTCCAAGATCATGCCCAAGTTCATGTTCATCGACGCCCTGAGCTACCTGACCGAGAAAAATCACGACAAGTTCAAGGAGACGCTCAAGGAGATGCTGCAACGATACCCGCAGACCGACATCACACCCGTGGCATCCGAGATTGTCAAGCAACTCAACCAGGGACGGCGTCTCGAGGGTGGCGGCAGCAATGCCCGCGGCATGCTGTGGACTACCCGACTGAGCAACGATACCACGCCCCAGGCTCTGGAGCGCACCTTCACGCCCTTTGCCGAGGACAATGACAAGCCGCAGGTATTCATCCTGCTCTACCCCTCCGACAGCGTGAACAGCAACATGCTGCTCTATGAGGTGGCAAGGCACAACTTCAACTCCTTCAAGGTGAAGGACTATGACATCGAACAGATGAACTTCGGTTCGCTGGGCCTGCTCGTGGTCAAGGGCATGGACAACTTCAACGAAGCCATCAATTACCGCACCATCTTTGAACAGGATCAGAGCATCAGGATTCCGCGACAGGTTCACTATGTCATCATCAGCGTGGACAACTTCAACCTGCTGCTGAACGAAGGCCGCACCTTTGAGGACTACTTCAACTACCTGGAGGAGAAAAACGACAAGCAACACAGCGACCTCGAGAAGAAAGAACTCGACGAGGCCGAACAGAAGGCACAAGCCGAAGCCGATGCCCGCGCCGCTGCCGCCCGCGAACAGGCACGCATCGAGGCCGAACAGATGGAACGTGAGGCTGCCGAACTCGCCAAGAAGGATGCCGAGGCCAAGGCCATAGAAGAAGCCGAGGAGAAAGCACGTCTTGAAGCCGAGGTTGCCGAGCAGGCACGCATCGAGGCCGAGCAGAAGGCACAGCAAGAAGCCGAGCAGAAGGCACAGCAGGAAGCCGAGCGCAAGCAGATCAAGGCCGACGACTACCGTAACAGGTCCACCAAGGCAGCCGCCACCCAGCAGCAGGCCGCCCAATCCACCAAGGAACAGGAGAGAGCCGAGGAAGAGCACCTCAAGCAGCTGGAGCGTGAGGCTAAGGCCCGCGAAAAAGCCGAGAAGAAGCGCCAGAAAGAGATTGACGACAGCATCAAGAAGGAGCAGAAGCACCAGCGCAAACTGGAACGCATAGCCGAACTCGCTGAACAAGACTCCATCGAGCAAGCCGAGAGGGAGAAAGAAAAAGAGCGTGACTTCCGCTACAAGTGGCGTGAAGACTCGGCAAAGGCTGCCTATAAAGCTGCCGAACAGGCTAAGAAAGACGCCAAGAAGGCCAAGGAACAGGCCCGCAAGGACAAGGCTAAAGAGCGCAAAGAGCAGGCCAAGCAACGCGAACGCGAGCGCAAGGAAAAAGCCAAGGAGCGCGAACGGGAACGCAAGCAGAAGCAGAAAGAGCGCAAGGAACAGGCCAAGGCCCGCGAACAGGAACGTAAAGAACGCCAGAAAGAGCGTGAACAAGAACGCAAGGCCAAAGCCGAGGAGCGCAAGCAAGAGGCCCGAGAACGTGAAGAGCAACGCAAGGAGCAAGCCCGAGAACGTGAAGAGCAACGCAAGGAGCAAGCCCGAGAACGTGAGCAGCAGCGCAAGGACCAAGCGGCTGCCGACAAGGCCGACAAGGACACTAAGGCCAACATGAACAAGGAGGACAAGGAAGAAAAGGGCCAGTCAACCCCCGCCAGGTCCACCCGATCTACCAGAACAGGTAACAACAAGAAGAACGACTAACACTATAAAGCAAAACTAACCGCATGAGCAAAGAAAGAATTCTGTGGGCCGACGATGAGATTGATCTGTTGAAACCCCACATCCTGTTCCTCGAGAACAAGGGATATGAAGTGGAGACAGTCACCAATGGCCGCGATGCGCTCGACGCATTAGGCAACCAGGTATTTAACCTCATCATCCTCGACGAGAACATGCCGGGCATCAGCGGACTGGAAGCCTTGCAGCGCATCAAGATCCTGCAACCCAATGTCCCGGTCATCATGATCACCAAGAGTGAGGAAGAGGACATCATGAACCAAGCCATCGGCAGCGAAATCGCCGACTACCTGATTAAGCCCGTCAATCCCATGCAGATACTGCTGTCCATCAAGAAGAATCTGCACAGCGACGCCCTCATCACCGAGAAAGTGACCGGCGACTATCGTCAGGAGTTCATGCGCATCAGCCAGATGATCAACTCGGCCCAGACCATCGAAGACTGGTACGAGCTATACACCACCCTCGTACACTGGGAACTCACCCTTTCCAATGCCGACACCAACATGGACGAGATGCTGCGCATGCAGAAGGTCGAGGCCAATAGCGCATTTGCCAAGTTTGTCAAGCGCAACTACGAGAGCTGGCTTACGCAGCCCGAGCACCCCCTGCGCAGCAACGAGCTGTTCAAGACCAAGGTGCTGCCGCTGCTCGACAAGGGCGAGAAGGTGTGCTTCGTGGTCATCGATAACTTCAGGCTGGACCAGTGGAGGACCGTCAGCCCCCTGCTTGCCGATATCTATAATGTCGAGAGCGAGGAGTTATACACTACCATCCTGCCCACGGCCACCCAGTATGCCCGCAACGCCATCTTCTCAGGCCTCATGCCAGTGGACATCGAGCAGATGTTCCCCGACCTGTGGGTGGACGAGGAGAGCGAGGAAGGCAAGAACCTGAACGAGGCGCCACTCATCCAGACCCTGCTCGACCGTTACCGACGCAAGTTCCACTTCTCCTACAGCAAGATGAACGACAGCGCTGCAGGCGAGAAACTGATACAGAACTTCGGCATGTTCAAGAACTACGAGCTCAATGTCATGGTGTTCAACTTTGTGGATATGCTCTCACACGCACGCACCGAGTCCAAGATGATTCGCGAACTCGCCAATTCGGACGAAGCCTATCGCTCCCTCACCGAGTCGTGGTTCAAGAACTCCAACGTGCTTGAGATTTTCAAGCTCTTGGCGCAACACGGCTACAAAATCGTGCTCACCACCGACCACGGCACCATCAAGGTGGACCGTCCCATCAATGTCATCGGTGACAAGAATCTCAACACCAACCTGCGCTACAAGGTGGGCAAGAGCCTCTCCTATAACAGCAAGCAAGTCTATGAAATCAAGCAGCCCAAGCGTGTAGGCCTGCCCGCCCCCAACATCTCGAGCACCTACATCTTCGCGATGAACCGAGACTTCTTTGCCTACCCCAATAACTACAACTACTACGTCTCCTACTACAACGACACGTTCCAACACGGCGGCATCTCGATGGAAGAGATGCTCGTGCCCATCGTGACCCTCTCCCCCAAGTAGTGAGGCGCGAGAACTTGAGTCTTGATTGAGCAAAACAACTTAAAACTAAAAACTAAAAACTAAAATATGAAATCAATCGAAATACCGATTCCTAATCTGGAAGCCCTCGAGGATGCTGCTTACAAGTTCATGACCGAGATGGGCGACTTCACGGTATATGCCTTCTATGGCGAAATGGGCGCCGGCAAAACCACGTTTATCAACGCACTGTGCAAGCAACTGGGCGTCGAGAACGACGTGACTAACTCGCCCTCGTTTGCCATCATCAACGAGTATCGCAGCGACACGACCGCCGAGTTGATATACCACTTCGACTGCTATCGTCTGGAAAAGGAGGAAGAGGCCGTTGACCTGGGAGCCGAGGACTACTTCGACAGCGGAGCGCTGTGCTTCATCGAGTGGCCCGAGCGCATCGACAGCCTGTTGCCCGACGACACCGTGCGCGTGGACATCACCGTGGGTGACGACAATTCCCGCATGCTCAAGATGACTTTCCCCACTGCCTGACCACTATGCCGCACTACATCAAGGTCAGCCAGACGGCGAGCACCAACACCTACCTGTCCCGCTTGGCAGCCACACTGCCAGGCGGTACGGTCATTTATACCCCCTGTCAAACCGCTGGACGCGGCCAGAAGGGCAACTCCTGGGAGAGCGAGGACGGCAAGAACCTCACCTTCTCGCAACTGCTCAAGCGACCGCCCGTCAGCGCCCGCGACCAGTTCTACCTGAGCGAGGCGGCCTCTCTGGCTGTTGTCGAGGCGCTGACAGCCGAGGCTGGTGACGGCTTCTCGGTCAAGTGGCCCAACGACGTCTATTGGCGTGACAAGAAGGTCTGCGGCATGCTCATCGAGAGTTCGCTTGACGGCAGCAATATTGCCCATAGCGTGGTGGGCATCGGCATCAACGTCAATCAGGAGCAGTTCTTGAGCGATGCGCCCAACCCTGTCTCACTCATCAATATCACAGGCCATGAGCATGACCTGATGGCACTGCTGAAGCGCGTGTGCTCCCGCATCGAGCAACTGGCCGATGAACTTGTCGACAACAACGCCCGCAGCGCCCTGCACCAGCACTATATGGCTGCACTCTACCGCAATGACGGCGAGTTGCACCCCTACGAGGACGCCAGTGGCCACCGCTTCAATGCCAGTGTGGCAGGCATCGCCCCCGACGGCACCCTCACCCTGCAGCACGAGGACGGCACCACCCACGACTACCTCTTCAAGCAGGTCAAGCACATCATCAACGAGGTCGTTCTATGACAGAAAAACCGTAACAGCACAACGTAGAATCATGAAAATAGTCGTATACTGCAGTTCACAGGCCATGCTGGATGAGAAATACCAGAGGCTGGCCCACGACTTGGGCACCTGGATTGGCCAGCAAGGCCACACGCTGCTCTATGGCGGCTCCAATGCCGGCCTGATGCACGTCACCGCTGCCGCCGTCCATGCGGCTGGCGGCCACGTCGTGGGTGTCATCCCCGAGATGTTCAGGCACCGCATCGACCCCCTGTGTGACGAGATAGTCTATACCGCCAACCTGGGCGACCGCAAGCAGTACATGATTGAGCACGGCGACGTGTTCATCGTGCTGCCCGGCGGCATCGGCTCCCTCGACGAGTGGATGTCCACCCTCGCCGTGATGACCATCGGCAACGACGACCCGCGTCCCATCATCGTCGCCAACATCGACGGCCTGTACGACGCCACCGTCCAGCAGCTCGCCGAGATGACGCGCACCCCCTTCGCCCGCGGCAAGCGTCTTGACTGCTCCCACATCGCCCGTAATCCAGAAGAACTGCTAGCTATGCTCGCTTCGCTCGTAATCTAGGCACCTCCCAAATGAAATAATTTGCAGGATGGTTCAACAAAAATGCAGAGAAAAAGCATATTGTGTCACAATTTTATATTAAATTTGCTGCAAACAACAATCACCAACCTCTAAAACATCATGATTATGAAAAAAACCGGATTTATCGCGCTGATCGTTTCGTTGATGTGCTGCCTGCCGGCACAGGCACAGCTAGGCGGACTGATCAACAAGGGAAAGAAAGCTATTAACAAGGCTAAGGAAGTCAAGGAGAAAGTTGACGAAGAGATCAAGAAGGCCAACGGCGACGTTGACTTCTATTACTTGGATGCCCACAAGGGCTTTTACCGTGCCAAAAACCGCAAGATTGTCTTCGATGATCTACACAAAGATGGCGACCGTAAGGGAAAAAATGCCGTGTACACCATCGAAAAAAACGGCGACGTGATATTTGATGACGGCCGCAAGGTCGGTGAGGTGCTCGACGGAGGCATCGTCAACTGCCACGGCACAGTCTCCTATCTCACCCTGGCAGCCAACGGCGACGTTGTGATGGCAGACGAGGTAGTCGGACACATTGACGATGCAGGCAACGTGACGCTTGAGGGCTCGTCGATTGGCAAGGCTCCGGGCATCGACAAGCAGGTGGCTGCCTATATCTATTTCGGCATCTTGTTTGACAAGCAAGGCATCGACAAAGTGAGGGCCAAGGTCAAAGAAGAGAGACTGCGCGCCGAGCAGGAGAGAAAACAGGCCGAAGAAGCCAGGCTGAAGGCAGCAAAAGAGGCCGAAGCCAAACGCCAGGCAGCAGTCGCCAATCAGCCGAAGACCACTCAGAACACCAACAAGCAGAAAAGCGGCAAGCAGGCTACTCCCAAGAAAGTCCAGGAATGGACCATCGAGAAGAACGGCAGCCGCGGCTTTGTCGATGCCAATGGCGTGGTCTATGACTCGTCACACAAGAAGATTGGCCAACTGCCCAATGGCAGCGGTGACATCAAGGACGGCTGGGGCAGCACCATTGGCCGCATCAGCAGCGGTGACATCTACAAGAACGGTACCAAGGTGGCCACCGTGTCCAGCGGCGGCTCCATCTCGGTTCCCGGCTCCAACGCCACTGTAGCCGAGGTGCGAGGCTCTGGACGCATCGACATGACCGCCGACTCCAAGACGCTCGGCTATTGCGATGTACGCCCCTATGAGTGGGCCGTGGCCATCATCTTCTGCGACTTCTTCAATTTCTAAAGGCGAGGGGATGCAAGATATCAGAAGCCGGTTCCTCTGGATGTGAAGAAGCTATCAACGACATTCGTGCCATTACGTCAGTCCTTGGCGTGATGGCACGTTTCTTGCATGTGAATATAACATTGGCGGGCTTTGCCCGTTATGAATAATAAACTCAAGTTTCTAAAGTGGCTCTGCCCCTTTAGGAAACTTGAAGATTAGGGATTAAAGATTAGAGATTAGGGATAGACCCATTGGGTTGAAAGCCCATAAACTTTGAAAAAGTTTTCTTCACTAATCACTCATCACTAATCTCTAATCTTCAAGTTCTGAAGTGCTTAGCACTTTAGAAACTTGAATAATAAACAAGAACATCAACACAAGATACAACCACTATGAAAGGAAAAGTTTATACCCGCACCGGTGATGCCGGCATGACGTCGCTGGTGAGCGGCAACCGCGTGAGCAAAGACGACGTGCGCGTCGAGGCCTATGGCACTGTCGATGAGCTGAATTCCAACATCGGTGTGCTGCTGCACAGCACCAAGCTTGACGACCAGGACATTATCGCATTGATGCGCAAAGCCCAGAACAAGTTGTTCAATATCGGAGCCTATCTGGCCAACGATGCAGCCGGTGCCACCCTCTATGGCCTGACACAAGACGATGTCGCCGCCCTGGAGAAAATGATGGACGAGATGAGCGAGGAACTGCCGCCCATGCGCGGATTTATCCTGCCTGGCGGCACACGGCTGTCGGCCACGGCCGACCGTTGCCGCACCATCACGCGCCGCGCCGAACGCCGCGTGGTGACCCTCTCGCGTGTCGCCCACGTCGAGCCACTCGTACTGGAATACCTCAACAGGCTGAGCGATTTCTTCTTCGTTTTTGCCCGCTACAACAACATTCACAACCAAGTTGAGGAGATTTACTGGGATAAAGACGCCTAGAAAACAAAAATTATCATGTTTTATTAACCGTATCTGAAAAATTATATTACTTTTGCGCAATTTTTAGAAACAGGATAATTTTCATAAAAAAACACAACTAGAAAAAACTATGTATTGGACACTTGAATTGGCAACAAAGCTCGAGGATGCTCCCTGGCCCGCCACCAAGGCCGAGCTCATCGACTATGCCGTGCGCAGTGGCGCACCTCTCGAAGTGATAGAGAACCTACAGGAGATAGAGGACGAAGGCGACACCTATGAGTCGATCGAGGACATCTGGCCCGACTACCCGACCAACGATGACGACTTCTTCTTTGACCCTGATGAGTACTAAATTACAAGTCCTAAAGCGGCCTGCCGCTTTAGGACTTGTAATTTAAAAGCCAGCGACCACCCTGCCAGCCAAATACTAGAAGAACACGCCGCTCGTGTAGCCGAACCACCGCAGCACCGTCTCTACCCACAGGATGATTATCAGCCAACTGCAAGTACTCTTTTCAGAAAAAAACGAGTTTACAGCAGGCTGCCCTGCGCCCTGAAGATAAATAATAATCAGCGGCGGTTATTTCCAGGTCTTGAAGGGATTCTTTATGAGCATGGAATTGTAGTAGCGGCTGTCGCCGGTAACCTCCTCGCCCAGCCAGCCGGGACGCTCAAAGGCAGCGTTCTCGTCGGGCAGCTCGACCTCGGCGATGACGAGCCCCTGGTTGTCACCATGGAACTCATCAACCTCAAACGTGTACTCGCCCGACTTGACCAGATAGCGTGTCTTGTCGATCACGCCAGGCTCGCAGATGAGCAGCAGTTCGTTCACGTCCTCGACGGGAATCTCTTTCTCCCACTCGTAGCGACTTGCGCCACTGGCACTGCAGGCGCCCTTGATGGTGATGAAGCCCTTGTCACCCTTGACACGCACGCGCACGGTGCGCTCGGGAACCGAACTCAGGTAGCCCTGGATGATGCGTATGGCCTTGAAGGCCTCGCTCTTGAAGTCACCTTTCACCAGAAATTTTCTTTCAATCTCCTGTGCCATATCCGTCAGTTTGCTAAAGTTTTTTTAATCATGCCGATGACACGCTTGATGGCCTGCAGCTAGTTGATGTTTTACACACATCTGGTACTTCTTGCTCCTGGACTCCAGCACCGAGATGTGTTGTGCTACTCGGTGTGGAGGGCTTCACGATCGACCCGCACACCATACAGGCTCCTAGCCACCTCTTCATTCTCGTTGAACAGTTACGTTACAGTCGCAAAAGTAGCAACAATTATTAAAAATTACAATTATTTAAAAAAGAATTCTCGTCCTGTTGCGCCATTAAAAACGACAATGAGTAAAAAGATGACGACACAGCCGTAGCGGCACGATTTTTGCAGAATAATAACACTACCGGAACCTGATTTTTAGTAATTTTGCAACAATACAATAACCCGTCATCGATTATGAACTATACCTGTCCCAAATGCGGCAAGAAGATGGACTTGAGCACCGAGGTGCTCATCAACAGTGACTATAAGGTCATCTGCCCGCAATGCCTGTGCAAGCTGCAGATTGTGGGAGACTACGCCTATATTCCTCATGAATCGCTTGACCTGGATACCACCATAGAGCCGTCACGCACCATCAACTGCCCCAAGTGCGGGCACGAAGCCAGCAGCAACGCTCACTTCTGCCCCAACTGCGGCACCAGTTTTGACAACACTTCATCAAGCGTCCAAGAAGTGACCGCCGAGGAAGTGACCACCATGCCACCTCCCCTGCCTGGTGCCGACCCGCTCTACAACGAGGCGATACAGTTCCTGCGGGGATGTGTTTCCATCACCCCGATGATGCTGCGCGACCGTTTCCACATCAGCAACGAACGCGCCGCCGAACTAATCAGGCAGCTTGAAGCCGGCGGCATCATCGGTCCCTACAACAACGGCGGTCCACGCCAGATTCTCATCCCGCACCGTGGGCTCTATGATTACACCCCGCCCCAATCACCCATGCAGGGCGGCAATCCGGCCCAAGGCAGGCCACAACCCCGCCGCCTGGGCTGCTTCGCCTGGGTCATGATTTTCTTTCTCATTGCTGTACTGATGAAAGCTTGTGGCGCCTAGCCAGCAGCTGATGACATACCACACTCAACCGCTATGGCTGACTGCATTGCTCCAAGAAGAGCGCTAAGCAGTCAGCCATAGCGGTTTAATGCGTAAAAAACTCGGTCGTGGCCAGCGGGTTATCGGCCCAGGTTGTCAATCTGCTGCTTGGCCCACTCCTTAGCCATACGGACAGCTTCGTTGGCCATCTGGTTGACCATGCTGTCCATGCCTTCGGGAATCTCGATACCCATCACGCTGTCGGGCAGCACCCTGGGATCGGGCATAGCTTCATCTTCCTGGTATTCCTCGCTGTCGTCATACTGGGGGTCGGGTGCCGGCGCCGGCGTGATGCGGGGATGACTGGCCTCGTAGTCATCCATCGCCTTGGTCCATGCCTTCTCGATATCCTCCTTGCCGAAGGTGTACACATGGCCGAACACACCCAGCGACACCATCTTGTCCTCGTTCTCACCGATGCTCATGCGACCCACCGAACAAACGACGTAGTTCTTGACATCAAGGTATTTGGTAATCACCTTGTCGGTGCCGAAGCCCGTCAGTTCCTTCAATGCCTTGTTGATCAGGTCGCCGAACGCACCGCCCACACCAGTGATGCCGCTCAGGTTCTCGTCCACCTTGTCATCCACCCACGACTTGGTGACCTCCTGAATAGCTTTCTCGTGGGCTCGCTCGTCAGGACAGGTGAACACCATCGTGGCAAACAGGATAGCCAATATCAGGGCCGCGATGAGCCACGGTGTGCAGCCGCTTTTCTTCTGGGGAGGCTCCTGAGCAGGATAACGCGGAGGCACTTGAGGCGGTACTTGACCGGGTGCCACCGAGGGCTCGTAGGGCTGTCCGGTGGTTGCCTGGTTCTCGGCAGCACGGGCGGCCTGCTGTGACGCCTCAAACTCGGCGCGCTGCAACACAGCAGTCAACTCGGGCACATCACCCGCCTGCATCCAGTCGGCCATGCCCGGTGCCCACACCTCGCTCTCGGGAGTCAACCCTTGCTGTGACAATTCCTCGACGGAAAACGGACCTTCCTGCTTTCCGTTTCTAATCAGATGAAATTCCATAATCAGTCTGTAATAATTGAAAAACCAGTGTATTGTAAATTCTTTATTTAGCTCAAGGCATGCGCCTCGCTTCACCATCATGCAAAAAACGTGCCTAACTGCACCCGTCCAAGCGTGATTATTCTGAGAGACGATGTTTTTTGCTTGGCGGCAAAAATACTCCTTTTTGCCACAAACACACCACCTTAGCATCGAATTTCGCTTTTTTTAACAGAAAGTGGAACAAAGCAGGGCATAATTGGCATATATTGCTTATATTTGCAACATCATTCAACACAACCCACATTTTTATGAACCGCTTTATCACTATTGTCACCATTGTCCTTGTCGGCATCTTGACCCTCGCTGCGGGAGTACGCGAGGACTTCAAGGCAAACCCCAAGTTGAGTGCCAACAACTATCAAGCCTACCACGACAAGAACCTGCCAGCCATCACACCGGCGCCAGCAGGCTATGAACCGTTCTTCATCAACCACTACGGCCGTCACGGCAGCCGCTGGCTCATCAACGAGAAGAAGTATACCTATCCGCTGCGACAGCTGGAAAAAGGCGAGCGTCACGGCAAACTCACACGCCGCGGCCAGGAAGTGCTCGACATCCTGCGCGAGGTGCACACGGCCAGCAAGGGCCGCCTGGGAGAACTGAGCGACATCGGTCACGAGCAGCACCAGGGCATCGCGCGGCGCATGTACCAGAACTTCCCGCAGGTGTTCAAGGACGGTGCTCCCGTGGTGGCCCGCTCGACGGTGGTCATCCGCTGCATCCTGTCGATGCAGAACGAGGTGGACATGCTAGCATCACTCAATCCGCACCTGAACATCACCACCGATGCCAGCCAGGCGACGATGTACTACATGAACTACAGCGACAGCGTGGTCAAGCCCCTGCGTGCTAGCCAAGCCAGTCTGCTCAGCCGTTGCAAGGAGAAGTGGATCAACCCCAAGGGCATGTTGAAGAAACTGTTCAATGACCAGAAATTTGCCCGCGACAGCATCGACGATGCCCGCAAAATGATGATCTACCTGATGGAGGTGGCAGGCAACATGCAGAGCCACCACCAGTTTGAGGACGTGAATCTCTACGACGTGTTCAGCGCCGACGACATCTACAGCGTGTGGCGCTACAATAATGCCTCCTGGTATATCAACTCGGGAGAGACACCGCTCACGCATTGCCGCGTCGATTACATGGAAGCCAACCTGCTCAGGAACTTCATCGAGGATGCCGACCGCGCCACCACGACCGACAATCCCGCGCCAGGCGCATCGCTGCGCTTCGGGCACGAGAGCGTGGTGCTGCCCCTGTGCTGCCTGATGGGTCTGAACGGTGCCGACTACCGTACCACCGACCTAGAAACGCTGGACAAAAACTGGCAGACCTACAAAATCTTCCCGATGGCCGCCAATATCCAGTTCATCTACTTCCGCAAGGCCGGCAGCGATGACATCCTGATGCTGCCGCTGCTCAACGAGCATGAAGCCACCTTGCCCGTCCCGACCGACATTGCTCCCTACTACCACTGGAGCGACGTGCGCGACTACTTCATCGACAAACTCTCACGCCAGCCCATCATCAAGATCTTTTAACACCCAATGAAACACTTCACATTATACCTTATCATGGCGCTCACCTGCCTAACGCTGAACGCCACCACGCCACTCAAGCAAGTGACCGGCAACTTTGACCGCTCGGCCAGCAACCACTACGCCTACCCCTACGGCACGGATGTCAAGGTGCCCGTGTTGACGGCAGCACCTCAGGGCTACGAGCCGTTCTACATCGACCACTATGGCCGCCACGGCAGCCGCTGGCTGACCAACGCCAAGTACTATGAGCGACCTTACAACCAGCTGCTCAAGGCCAAAAAGGCAGGAATGCTCAACATGCAGGGCGAATTGCTGCTGCGCCAACTGATGATCGTTTACGAGACCTCCAAGCAGCGCGCCGGTGACTTGAGTGACGAGGGCGCTATACAGCACCAGGAGATTGCCCAGCGCATGTATGACAACTTCCCCCAAGTCTTCCAGGGCGACGCCCGCATCGATGCCCGCTCGACGGTCATCATCCGCTGCATCCTGTCGATGCAGAACGAGACCATGCGATTCAAATCCCTCAACCCCGACCTGCGCATCACCACCGATGCCAGCTACCACGACATGTACTACATGGGCTGGGGCTACGGCGAGGACACGCTAGCCAACGACCTGCGCAAGAGTGTGGATCCCATTGCCGAGGGCATGTACAACAAGTACCTGCGTCCCGAGCGCTTCATCTCCCAGCTGGTCAACGATACCGCTTGGGCCAAGGCCAACCTGAACTGCCACCAGCTCATGCGCGACGTGTTTGACGTGGCCGGTTCGCTGCAGGGACACAACTACTTCGACGCCATCAACCTGTACCACTACTTCAGCAACAGCGAGATTTTTGAGCTGTGGAGACTGAAGAACATCTACTGGTACATCCACTGGGCCAACGCGCCCCAGAACGGCAACCGCATGCCCTTTATCGAACGTGCCCTGCTGCGCGACATGATCGCCAAGGCCGACGATGCTATCACCACCGGCGAGCGCGGCGCCTCGCTGCGGTTTGGCCACGAGACCTGCGTGCTGCCCCTGGCCTGCCTCATGGAGCTCGACAGCGTGAACTACAGCTGCGACGATCTGGAAACCCTGCATGAGCACTGGCAGGATTACAACACCATCCCCAAGGCCTGCAACATCCAGATGGTATTCTACCGCCCCATCGGCACCCAAGGCAATAAGGCCGATGACATCCTGGTCAAGGTGCTGCTCAACGAGCACGAGGCCATCTTGCCCGTCCAGGCCGTCAGCGGCCCCTACTACCGCTGGAGCGACCTCAGGCAATACTACGACCGCAAACTCGATACCGTCATCGACTGGAAGGTAAAATAAAACGCAAAACCAATAATGAAGAGCCTCACATATCGGGGCTCTTTTTTATGCAAATTCAAGTTTTTAAAGTAGCTGCGTCACTTTAAAAACTTGGGTACACTTTTTATGAATAATGCTTGCCATTATTGGAAATCGCAGTACTTTTGTCGTGTTTTTTATAGATTATATTCGATTAATTTTAACTATCAAATGAAAAAGATTGTACATCCTTATGTTTTAATTTTGGGTTTATTTTCCATGTTTTTTGCTCCTTTCCAGGCAGTTGCCGACGACAACTATGCGCGTGGTGATGCCGATGGCGACAAGCAGGTGACTCTTAATGATGTAACGATGATTATCAATTATCTATTGTCAGGAGAATGGTCCGATGAGCCCGAGGCCGAAGAGAAGCCCGAAGTGAAGTACTATGACATCTATGGTGTGACTTTCAAGATGATAAAGGTCAAGGGTGGCACCTTCACCATGGGATCAACCAACGAGCAGGACACCAGCGCGCTCGATACCGAGAAGCCAGCCCACGAGGTGACATTGTCCGATTACTGGATCGGTGAATGTGAGGTCACCCAGGATATGTGGGTCGCCCTGATGATGGAAAACCCCAGCTGGCATTCCAAACGCAATGGTTTCACCGAAAACTTGCAACGACCTGTCGAGAAAGTCTCTTGGGAGAGCTGCCAAGGCTTCATCGTTGGTCTGAACTCCGTTCTAGGCACCAACTTCCGCCTGCCCACCGAGGCCGAGTGGGAATATGCAGCCCGTGGGGGCAACAAGAGCAAGAACTGCCTGTATGCTGGCAGCAACAATGTTGACGAGGTGGCTTGGTACAATTTAACAGACCTGAATGGTGATTACTTCTCGACACAAGAGGCTGGCACCAAGCAGCCTAACGAGTTGGGAATCTATGACATGAGCGGCAATGTGATGGAGTGGTGCCAGGATTGGTATAAGCCCTATTCTGGCGAGGCCCAGACCGACCCCACTGGTCCCATTGCAGGTGCAGACCACGTATATCGTGGCGGTGGATGGACCACTGGCGCCGACAAGTGCCGCGTTACCTACCGCAATGGTTCTGACAAGGCGGCCAATGGCATAGGATTCAGACTTGCCATGCCTGCCGAATAACCACAGAGTGGTATCAATAATCGTTGGAGTCCGCCGGAAATGCCCCCCAAAAAAGGGCTTTCGGCGGACAATATTTGTTTCCCCTGATTAGCAGTTTGAGTCAGGGCATGAGAGAGCGGTAGATGGATAGGTAATTGCTGGCAGCGATGGGTTCGGCATAGGTCGCCAAGGCGGCGGTGCGGGCCCGCTGACGCAAAGAGCCATGGCGGCTCTCGTCCAGGCACCAGGCTATGCCCTGGGCAAAATCGATGCTGTCGCAATAGTCGGCCACATAGCCGTCCTGCAGGTGGCTGATCATCTCGGGAATGCCGCCCACATTAAAGCCCACGCAGGGCGTCCCGCAGGACATGGCCTCGACGATGGTATTGGGCAGGTTGTCCTGCAACGAGGGCGTGACAAACAGGTCAACGGCATTGTAGAGTTCGGCAATCTCATGTTCATCGCTCAGGTAATTGACCGTATAAACTGGCAGCGGCAACGCTTCCTTGACGCTCTCGGCATCGCCGCCGAGGACGACAACCCCAAGCCGGCCGGGCAGCGTTGGGTGGTGCATACTGATGTATTCACAGGCCTCGACCAGATAGCTGAAGCCTTTGCGCTCGTCGGTAATGCGCTGGGCACCAAACAAAATCAGCTTTTTATCGGTCGGCAGCTGGTGACGCTGGCGGGCTGCGTTCTTGTCCATGGGCTTGAACACGTCGGTGTCGATGGCATTGGGAATATTGGTGACCGTGTGGCCTTGCGTCAAGCGGCCCTGGCGTGCCAGGTCGGCCATCCAGCGGCTGCATCCCACAAAGGCGATGTTCCTGCCCTCGTACATGGCCCGCTTGCGGTCAAACACGCGGCGCGCCAAGTCAGCACCCATTCCCTTGATCATCGGGCACTTCTCACATTGCGTGCGATACTTGTCACAGCCACCCGAATAGTGGCATATGCCCGTGAAATACCACTGGTCGTGCATGGTAATCACGACGGGTTTGCCCGAAGCCAGGATACGCTCCAGGTTCTTAAGCGAGAGAAACCCTTGATTGACCCAGTGCAGGTGGATGACATCGGCCTGCCGGAACTCGGCCATCATGGTAATGTCGGTGCCGGCATTGGCGATATCGACCTGGAAGAGATTCTGCTTGCTCAAGCCGTTGGCAAGCCAGATGACACCTCGTTCCCAGAGGAACTTAGCCTTCAGCCGCCACGACTGGGGAATGTGCACCACCTCAGCTAAATCGGTCTTGCGGTCACGCACGAGCATTCTCGCCTCGACGCCGTTATGGTTCAAGGCGTGCAGCAGGCGGTTGGCGGCAATCGCTGCCCCACCCGTCCGCTCAGCAGTATTGACAATCAACACACGCATATTCGTCACAAAATCACTAAAAGTTACATCGATGTAAGTTACAACAATGTAACTCTTATATATAGATAGTTTTTAGTTGTTATATTCTTGATTGAACCATAGTTGAAAAATCGGGTCCACAAAGTCAAACCGCTGACCCCGCTGCTCAATGTAATCCTTGTCCTGAAGGATGCGCTTGTTACGGGCGATGGTATTGGCGTTGCCCATGGCGTACAACCGCTTGGTCTCGTCGGCAGCAAACTGGTAGCGGCCATCGTTCACGGCCCGAAGCATGGCTTTCTGGCTGGCCGTGAGCTGCTCAACATCATTCTGGAACATTGGAGCATTGGTGTCTATCAAGCGTTGCAACGATCGGTTGAAGATTTCCTCGGTCACCTCGGTATCGGTGGAGTTCCAGATGAAGAAACTCAACTGTTGCACATACCACGAGTGGCACTGGGTAACATCGCAAATGCGCCGGGCAACCTCGATTGAGATGCTTTTCCCTGTGCGTTCAAAAGCATTGACGATGAATTCCACCCAATGGCACTCCTCGATTTTCTTGAGCCAGATGACTTGCCCGAAACGGTAGAATGGTTTGGAAGAGTCATTGAAGATTTCTGTCATCATGTGGCGCTTGCTGCCATAGAGACAATAGGACACATTGTGCTGCTGTTGCCACACCGAGCGCATCTTGCCCTCCATGTCGGGATACTGCGGGATGTTGGCCAACTGCTGGAACTCATCGATGCACACGATGATTCTCAGTCCCTTGTCTAAGGCGATTTTCTCTGGTAACTCCAGAATTTCCAGTTTGTCCTTCTCTTGGGGCTGAAAGCGCATGTCAAAGGTGACGAATTCTGTCACTTTGTCCCGGATAACCAATTGAGGCACAACACCTGTCAGGAACTTTTTCATCTCTTCCACACCTTTTCTGAAGCGAGAAGCAGCACATGACATGACCCGGCTGGCAAACACACGGTAAAATTCAACCTCCGTGCTGATGCTGAATGCGTCAATGTGGCACACACGCACGTTTTTATCCGCTGCCATCAACTCCTCGCCCACGGCCTTGACAAGTGACGACTTTCCCCAACGACGTGGAGAAATGAGCATCACGTGAATACCCGACATGAGCAGCTGCTTGAGCAGTGCCCTGTCCTCAACGCGGTCGATAAAATTCTCTTTCTCGGCCAGCGACCCAAATTGAAATGGTGCCTTCATCTTCTTGATAATGATTGGTTATCGGATGCAAAGGTAATAAAAGTTACATGAATGTAACTTACATTGATGTAACTTTTTTTTGACAAAAGGCATAAACAAGGGGTCTCCCTTGAAAGAAAACCCCTTATTGCTGAAGTATGTAAATTGTTTTATTACCAACTAATGGCGTGCGATGAGATTAGAGCTGGGGACCAGCGGCTACCAGAGCCTTGCCTGCCTCGTTATCCTCGTACTTGACGAAGTTCTTGATGAAGCGGCTTGCCAGATCCTTGGCCTTCTCTTCCCACTGAGCTGCGTCGGCATAGGTGTCACGGGGATCAAGGATGCCGGTGTCAACACCTTCGAGCTGGGTGGGAACAGTCAGGTTGAAGTAAGGAATCACCTTGGTGGGAGCATTGTCGATGCTGTGATTGAGGATGGCGTCGATGATGCCGCGGGTGTCGCGGATCGAGATGCGCTTGCCAGTGCCGTTCCAGCCGGTGTTGACCAGATAAGCCTTGGCGCCACTCATCTTCATGCGCTTCACGAGTTCCTCGGCATACTTCGTGGGATGCAGCTCCAGGAATGCCTGGCCAAAGCAGGCGCTGAAGGTGGGAGTGGGTTCGGTGATGCCGCGCTCGGTACCGGCGAGCTTGGCGGTGAAACCGCTCAGGAAGTAGTACTTGGTCTGCTCTGCGTCGAGAA
>Ga0310694_10001201_pt1 | contig 30269 bp, 47 predicted proteins | sample 174DNAGHGhighgp2_FD_203884 | JGI IMG/M metagenome (GOLD analysis project Ga0310694, IMG submission 203884) | Sheep rumen microbial communities from Palmerston North, Manawatu-Wanganui, New Zealand - 1742 DNA GHGhigh gp2 (v2) (version 2) | ecosystem: Host-associated > Mammals > Digestive system...
CTTTGTATTGATCTTGCCATGTCCACTCTTCCTGACAGTCTTGTAGCTTGCAATCGTCATCACAAAGCAATGGACACCTGCCGTCCCGCCATGTACAGCTTTTCGGCTTTTCCATGCCTTTAATCAGTACACTCATCAGTTCTCCTCTCCGCTCTATGCTTCAAAAACTGCTCCCAACAAGCAACCCCAACAGGATTCGGGCAAGCGTCAATCACTTCGCATTTTTCGGGCAACCATTCGTCTATGCCGTTGTAGTTGCAAGCACAGGTATCATCAAAAAGTTCTGCAAGCATACAGGCAACCGTGTGGTTATTCCACTCTGGCTGTACGGAAGGCAAATTATTAATCCATGCGTCAAGCCGTTGTTTGTTGCTCTCTGTAGCCATGCGATACATAAGGTGCATATGCAGTTCATCAATCGCCGCCGCTCTGTCTATCAGATCACTCATCGGTTCTCCTTTATCACGGTGTGTTCGACCATGATTTCTTCGCGTTTAATCAGTCCACCATACCACAAAGGTATGCCGCATCCTGTGATAGTCCTGTCTGTCAACCTTGCAAGGCATGTCTGTATCATAGGGCAATCGGTCTTGTCTGGCTGTGTTGGTTTGCACTTAACAATCATAGGCTTTGTAACCTTTCAATTTTTCCCCTCCCACTCGTCACACTCGTCAGTGTAGTCCGTCTCGATTCCGTAGCACTCGCTCACGGGGTTTCCACACGCCCAGTCGTCCTGAACCTTCTCGTACCAGTGATAGCGGCAGGTGCCGCAGATCTGTCTGGTCTCATGATCGTGATACATCAGTGTATTTCTCCAATTTGCTCTTGAACCAGTTGATTGTTTCCTCGATTCCACTGCACGGTGATGCTCCGCCTTCTGTTCCGTATGAATACATCGTGCCGAGGAACAGATCATGGTTGTCATCCAAAATAAAGTTTCCGTAGTTCATGCTCAGAATCAGCTTTCCTTTTTTCCATCGCCACTGCTCAAACTTCTTGTCATACGCGAATGTAATGCCCAGGTTCTCCGCTACGATCCGCACTGCCTCCTCTTCGGGAATGTCGTTGATGTCAGGGAATCCCTGTCTGAGCGTTGGCATCCAGTCGAATATTGATAATTGCTCATACATCTCTCAGGCGCTCCTCTGCTCTTGCGATCTTCTGCGTCATGATTTCGTCAATCTCCGACAGGCTGATGCCGAGCATCCGTGTCAGCTTGCCAAGACAGACCTGAATATCTGCAATTTCCTCTTTGATAGATTCAAGCGCCTCCTCTTCCGTGACGGGTGTCGGGTTTCCGGGGACGATGTTCCGCTTCAGCTTCTCGCAAGCCATGATCAGCTCCGCGCACTCCTCGATCGTCTGGTCGAGCATCATGACAAGACTCATCTCACCACCTCCTCACTCAAACCTAATTTCCACCTCAACCCCGCACTCGTCTTTCAGGATCTTGCGGAAGTCGCCCCAGCTGACCATGTCGTCGCCCATGCAGGCGGTCTTGAGGTTGAACCGCTCCCGGAAGCGTTCCAGTTTCGCCTTGCCGAAGCCGAACTCGTCGTGCAAGACGAGCATCGCCATGCAGAGGGTGGTGTCAATCGTCCGGGCCTTGATCTTCCACGACCCCTCGTTGATAGTCTGTTGCGTGAGCGGCAGGCTGATGCCGTTCTCGTTCCGCCATTTCATCTCACGCTCGAAATCCTCGATGCCCTTCTCGCGGATCCGGCGCAGTGCGTAGTCCATTCCGTCGAGGCGCGCTATTGCCTCTTTGCTTGCCTTACTCATCCCGCTCCCTCCATAAGACTCTCAATCACATTAATCTCCCAATGAATCAATCAATGCTTCTTCTTCTGCGCTTAATTCCCAAACTTTAGCCGCCGCTTTCTTTGCCGCCGCTTTCTCTGCCGCCGCTTTTCGAGAAAGAAGATACCCAGAACCAAACAGTCCTTTTCCGGAACTCCGTTGGCTTTTAAGCTGTCTAATAAAATAGCAGTCCTTTTCCCTAACGCGAAAATCAATGCCGTATTTTGATAAATAGCCTACCATTGTTGAAGTGAGAACCTCTGCCGGATAGCGATATTTCGGCAGGTTTCTTTTTGCTTCCTCCCTGTTCTCTCTGTCTGCCTTATAAATAACTTCTCTCAATTTCGGCGCCGTTCTGATTTCATATTCATCCAAATTGGTGAGAAATGATGTGTTAACAGTCGCCCCGTTTTCATACAAGATATCGACATCGAGAACTATGTGCGTTATGTGTTTTATATGACTGCTAAAATTTGTCAAGTACGGAGCAAACAGAAAAAATTTAATTCCATTTTCCTGATAATCTCGACATATTTTCGACACGATAGAAAATGGCGGATTATCTACAACCGTACACCCTTCCGGATAATCAAACCGTTCGTAATCTCCACCCGGCCAGAACGGACGAACGACTTTTTTGCGGTCGATGCCATATTCCGCTACAACCCAATCCAAGACCGCAAGATAAACATTTTCTGGCGTATAGCAGTCGTCCGTTGTTTTCTTTGGCTTGAATTTATCGAGAAATGCTTTGTATTCTTCATTTACATCATCAAGTCTTAGCTGCTGATTATCTAACAGTGGTCACTCCTCCCTCCACTTGAAAAAATCACCCGCTCTGTACAGCGTTACATAGTCCCCATCCAGATCGTCCGTGTCGTAATACTGCCCGACATCCTCGTCCATCGCCTTGATCACGAGCATATAAAAGTCCTGCTCGTATTCCGTACAGACTTCCGCGATCTCGTCCAGCGACAGCTTCCCGCGCTTCTTCCTGATGCAGAGCGTCCACACACCGGCGGGGTCGTAGTCATTCCAGACCTCTATGTTCTTGCTCATGCGGATACCTTCCTGTTCTCCACGATGCTCCTGTCGATCGAGTAGGCCAGGTTGAGCACCATGTCATACATCCGCCGGTTGTCCTGATACCTTAGCCCGAGCGTGTTGATCGCCTTCACGAATTCCGCGACATCCTCGTCCGTGTATTCCGAGGCGATGAACCGATGGATGAACTCCGCCATGTCCAGTGCGAAGCAGGCAGTAGCGTCGCCGGATTTGATCAGATGCCATGCGGCGTTGAGCTCCTTGTATTTCAGGGCCATTTGTTCGCCTGTCATTTCTGTCATATTGATCTCCTTAAAATGGTATGAAATCGGGCAGTTCCGAGACGGGTCTCAATTCCTCTGTCTCCCACCCGGCCGACCAGCCGAAGCGGTTATTCATGCCGATCCGCTTCGACTTCTCCTCAAAAAACAGTTTCACCCCCTTTGTGTCGATCTTGCCCGTTCGCCGGTTCTTGGTGATCGTCAGCGTCCGGTTGTTGCTGTCGTGGTCATCCTTTGGCCTTGAATACCCGATTACCGCATCAGCGAGGTTTGTGATGTTTGCGCTTCCGGAAATGTCATCGTTGTCCACCTGCAGGTTTGTCTTCCGAGGATGCGCCACCATGATCACGCAGACATCGAAGTTCTTCGCGATCAGCTTCAGATTCTTCACGAATTCCGTCTGCTGGTTGTAAAAGTCCGTTTCGCGGTCATTGGTCATCGCCGTCATCAGATTGTCGACGAGGATCGCCCGGCATCCATACTGCGTGACCGCTTTCCGGATCGTGTCGAGAACCGCCTCCTGTTCGGTCTTGCCGTCCTGAATGATTTCCGAGGAGAACAGATAAGCCTTCCCTCGGATCCATTTCCGGATGCTCATCAGGCTGTTCTCGTCGACCGTGTAGATGTCGATCTCTCCATTCCGGCGGATGACGTTGACGTGTTCCGGCCCGGCGATCTGTCGATAAAGCCATTCGGCGAAATTTGTGTTGTCCAGCTCTCCGGAGTATGCAAACACCGGATACCCGGCCATGAGCGCCCGGACGAGGATCTGTGAAGCCAGCGTCGATTTTCCCTCTCCTCTCTTTCCGGTGATGATGTTGAGGTCGCCCATGTAAAAGCCTCCGAGGAGCTGATCCATCCGCCCGATGCCCGAAGAAAAATGTTCCTTCTCCGCCGTGCTCTTGAAACCAATTTCCGAGATGTCGATGATCCTCTCATCCGGGACCGGGACAGCTGCGTCGATCGCCTTCCTGACCGCCTCAGTTCCATGAGCGCGGAGCAGGTCGTTTGCATCCTTGCATCCCTCATAGAATTCCGGAGGGATGTATTTGATTCTCGCGAAGCCGTTGCACCGCTTTCGGATCTCATCCAGGAGTGACACCCGACCCTTTTCGTAATCTCCGAAGACGACGATCTCCTCAAAGTTCTGAAGCCAGTCCCAGCAGTTCGGAACCCATGTGAACCCGTTCGCCCCTGTCGGAACACTGACGGCGTTCGGGATCCCGGCCTCGGCGACTGCGAGCGCGTCCATTTGCCCCTCGGTGAGAACGAGCCGTTTGATCTCCGGATCACACTGGAACATTCCGAAGAGGATCTGTTTGCAGTCCTTCTCGCTGTACTCTTTGCCGTACTTCTCGATCAGCTCCGGATCGGTGCGGCGATACTTGAAGAGCACATACTCACCTTCCGGATCGATAAACGGGATGACGATCTCCGTCTTACCATCGTGCTCCCGGGATGTGATCTGATACTTCCGGGCGACCGCTTCCGAGATTCCTCTTTCCGAGAGGTAGGCCAGCGCCGCATCCTTTGGTTCGATCGGCTCGTCTCGCTTCCTGAATCTCCGGAAATACTTCCTCTCGATTCCGTAGTAGGTGTTCGCTCCGCTGTTGCTCAGCTTGAAATTGAAATCCTTCGCGAGCGTGATCATGTTCCCGTTCGCTCCACATGATGCGCGGAAGCAGTGGAACTGACCCGTCCGCAGGTTGATGCTGAATTTGTTCTTGTCATTCCTGGCGTCGGCCTTGCAGTAGGGACAGATCCGAAATTGTAACTCATCGCCCCGGCTCTTTACGTCGGCGTGAATCCACCGGGCGAACTGGCGGGCGTCTTCCGGGTCAAACTGGTAGTAATCATTCATAACTCCCTCCAGCTGATCCAGCCGCCGTCATCGCCATTGATGTCCTGCCCCGAAGGGGCGGTTTCTTTTTTTATTCTTTCTTTAATAGTTTCTTTTTTATTTACCGTGTGCGCTGTACGACGCACACCTGTGTGCGCTGTTTGATCCCCTCCCTGTGCGCTGTATAGCGCACACCTACTGTGCGCTGTCTGATCCCCTGTGCGCTGTACGACCCCCTGTGCGTCATTTAGCGCACACCTCTCCCAGTTTTCCGGGTCTGTGATGTAGACCGTCCGGGCTCGTCCATGCGTCGCTTCGTCCTCCACCTCCAGCACCCCGAGCTTGACCAGATCGGAGATTGCACCACGCACATTCCGCTTGTGGCGACCTGTCGCGCTGCTTACCTTTGTGAGGCCGACGCCACAGGAATTTGCTCTGTACCCATACGACGCTCGGAACACATAGAGGATGACCGCCATCTGTACCGGCGTAAAATGGTAAGCCATGACCGCCTCGAGGATCCTGTTCGGGACCATGGTGAATTGTTCGTCGCTCATCCGTATTCCCCCTTCTCCAGCCGCTCCTTCAGATCCCGGTATAAGATCTCCCGGATCAGCTTTCCGGATGACTCAGCCTTACAGAAGTAGAGGCCGATGTCGTACCGGATCGCCCACGCGATCAGTGACGCCTTGAAGGCGTTTGGATGCAGGCGTGAGCGGTATTTTCCGTTGAGCAGGTTTTCCCAGGTCGCGTTTTCGCAGATCAGGAAGATCCTCGCGTTGTGATCCCGCGCCCGCTGGAACTCATCCTCGAACCGCCGTCTTCCGGATCCGAGACAGACAGCCAGCTCGTCGAGACTCATTTTGCGCTCGATCGCGCAGACCGGTGAGACTGTCTCGGAAGTGTCGCAGATCTTCCGCCCGTCCGGGAGCGTCGCGTTATATGTGTAATCGCAGTAATTCAGCGTCGCCCTCATATACGGGAGCCCGAAAGACTCGTATCGCTTCCGGGCCCTCTCGGTGTTCTGCTCCCGCGTGTCGACGAGGATCTGCATCGAACCGAGAACCTGTTTTTGCTCGAAAATATCCATCAGAACGGGAGGTCTTCCGGAGATCCGTCCGGAATCGTCATGAAGCCGTCGGCGTCGGGTCTCTGGGTTGGAGATGCGGCAGAGGGTGTTTCAAGCAGCTTGTCCTTCGGAATTCTGGCTGTGCCCCTCCTGACTGTTTCCGGATCACAGAGCTGTGCCAGATTCGTGGCCTGCCCGATGGAGCCGTCCCTCTTCTGATACTCCCGGATGTTGAACAGGCCGCCGATTGTTTTGCCCTTGAACTTCTGCTCGTCCCAGTCGAAGTGATAGCCGGGATTCGCGGTCTCGAGCGCCTCGATCACGGTCTTGAAGCGCCGGGCCGTCCATCCGTCCTGCTCAGTTCCGTCATCATTTGGAACATTGAGGAGATAGTTGCAGTGCCATTTCTTATCCTCGCTCTGCTGAGAGCGGTAGTCGTTGGCGTAAAAGTCCTTATATTCTCCCTCGGCGATGTCGCAGGAAATGCGGATGTACTGTCCGATTGAGTTTTCGCAGACTTCCGCGCCCATGATCTTAAGGATGTAAGCGCCCTTCGGAAGCTGCTGGTAGTCGGAATATGCCTTTGTCGTTGCGTAACTGTTGAAGCGTTTGATTGCCATGTTTTCCTCCTTAAAATTCTTTCAGCGCCTTCAGCACCGCCGCCATGTCGTTGGGGATCTCCTTGTCCGGAAATGCTCCCATCGGAGATTTGGCCGTGCTGAAGTTGCTCTGCGTTTCAAACACATAGTTTCCGTCCACGCACTTAGCCAGCAGGACGGTGCTGAACTTTGATTCCAGCGTGATCTTGTCGAGCTTCCGGCCGCTGGTCTTGATCCTGGTCTGTGTGAATCCCGAGTCATCGTGATCCGTCTGGGAGTGGGCGACGAATACCACATCCAGATCCTCCCGGACCGTCAGTGCGTAATCGACCAGCTCGTAGATCGACTGCGCGAGGTCCTGCCATTTGTCGTATCCCTTCTCGCGTGACCGCCGCATCTCATCGGCGACCATCAGGCCGTTGATCGTGTCGATCACGACTGTCTTGATGTGCCGGAAATTCTCATCCTTGTCCATCTTGGCCAGCAGGCCGGCTGCCTGTGTCGGGAAATCGGTCTTCCAGTAATTCTTGTTGTCGGCGGAATACTGCGATCGCCACCCCTTCCAGCTGAGGCCCTTCTTGTCGCAGTCGATATAAAACGTTGTCTTCGGATCCAGCGTCCGCATGGCGGTTGTTTTCCCGGACCCGCTTTCGCCCATCACGCATACCACACTCATGGCATCCCCTCCTCTTCCTCCCACCAGTCGGGTGTATCCTTGTAGTGATCCCCGAGGTAGTCCCGCACCCACCATTCAAGGCGCGGGTCGATCTTGTTCATTTCCCTGTCCACACACTCCTCACAGATGCACGCCCCGTCCTCGAAGACATAGCATTTTTCCCCGAGGATTTCAGCGTTACAGATTTCGCACACCGCCCTGCGGTGGATCGCCGGCATCATTCCAGATCCCCCGCGATGATCCTGATGAGATCATCATCGACGAAGCGATACTTGAGATAGGTATGCAGGAGCTCCAGCTTTGTTTTGTACCGCTCGAGCTCCTTGACGGTATCAAGGTGGTCTTCCACAAGAGCCACAAACGTGGTATACTCAGGTTGTGGATAAATGGGCTTCCACCCGTTTGTTCCGGACATTGCCATTCTTTTCTACCTCCTGTCTTTTCCTGATCCTCTGCACTGTTGCCGGCGACACATTCAGCTGGGCGGCCGTCTTAGCGATGCTGATCCCCTGCTTGGTCATCTCCCGGACCTTCGCCTCGATCTCGTCCGTGACCTTGATCCTCGGCTTCCTCGGGCGCTTCTCGATCTTGCCGTTAATCGGGTTGGCGGTCATCTTCTTCCGCTTCCGCTCCTCCTCGGCGATGCGTCGGCAGATCGCGAAGCTCTCGGGGCTGTTCACCGGTATCGGAAATTTCTTTTTCTTTGGCGTCTCAATCACCTCCTTCGGTGGCTCTTCCTTCGCTGGCGCAGGTTCTGTGTCATCTGCGGCCTCTTCCTTTGTTTCCTCCTTCCGTTCTTCTTCAACTGTTTCGGGTTCATTCACGTAGATGGTTGCGTTCAGGATGATAATTTTCACTTCCTTCTCTCCTCCTTTAAGTCCTCAATTTCATCGTCAGCACAATGTGCGGATACCCAACAGCGGAATTGTCCGCATTTGAGCCGGGTTCCAGGCCATGATGAGAAATCCTCATTCATGGGGCAGTCCTTGCAGTTAAGGACATTAGCGGGGTTGTAGAGAAAACCCCTTACCTGTTCATCCGTCATAGAATCACCTCCTTTAAGACTGAGACTGCGATGGCACTCAGCGCGACCTCGCCGCCCAGCAGAATCCACCCGGCAGGCCATGGCGGCACGATACCCGTTTCCACGAGCGGAAACAGGATGATCAGCATGATGGCCAGCACGATCGCCACGACAAGCCGCCTCATCTGGCAAGCACCCCGATGGCCGCGACAACGAGGCCTGACGCCATCGTCGCGATCCCGGAGGCCAGTGACCCGATCTCTGCCGTACCTGCCCCGCCGAGAACCAGCAGGAACCCGGCGAGGATCATCCCGGATTTGATGTGCTGCCTGATCCGGAAGGCTTTGACAAGCTCCTCCTTGTGCCTCCGGATCGACTCACGGCGGTTGCGCTCCGACTCCACCGCGAACCACCGGATCACCGAGATCCCATCACCATGCGGCATCATGCCCTTCACTTCTTCGGAGCGTGCGAGCTCCATAATCCTCTCTTCGTCCATCTTTCCCCCTTATTAACTCCACGATTTCGTCCGCACTCATCCCCGTTGTGCGGGCGTATAACCTTAGCTCCCAGATCTTCATCTCGTCCGGGTCTGCCAGCTTCCGGAACAGCTTCCGGGTTGTCCATCCAAGGATCCTTGCCAACTCGTCAGACCGGCGCTTGTAACCGGCACGCTTGGCGGAATCCCGGAGTATGTCAGCCTGCATAGTTAAGCCCTCCTTAACGGTTAAACCGTTTCTTTAGGGCACAAAAAATTGATGTCGTTGTATGTCAAACCATACAGCGATTCAATCTTTTGTATCATCGGAATCGTCGGAAATGTTTCACCCGCTTCGTACTTGCTGAGCGTATCCGGCGAAATCCCGAGCCGTTCAGCGGCTTCTTTCTGCGTCAGGTTTGCGTTAATCCGTGCGGCTTTTAATGTGATCGCCATGTTCCACCTCCTTCCTCGAATCCTTGCACCTTTATCATAGTAAACGGTTAAACCGTTTTTGTCAACGGAAAAACCGTTTTTTTATTGAACAATTTCGGTCATAGCCGTATATTAAGGGCGGGGAGAGGAATGGAGTGCAGGCATGAAGGCGAACAAACAGATCATGGGAGAGAACATACAGAGGTATCTCGACGAAAAGGGGATGACAAGAAAAGAACTTGCCGAGGCGCTCGGGTTCCCGTACTCATCCGTCACCGACTGGATCAACGGGAAAACGTACCCACGAATTGATAAGATTGAGATGATGGCGAACTTCTTCGGAATCCAGAAGAGCGACCTTGTGGAGCAGAAAGCCGAGGAAATCAGTCAGGAGGATCGGAAGCTCCTCGCGTCTTTCCATGCGCTGAACGACACAGGACGTCGGAAGGCGGCGGAGTACATCGCCGATCTGCTCGACAATCCTCGCTATACGGAAGAAAGATCATTTTCGTCGGAGGTTGGCTGACATGAAGATCACCAAAACACCCTCGGGAAAGTACACCTGTTGCGTCGTCCTTCCAGGAGCCGACGGCAAGCGCCATAAAAAGCGGTTCACATACCGCACCAAGGACGAGTGCAGGCGCGAGGCCAACGACTACCTGAACGCGCACCGCCTCTATACGGAGTCTATGCTCTTCCGGGATGCCGCCGAGCGCTTCGTGGCGTCCCGTGAGGCGGTTTTATCCCCTTCGACGATAAGAGCGTACCGTGTACAGATAAACGTGCTCCTGACGCAGTACGAAGCCTTCTCGAGGACATCGTGCGACAGGATCACCTCCGGACAGCTTCAGGAGCTGGTCAACGACATGACGCAGAAGGGACGGACGCCAAAAACGGTTAAGAACTACGTGGCGATGATCTCCGCGATCCTGAACCGGGAGAAGATCCGCCTGCCGGACGTCACGCTTCCGAAGCTGGTCCGGACGGAATTCCCCTGCCCGACCCCGGAAGATATGAGGGAGATCCTCCGTCTCACGGAAGGGACTCCGCTGGAGATCCCTGTGCGCCTCGGGATCCTCTCATGCCGGGCCTCGGAGATCAGCGCGCTCACGGCCGAGGATGTATCAGGCCTGACCGTCCACGTCCACCGCGCGATGGTCTATAACTCCGACAATGTGTATATCATCAAGGAGACGCCCAAAACCGACCGCTCAAATCGCTTCATCACCGTTCCGGAATCCCTCGCGAGGAAGTTTCCGGAAGACGGCCCACTGACAAGCCTCACCCCACGGCAGATCTATGAGCGGTACGACAAGCTGCTGGCGAAGAACGCCCTGCCGCCGTACCGGTTCCACGACTGCCGCCACTTCTTCGCGTCCTACTGTCACGACATCGGGATTCCCGACGCGGACATCCTCGTGACAGGCGGGTGGTCGACCGATCACGTCATGAAATCCATCTACAGGCACGCCCTGTCTCGGAACACTGCCACAGCCGCCATGCAGGCGTTTATTTCTGAGTAACCATTTGAATTTGAGGCACAAAAAGTGGCACAAAAGTGTGCCGCATGGTGTCTTAAACGCGACAAATCTGTCTCAAACGAGCAAATAAAAAACCCGGGAACCCTTGAAAACACTGCATTTTCTTGGATTCCCGGATTTTCTTGAAAAGTGCCGGCGATGGGACTCGAACCCACCGTATCAATGTTAATTTTCCGCATGGTTGAGGCATTTTCCGAAGTGTGTGGCACAGAAAACGGCACACTAATCCAGATACAGCCCTTTGCCCCAGGTCGTCTTGCCGACGATCCCGTCCGCTGTGAGCCCCATTTTCCGTTGGAAGGCGATCGTGTACGCCTGCGTCGTCGGTCCGAAGTCCCCGTCCGCGTCGATGCCGAGGATCGTCTGCCATACCTCTACGGCCTGCCCGGAATCCCCTCTCTGGATCTCCGGAACATGGGCGACGACCTTGATCCGCTCGTCCGGCTGAGGATCCGCGCCGTGGTTCTTAGCCCATGTGAGGGCCGTGTCCGTGCACCCGAACGGGTCGCACCCGGAAGCCGGGAAACAGTAAAATAGGTAAGATGACCCATAGCGGTTATGGATCACCGTCTTGCCCGAGATGTAGTCGTCCTTGTCGTACACGTCCCCCGTGCTGATGCTCTTGATGTCGCTAAGGCAGTCATGCTCATCGCAAGGGTACGCCTCCGGAAAGAACCGCTTGCCCCGGACAAGGACGTCCCTCACCGCCTCGATCTGGGCGGACGAGGCCGTTCCGTTGTCCATGAAGTAGGCAGCTCGGGAGAACCATTTTCCATTCCGTACCCAGCTGTAGAGGCCACTCGCGGTCAGGCCGTACTTCTTCGTCCGCGCCGGGTCGGTCTCCAGCTGGTTGGCCATGAGGGACGCCTCAGCACGCACACCGTTAAGATTGCCCTGCTCCTGGTTGCACAGCCGGGCGATCTTGAGGATCATACTGTCGGTCAGGTCGGTGTACTTATGCCACGTCATCACTCCACCTCGGGCAGGCCGCCGAGAGATGTCAGCAGGGACAGGATCCCGGCAAGGACGGATGCGCTCACTACCATCTTCCAGTCCACCGAGGACATCACAGCCGCCGTCCCGATTGTAGCCGCCGCTGTCTGCCCGACAGTACGTAACGCCCGAATCAGCGCGGCCACGAACCACCTCTTCGTGAATATCTTCTTGTCGTTCATGCTTATACCTCCGTCCAAAGTGTCGGAACCGCTTCAGACGGCTCCCAGACATTGTTGTCAACAATAGACTGCCAGTGCTTGCTGTTATGGCTCACCTTGTCCCCCGCCATGTAAGCGTCCTGCGCCCCTGTAGGCTGTACCCACTCGGGCCATTCCTCGATGCTCACCCTCGTCCAGAGTGCCGGCGTCAGGTCGGGAGACCACCCGTCCTGTGATGTATGCGCCTGCACGCATCTGTAGAGCAGGCCCTCATGGGCGATGCGCTCGTCCACGGTGTATGCCGTGTCGGTGCGCCATTCCGGGTAGATGTCCACTGCCTCGAGTGCCGTCTCGTCCGTGGCGGCATCACGCATTTTAATCAGGGCGTTGATGATGGCAGTTAATTTTTCCCTTGTCATAAAATCTCCTCCAGTGCTTCTGCGATCTCGTCTGGAGATGCGTCATAATAATACGGATCAGCTTCTTCTCGCCACTCGATCACAATCTCGTCCTCTGTCTGCGTGTACACAGGGACAAGATAATAACCCTCTTCAGGTTCCGGCTGTGGCTCTTCTCGCACAGGCAGATACCCCTCGGCAAGAAGCGTTTCGGGCAGAGGATTGTATATCACTGTATCGTCCTGTGTGATCTTTTTCGGGCTGTACTTTAACCGCCCATCAATCAGTTTTGCGTATCTCATATTTACCTCAATCAATCGGTATTTGTATCACTACCCAATCGCCGATAGTCATAAATACATCGCTATAAGCCGATGCTGTTATCGTACCGTTTGCGACAGTGATTTTCGTTGTTCGGTTCACATATATTTCTGGACTGGCATTTTTGTTTGTGACACCGTGCATGACCTTTGTTCCATCGTAAAAGAAACTTAACCAGTTTGAATAATTTTCGGGTGCTTCGTCCTCGGTGTAGGCACAAAAAATAAACTTCTCGTACTGCTGATTAACAATGATTTTCTGATTGGTCCTCTCGACGGTAAATGTTTCTTTGTACACATCCTCCCTCCCTTGTTCTAATGCCATCATAACCCGCCTGCGTATCATCTCCTCGCTCATAACACGCTCCAACTCTGGGCAACGCCGTACCCGTTATAAACATTGATCTCATACACCTTGTCCGCTTCCACCGTAAAGCCGTCAGGCATCGTGATGCCCGTCATTGTCAGCGTGGTAGGCGTACTGCCGGAAGTAAAGCGGAAAGCATACATACCAGAGGCGGGACAAGTGATTGTGAGAGCAGACATCTCAGGCCACACATAAAAGGTATCTGCGGCAAGTGTCTGGGAAGTGTCTGCGCTCGTTTTGCTGACTACCGTGGTAACATTTGCCTTTCCGCTGATGTCCTGATGGCTCGTGAGGAATCCGCTGTCGTTGGTCAGGTCGCTCGTCTTGGTCGGGATGGTCGGCGTGCCGCTGATCTCGCTGTAGCTGTAGGACGGCTTCTGCGCCGCCTTTGCCCATGAGGGGACGGTCGGGTCTGTTTCGGTCTGGATCGCCGTATCTGCGAGGTCGAGCGAGTCCTGTACGCCGGAAGCAAGGTCGCTCTTCGGGATGCCGGAGGAGGGCTTGGAGTATGTGCCGGTGTTCTTCGTAAAGCCCCACCCGGCGACCGTGGTCTCGTCAGGGATCGCTGTGTCATCCGGGAGCGCCCCGACATCCTCCGCATCGAGGACGACCACGCCCGTCTGTCCATTTACGGAATCTACAGCTCCGCCTCCGCCGCCTGACGGGATGTTGACGGAGACGGGTGTCGAGCCGTCATACTCCGCCGAAACGGAGCCGGTGAAGGTGAGCTTGTTCGGGTTGGGCAGTTTTGTCGTGCTGTCCGGGAGCGCTCCGACTTCCGCAGCGGTATAGGCCGGCTTGGTCGGCGCCTTCGCCCACGCCGGCACTGTCGGATCTGTTTCTGAGGTCAGATAGCCGCGCCCCTGAACCCATGCCTCTGTGGCGTAGCCGTCGAGGCTCGGGATGGGCGTGTCGTCAGGCAGGGCGCCCACATCGGCGGCATCCAGCACGACATCGCCGGTCTTGCTGTTGACCGACTGGACAGGTGCTTCCGGCGGATGATCCTCGAGGTACTGCAAGACGATCGCCCCGATGCCTTCCTCGGAAGTCCTCTCTTCGATCAGCTCCTGAAGCTGGGCGTAGATGTCGATGGACGGATCCGAGGTAGCGGTCGGATCCTCGACATAGCCAGTATCCTCGATGTAAACGGACGCCTTCGTCGCCGTGATCCTGTCGCCGGAATATGCCGAGACAAAGAAGTAGCCCGGCGATGTCAGGACCTCCCACGGAACGCCGCACTCGTCAGCCTCGTCGAGGATGACCTCATAGCTCCGCCCGCACTGGGTGGTGAAGATGGCGATCTTGTCGGCGTCATCGTCCCAGTCTTCCGAAAACGTGAAGCCCGCCCGGAGATAGTTCTGGGACAGCGCCGCCGGGCGGAAGTGATCCGTCCGCTTGATGATCTGGTTGGTGATCGCAAATGTCAGCTGTGCGCTCATGCTTTGTCCTCCAGTGCCTGAAGTCTGTGCTCTACCCGGTTCAGCTCCGCCTCATGCAGGGCCGAATCCTGTTCGAGCTTGTATGTCCGCTCGATCAGCCCGTTGTGCTTCCGTACCTCGACCGTCAGCTCGTTGAGGCGGTATTCCATCAGGGCCAGCGTCTTCTGGCTCTGTGCGTGGTTGGTGATCAGACAAATGATAAGTGTAACCCCTGCCGTAATGCAGGACGCGATGACCGTCTCCATGTTTATGCCCTCCTTATGATGCTGTGATGTATGTCACGGATCCACGCGGTGTTATATTGACGCTTGCGTCCTCTCCGAGTAAGAGCTCGCCGTCGGTGTTGATCCTGAGTCGGATGTTGGTCGCGAGCGTTGTGCGGAAGTCGACAACCGCAGCAGGCTTGTATGCGTCCTTGAGAAGCGCGATCCGCGTCCCATTTGTCGTACCCGCCTGGATCGTGGCCAGGGACGTCAGCGACAGCATGGCGAGCTTGCCGACCTTTGCGCCGCTTAGTCCGGAGGTCGTGCTGACGGACGGATTAGAAACCGCCTGTGTCTCGTCGATATGAGCCTGAAGTGTCGCGCCCTGCCTCGCGTCGAGGACATACCCGGATGTCTGAGTCGTGAGGTTATTCTTGATGTTGGCCGTCTTCACACAGGCGTCGATCAGGGTCTTGATGGCCGGTCCCTGTCTCGCGTCGAGCGCATGGCTTTCCGACGTCGTGGTCAGGTTGTTAGACAAATAGTCGAGCCTCACGCGATTCTGGACGGCGGCATAGATCGCGTCCATCGCGGCCTTGACCGACTTGTTGCCGTTGTACATATACAGCTCGGAGTACGTGTTTAAGATCGCCTCGGCAAGCGCCTGATAGTTGATCTTGTAGTTCGCTGTCCCTGTGTCGATAGCGAAAACGTCGTCATTTGCCGACGGCGCTCCGACTGACGGCAATTCATGTATCTGCATTTAATCTCCTTTCCAGCGCGGCGAGGCGCTCCTCAAGGCGGTCGATCTGCCGCTGCTGATCTTTCACTTTTTTGTACGCAAGCATCAGGATGTCGAAATAGTTGACATTGAGATAATTTTCTTCGGACCCTTCCTCGCCGATAATCCCGCTGTCGATGATCCCGGCGTCCTCAAGCGCTTTCTTTGTCGCCTGTGCGGAAACACCGATGTGCGTCTCGCCGGGGCCGTCCTTCCACTCGAAGATCTTCGGCTCGATCAGGTCAAACAGGGTGTTGTAAGATTCGTCCCAGTCGCGGAAGTTTTTCAGGCGCTCGTCTGAGGATCGGTTGAATTCTCTCCCGAGGACAGCGCCCTCGCATCGCAGGGAACCGCCGTTTTCAGCCTGTATCCCGATGCTGACGAGGTAGTTTGCCGAGTATGTCGCGGTCCTTGTCGTTGTGCGGAAAATATGGTGTTCGGGCGCAATAAACGATAATATACGATGCCCGTAATCATTGTACGGATTTGCAGGCACGATGCGCGGCACTTGAGTGGAATATTCAGAGTGATCTTTTCCCCTCCAGATAAGCGGACCGAATACAACGCCGCAAGCTCCGCCGTTTACTCCGAGCATGATCCCGCCACCCGCGTTTATGTGTTTGGCTACTCCAAGACGTCCACTTATGTATACCGCACAGTTAATACCATTGACTTCGTAAACATCATTAAAACACTCGATACCGCCCCTTATAAGCTCGTCATCTCCGATATTACGAAGAGCTATACCGTCACAGTTCTGGTTTTTGATCACGACCATGTTCGGGCTGTATGATTCCGTCGTGAAATCTTCTTCGCCGAATGAAGCCTCATCCTCGACGTATCTCCGGACATTCGCCCGTGAGGCGGGGCCAATGAAGTACGTGCGCGCGGTTCCTTCGTCCGTGCGCCTGATCTGTCCGTTAATGATACCGCCTTTTAGCTGCATCTGCGACTCGTAAGTGTCCGTACCATAATCCACGATGCCAGAATTACTGAATTCCCCGTCTTCAAGGTCCCAGTACGTCAGCCCGTCTTCCGCGTTAGACTCGATCCGCCCGCTTCGGATGCGGTCTCCGGAGAGAGTCCCTGTCTTGATGCAGTCCGCCCGGAATTCCCCTTTCAGCGTCCAAAACGTGTCAAACGGCCCATCATACCCGTTTGACGAGAACCCGATCCCGCCCTGGTTGATCCTCAGGACATGGGTCGCGGTCTCTTTCGTTTCTGTGTCCATGATCAGGATCTCGTTCGGCTTGCCCGTGACCTCGTCTTTTCCGATCACGACATGGCCGCCGAGCGCTCCGCTGATAAGGTTGGTCGCGTTGGCGATATACTCGTTGACCTGTTCCCGCGTCGGAACCCTTGCGATGACCGCCGTCGAGGCAACCTCCGCGATGTTGTCGGCGAGGCTTGTCTTCGCATCGCCAAGCTCCATAGAGATGTACTTGTCGAGGAGCGAGTCATACGTCACGCCGACGACCTTCAGGCGGATGTCGGAGTCCTCGCTGATGACGTGGACAGTATCGCAGAGTCCTACATTTTCCAAAGATGCGAAACGCTCATATTCGCCCGTCTGCCAGAGCTGTACAAAGTCGAGCTCGACATTCCGGGACGCCCTTGTGCGCTTATTCTGGTTGAGATACGACCGCGCTTTGCTTCGGATCTGCGCGAGCGTCGGGCGCTCCTCGAAGTCCATCGACAGGTCGAGCGGTTCCGGTTCGAGCCGGATAAAGTTAAAGTCGATGTCGGTCTCATTCTCGTCGGTGATGTGGTTGTCATATTCATCCGTCCAGACGTCGGAAATGGTCGAGGCTTCTTTGGCGAACACCGCCAATTCTGGGAGGATGACCACCTCCTGACCATCGACCGACCGCCAAAACGGGATGACCGCGTTGCATTTCCCGCTCGCGTCCATCTCGTCCGTGATGTCGGTCAGGTTCTTGCCGTAGCGGATGGTGACGTCCCTCGTCCTCCCGCGATTCGCCCACAGTTTGACCGTGAAGTTGTCCCACTCGTATTCCCCGCCGCCAAAAGTATCGAGAATAGATCCCTCCATCCCGCCGAGGACCTCTTTGCACCGCGCGGGGGCCTTCAAGATGAAGCTGGCTTCCGTGGTCTTGTCTGTCCAGAATGAAAAAGGATTGTCGTTGATGGAGTGGTTCGGCATGGCCTCGAGCGCATCGAAACAGTTTTCCGCCGTGTACGGCTCCAGAACGATGTTTGCAAGCCGATATGAAAGATGGTGCGCGTTGAAGGTCACGAGGCCGTCGATCGGAACCGTCTTTTTATAGATGACAAACGGCTGAGGGATCCTTGTGTCGTCGTGGGTTACATAGATGATCCGGTCAAGCGTGATCCTCTCATAATTGCGCCCGTTGACCGGATAGACGAACTCGCACTCATAAGTCCCGTTTCGCTGTTCAGAAACTTCGCACGAGACGCAGTCTATCAGCCGTCCGAGGCCGTTTGTGGAAAAGTTAGACGCCGCCGCGTCGAAAAGAATTGGAATCATACTCTGTACCACCTCGGGGTAATGCGGATCTTTGTGATTCCGGTTCCCAGCGTGATCGCCGTATCCCCGGGCGGAAGCACCGGGAAATCATTCGTGCTCATACTGACATACTGGTTTCTGGACATCGACCCCTTGTAACAGTCCATAATCTCGCAGTCGATATAGGTATACTCCGCAGCGTTCGAGATCGTGATTTCCGTGGATCCGATGGAAAACGTGCCGGTTCCCCAGACACACATATACGGTTTGGCGTCAAATTCCGTGGGGTTGGTGATTGTCCCGGAAGACTCGAAGACCACGTACTCCTCGCCGCTCGTCAGGTATCTCTGGGGCTTGCAGTCGAAAGTCAGTTCGAATGACCCCGCGTCGAGGATCGCCGTCGGCTCGACATCAAGCGGGCCCCTGAAACAGGCCATGCGAAACTCGTCCGGGTGGTAGCTGTCCGTGAGTCTCCTGTACCCGACCCGGCTGAGGAGCAGGGAGCGGAGCGCGGCGATGTTGTTCTTATAGTCCGCATAAATGAACGCCGGGTAAGTCAGCTCGATGTTCTCCATGCGCTTCTCGCGCCCGTACAGCGTCCCATCCCTGCCCGGAATGATGATCTCCTCATATGCCCTGGAGGGGGCGTTGAATACCCCCGATCCCGAAATGTACACTCCGAGATCCCGGAGATCTTCGCCGTCGAAAACCAAATAACCTCTGCTCATGTATAGCTCATCTCCTTCTGCTTCTGGAGCGCGTTGAGTCGGTCCTGAATCTTATCAGCCAGAGCGTTAACATTCATGCCTTCCGGCGCATAGATGTTGATGACTGTGTTCATATCGCCGGATGCCCCAACGAGTTCTTTCAGCCTCTTGAGACCGAGAACGACCTCGCTCCCATTCCCATCTCCGAATCCCTTGGCCCCTGTCGGCGTCTGCAAGACCGTCGGCTTGCTAAAGAGGACAGCATCCTTATACGCCTGCTTGTACCATGACACGGAAATGCGCGGCAGGGATACGGACAGCTTGCCGATCCCGTGGCGCACCCATGAAACACTGAAGTGCGGCATCTTGATGTGCGGGAGGCTGATCCGAATGTTACTGAACGCGTTGCGAATGTTGGAGACGAAATTCTTAACGTTCTGCCACGCGTTGGACAGCGGCGACGTGATCTTGCTTCCGAGGTTGCTGAAGGCGTTGGCGATGGAGTTCTTGACGTTGTTCAGCGCGGGGCTGATCGACGATCCCATCGACTTGACGATGTTGACCGTCGAAGTCTTAATATTGTTCCAGGCATTTGTCGCAGTCGTGCGGATGTTGCCCCACGTAGTTCCGAGACCGGCCTTCAAGGTGTTGAACCCGTTCGTGGCGGCCGTCTTGATGTTCGTGACCGCGTTCGAGACGGTCGTCCTTATCCCGCTCCATGCGGTTGACGCCCTCGCCCTGATGTTGCTCCACGCGTCTGAGGCTGATTTCTTGAGTCCGTTCCAGGCGTTGCGCGTATGATTTGATAATGTGTTGAGGCCGTTGTTCACCGATGTGCGGAGTCCGGTAACGGCACTGCTCACGGTGGTCTTGATTCCATTCCATGCCTGAGACGCGCCGGTCTTGACGGTGCTCCATCCCTTTTGCATGGTCGTCTTCACCTTCGTGAGTCCGGAAGCGACGCCCTGCTGGATGTTGCTCCATGCCTGTTTGACGTTGTCGCCCATGTGCTTCCACGCGTCGGCCATTTTCTTCTTGAGGTCGCCCACTGATTTCGCGATCTTCTTGCCGAAATCCTTGAAGGCATCCGCCACCGCCTTTGCGCCCTTTTTGATTTTGTCCCAGTTCTTGACTATGATCACCGTCACGCCGACCACACCGGCAACGATCGCGCCGCCGAGAAGGAACGGAGCCGCCGCTGACGCAAGGCTTCCGAGGGATGCGACCAGACCGCCTCCGCCTGCGATCTTCATGACGAGGCCGCCGATATTTCCGAGCAGGCCGCCGATGTTCTTCGTGATCCCGCCGATCCCGCTTGTCAGGTTTCCGACAATGATCAGGAGCGGCCCCGCTGCGGCAACAAGCATCCCGATCTTGACGATCATGTCCTTCTGGCCATCCGAGAGGCTCGAGAACCATTTTGTGAACTCTTTCACCTTCGCGACGACGTCCTGAATAACCGGGCCGAGCGTTTTGAAGAGTTCCTGTGCGAGCTCCACGCCGGCAAGTTTCAGGTTGTTAACGGCGACCGTTATCTCGTCCCACGGGTCGAGCGTGTTCTGATAAGTGTCCTGAACGACGCCCTCGAAATCCTTTGCAGATTTCCCGAAGTCATCCAGAGACAGGCGGCCTTCGCGGATAGCCTGAACCATTTCCGCCGCGCCTTTAGATCCGAATGTCTTGGTCGCGACCTGCAAGGCTTCCGTCTGCGTCTTCGCGTTCTTGATCGCCGTGACCGATTCCTTCAATGATGTTCCGAGGCTCTTGCCCTGCTTGGTCGCGTTCTTCTGCGCGGTCTTGAGGGCGGACATGGCGGTCGCGGAATCAACGCCGCCTTTCTCAAACTGGCCGAGAAGGTCGATGGAGTCATAAATACTTAACCCCATCTCCTTCATGGTCGCGCCGTTTTTGTCGAGCGCGGATTCCAGCGTGTCGACGCTGACGCCGGTCTCCTGTGATGTTTTGGCCAGCGCCCCGAGCACATTTCCGGCGTCTTTCGCATCGACGCCGTACTTGGTCATCGCGAGGTCAACATTTCCGACGGCGGATGTTACATCCTGCCCGGTGATCTCGGAAAACTCGATGAACTGCCTTGAGAGATCTTCCAGTTCGTCGCCTGTCGCTCCGAACCGGGTGTTGACTTCCGCGATGGCCTCGCCGGCGGTTTTGGCATCTGTCGGGAGCTGGCTGAACAGGTCGTCCATCTGCTCCTGAAGGTCGTCAAGCGCCTCCCCTGTCGCGCCTGTACCCTTGACGATGGCGTCATAACCTTCGTCGACATCCTTCGCCGCCTCAATAGCTGCTACACCGATGCCGGCAACAGCCGCCGATACCGGGAGGAGCTTCTTTCCGACGCCCTCGATCTTTTCGCCGGCCGCCTCGATCTTGCCGCCGGTGTCGCTGAACTTCTTTCCGAGGCCCTGAATCTGGTCCCCGGCGGTTTTGACCGGCTCACTGCCGGCCTCTGCAAGCTCATCGAACTGGCTGTTGAGGCTCTTTAGGTATCCCTCGGTGGCGACAATCTCGCGCTGAAGGGCGTCCCAGTCGCCGGAGTCTTTCGCGACGTCCTTCTGCGCATCCTTCAGGGCTTCAAGGCGCTTCTTTGTCTGTTCGATCGCCTCACCAAGCAATTTCTGCTTCTGTCGGAGCAGCTCCGGATTTTTTGTGTCAAACTTGAGCAGGCTGTTAACATCACGCAGAGCGGCCTTGGTTGCGTCGAGCTGTTTGTCAACGCTTTTCAGCGAATCGTTTAATTTTGTTGTGTTTCCGTCAATCTCGATCGTGATTCCGGAGATCCGTCTGCTTCCCATGTTCTCCCCTCTATAGCCTGTCCATGTCTTCCTGCGTCGCTAACTGCTTGTAGCTGTAGCCGTCGTTTCCCGATTCCGTCATGATGTCGAGGACAAAACCCATGTCCATCAGGGTCAGGTCTTCGATCCTGATCCCGATCTGGATGCACCTCAGAACATACAGCGCGGTCGTGTAAGGTCTCTCGGTCGGACGGCTTCTTATTTTGGGCGGACGCCGGTCTCCTGATTCTTTGCCCAGAGCTCGACAGCCGCCGGGACGGCAACACTGTAGAGATCCATCATGTCATAAGCCGCCGACCACTCGATGTAATCGTCCATTGTTAGTTTCATCATTTCGGCTGTCGTCTTCTGGTCCTGCATCGCCATGACGAAAGCGACCTCAGCGAAGATGTGCGTCTTGTCCTCGTCCGTCACGCTGTCACTGGAAACGATGCCGAACAGGTCCTTGTGAAATATCTGCCGATAAAAGATCGGCGTGGCCCCGTTAGAGACCATGCCGATGTCATTCTCTCCGATCGTGATGGTTTTTTTCATGTCGCTCCTCTTATGTGTTTGCTGTCGGCGTGGTCACCGCCGTGAACCATCCGGAATAGACCGTGTCGGAATCTCCGGCCGAGGTCTTCTTGGCCTTGACGATGTCCGCATCCAGCGCCGCGACGTGTACCGTCGTAGCGGTCAGAGTGATCGTCTCGGTCTGCGGCTCGACAGTCTCCTGCTTGGTAGATCCGCCGGTGTTCGGACGGGTGGCCGTGCAGTTATAGAAGACGTGCCTGGATCCGGAGACGTCGCCCTCGACCTGGAAGAGAAGCGCGAAGTGTACGGCAGTCGCCGCCGCGTCTTCGTACAGAAGCCCGTTTCCGCCTTCCTTGTAGCCAAAGATGTCCTTGAGGACGGTGTCGGTGATCATGGCCATCTCAAGGTCGCCCTGATAGCCCGTGTTGCCCACGCCCATCCAATAGACGATGTTATCCGCATAGAAGGGCGTGTTTTCGCCCTGCGGGTCAAGCGAGAGCGAAACCGCGCCCGGGAACGCTTTGGGATCCCCGTATGTCGCCGTGCCGTCTGCCGCAATCGTCGCGATCGCATAGTAAACACGCGACAAACCGAATTTTATCTTGTTTTCAGCTGTCGACATTTATAATTACCTCCGTTGTGTAGATTGTTTCGTGCATCTGCTCGCTGTCGAGGAATTCCTCCGCGTAGCTGTATGCGAGATCGTGAGACGTCAGGACGCCCTCGACCGTCGCCTCGAGGTCAAGATCCTTCTCATCGGTGTAAAGCTCGATGACAAGCTGTCGGATCCTGACATAGTTGTGATTATCCGCGTGCAGATCGTCGTCGTTCGGATAGAAAAAACAAACATACGGCGGTCCCTTCCCTGTCCCTTCCGGAAACTGGTCCGTCCCTTTCGAAAACTGGTAATAGGCGGACGGGACGCCGATCTCGGCGATCATTTCCGCAACTTCCTGATATGTCATTTCAGCACCCTTTCGAGATTGTCAAAAAGCTCGCGCTCCAGTGTGTCAACAACCGGCTGGATGTGTTCCCGTCCGGGTGTCCGGCTTCCGTCGCGGTTAAGATGCCCATACTCCAGCAGGTGCGGAAGCCCGGGGAACTTTTTGTTGTAGATGATCGACCGCGCGGAAAGCCTCCCGTCATCGTCGACCACCGTCCATCCGGATCCGTAACGCCCATTCGCCCCATGGTGATCGACAAAGATCGCGTTTGCTTCGTTCTTGATCGCCTGTGCGCCCTTCTTCCCCGCTTCGTGGACGACTTCCTGCATCGAGGTATAGACCCCATCCGCGTAGTCGTCGAGGATCTCGCTGATCGCACTTCCGAGGGTCTCAGCTGTTACTTTCCGTCTTGCCATTCGTGCCACCTTCCCTCTGAACGTAAAGCTCAATGTAGTCGGTTCCCGGGACCATATAGGTCCGGTAAACGGCATAGGTTTCGCCGTGATACTCCACCATTCTCTCGCCGCCATACTCCCCTGCGAAAATGACAAACTGGAATGACGGATTGAGACCGTTCCGGCCCGCTTCAAAAAACTCCGCCCGCGTGATGCTCCGGACCTGGCAGAACACCTCTTTGTAACTTAAGGCGCTTCGCCATATCCCATAAGCATCCTGCGTTTTCGTCTGGGTGATCAGCTTGATGATGTCATCCATACGCCATCACCCCATTTTCTCGGAAAAGATCCGATTGTTGAGCGCGTAGCGGATCATACGCGGCATCCCTTCGCCGCTGTCACGTTTTCGCCACATCCAAGCCGCGTACATCACGACGAGCTGGGCATCTTCCGGGTTGCGGAAGTCGAGCGCAGCGCCCTCCCTCCGGATGGAGTCCTCCGCAGTCATCAGGTAGCGGCGCAGTCTGTCATCGTATGCAGTTGTTGACATGATGCCTAAATCGACTTTAAGCATTTCGAGTAGCTGATCCATTCAGCGCCTCCCTCTTGTAATCGTCTGCGTTGATAATGATGTGACCGACGTGTCCGAGCTTGATTCCGGGGTCGCACCATATTGTTTCCCCAAGCCTCCTTGCTCGAATACAAAAAGCCAGGTCTTCGCCGACGTTTCCCATCGGCGCGAACCATGTCGGCCCATTTTCCGCCTCCATCCTTCTCAGGATGTCCGTGTTAAGGAGCAGACAGCCGAACCCGCACCCCGCCACCGGGAACAGCACTTCAGGTGGGCTTGCATATCCATCCTGTTCGCAGATGTTCCCGGAGATCTCCAGTTTGCTGTAGATGACGGGTGAAAAAGGCGGCTGCCTGCGGTAGTAAAGCCCGGTCACGATGTTCTTTCCGTCCGCAAGCAGTTTAGCAAGCGTTTCCGGCGGAAAAACCATGTCGGAATCCAGCCAAAGAACGTAATCGTAACTGTCTTTCAGTGCCTGCCGGCAGATTTCGTTTCTCGCGGAGTAAATCAGCGAGTCGATCACGAACGAGACCGAGCAGTTTTCGAGCTTCTGAAGCGTGACGAGACTGCGACAAAAATGCACACTCACCATATCCATTGACGGGATCCCGATCAGTATCTTCACAGCCTCGTCCTCCTCTCCTTATCAGGCCGTCGTGACGGTTACCGTGCAGGACGCGGTCAGGCCGTTGCAGGTCGCCGTGATCACAGAAGTTCCGGATGCTACGCCGGTAACAACACCGGTCGAGCTGTTGACCGTAGCCTTGCCTGTCGTCGCGGAAGTCCAAACCACATCAGCATCTCCCGGGGTTGTCATGGCATAAAGCTGAATCGAACCTTCGACCGGGACGGTCGCCGTGGTCGTGTTGATCGCGATCGCCTTGACTCCGTTGGCCTCGTCGGAGGCGAAGGTCATGACCTTGCCCGGCGTTACACCATTGACGCCGATAGCGACAAAGGCTTCAGCGATGACCGGGCCGCCGTCGTAACGAGCTGTTCCCTTGAAAACAGTCTGATCAGCAAGAAATCTGACGTGCTCGGAAGAGGCGAACTTCTGGCCGGCGCGCTCACCGAGCAGGTACAGGTCGAAGTATCCGCCGACGATCACGTAGTCCGGGATGAAGTCGAGGATCTCGATGGATCCGCCGATGACCGGCATCGTCCCATTGACGCCGGACACGATCGCGCCGTTGGCATCAATCGAAACCGCTTCCGCCATCAGGAAGGTGTAAGTGGTCTCGTTCATGACCCATGTCTTCTGGCCAGAGCTGTACTTGCCCTTCGCCGCTCCCGCGCCGATGAGGATCTGCGCGAACAGGTCCTTGCCGTGGAGGCTGTTGGCCAGCGTCTTGACGTTGGTCGAGTGGAGATCCGCCCAGGCGCGGGCTGTTGCCGGATAGCCGGCCGGCTGTTCCGTCTGGGCCAGCCTTGACATGACACCAAGCGGCATCTTCATCGTGCCGTCAGCGTTGCGGCCGTAAAGGATGGCCTTGTCGAGCGCGATGCCGATCGCCTGCCCGAGAGCGGTCAGGAGTTCGGAAGCCAGGTCAATATCGGAGTCTTCAAGGTTCGCATTACAGACGGAGAAGTATCCGCCGACCTTGTAGCAGTCAAGCTCGAAGTCATTGAAGCTGAGGTTCAGTTCGTTGAGGTTGGCGCAGCAGTCCGTCCAGATCGCTTCCGGGATGGATCCCATGATGACCTGCCTGCCTTCGCCGCCGATCGGGCGAACAGTGACGTGCTTGTACAGCTTGGAGTAGTTCTCGATATTCTGACGGAGGATCCCGAGCATAACAGGCGGAATCGTCAGACCGACGTTCGTCAGCGCCCTCTTTTCCTTGATACAGCTCCTCACCTCGGAGATGTAGCTCTTCACATCCTCACGCGCGAAAAAGGCGTCTCTTTCCGCCATGCCCATGTTCGAGAAAATGTTTCTTGTGCTCATTGTTTCGGTTCTTGTCCTTTCTGCCGGAGCCGGTTCAGATGCCGGTTCAGGCGGTGCTGTGTTCTGTGCGGCTTCCTCTGCGGCAAGCTCGGTTTCAATCTCGCCGATCTCACGCTCAAGCGCAGTAACCGCTTCTGTGTGTGCGTCGCGTTCAGCCTCGAACTCCGTGATCATCGTCTCGACTTCGCTCCGCTGTTCGTCGGTTTCTGTCTCGTCGATGGCCTGAGTGAGTTCCGCCTCACGCGTTACGAAATCCGGGGTTTTCGCCCGGAGTGTCTCCAGCTCCTTCTGCTTGGCGTCAAGCCTTTTCCGGAGCAGCAGCGCCTTCAGTGCCATGTGATACCCTCTCTTTCATTCTGGTTTTCCATGCCTCAAGATCGCGTTCCCGGATGTGGTCGCGCTCGATCTCTCTCGCGGAAATATTCGTTGCTTCATATGCCGGGAAAGTACAGGCGGATACTTCGTGGAGGTTAACCTCTTCAAGCGTCCAGTGCACGGAACCGTCATCTCGGATTTCGGTATCCTCCTTGACGATCTCAAACCCGAACGAGCACTGATCTACATCGCCGCGCTTTACGCGTTCATACAGGTTCATGGCGTCGCCATCGTTCGGATTGATGGTGATGTCGCCCCATAGACCGCGCTCATCCTCACGCAGCTCTAACGTGTGTGCTTTCGTTCGTCCGAGCACCAAGGTCGTGTCGTGGTTAACCAACGCCCTGATGTCGCCGCCCGCAAGCGACCCTGAAAAAGCTCCGGGTGCGATGCTCTCAGACATCCCCGGCGCGATTTCGTAGATGCTATTGAATACAGCAAAGTAACCGCTGATGTGCGGCTTGTTGTCGCTGTCTTCCCTCGTTTCAAATGTCGATGCGATTGTCCGCACCTGTCTGATTTCACGGCTCACTTTTTCGCCCTCCGTTTCGTCGTTGTCTTGGTTTCGCTCCGAAGCGGGCAGTTCTTCGCCCATTCCGTGAGTACGTTCCAGCCCTTGCACGGTCTGTAACGCTGATTCCCGCAAAGGCCGTCAGCCTTCGCGCATTTGATCTTCATGTCCGGCCCATAGCTGGCATACGGACATTCAAGCGTCAGCTTCATGTCTCACCCTCCTGTATCAGTTTCTTCTGCAAGCCGCTCATGTCGAACGGGATATAGTTCTCCAAAACCCGGTAGTCCTTGAGGCCTGCCGGCGTCATGCTCATGCGATCACGCCACTCGTCGCCGTTGACGAAGCCTCGGTCTGATCCGGCAAGGAGCACATCGCTGATCGTCTTGATGTCGTACTGGAGGAGCGACCAGAGATTGAAGCGCAGATACCATTTCGGGGACAGGATCAGCTTCCGGGTCATCTCCTGCTGGATCCCGATCACGATCGGCCGGATTGTGTTGTAGATGAAATTGTTCCATTCGTCGCGATTAAAAGACCCGACACCGAGGAGGAACGCGGGAACCCCGAGGAGCGCCGCGATGGTCCGCTTGTCCAACTCGACTGTGTCTTTCAGGGCCAGATCGTTAAGTGACAGCGGCCTGATCTGTTCCACTTGAAACTGGTCCGCAGGGATCAGCCACGGCTCACCGACCTCCGCAGACTGCACATAGCTCTCAAGGAGCTTCTTCCGGCCTTCCGGGGAGGCGAACTCGTCCGTCAGCGCATCCACCTTGACGATAACGGAGGGCTTCCATTTCGAAGCCATGAACCCCTTTTTGGTCGCCGCCGCCTGCTTGAGATTATTCGCGATGTCCCGAAGCGCCACTGTTAAGCCCTGACCGCGCCACAGATAGTAGGGGTCCGGGTTAAACGTGAAATGCAGAAGGTTGTCCGGGTTCTTCGCGATGCCGTCAATCAGGACCTTATAATCCCGGTAGCCATCCGGCATGAAGCTGACGCGGTGGGCGCTGATTGGCTCCAGACTCTGAAGGTAGCCATCGAACGTGTGCGGCACGACAACCGCGTTGCCCTGCCCGTACAGGAGCAGTGTCATCACAATGGATTCCATCCATGTCTTCCGTGTCATGTGCGGATCGGGATTGATGTCGATCGTCCGGCTCAACTCATTGATGATCCGGATGTCGCCATCGTCCGTGTTGGCCATGAGGTGGATGGTCATGCTCCCGATCAGCTCCGCGATCTTCCGGCAGGCTGTCAGGATCTCCGGGTTCTTGTCCATGGACGTATACCCGGAACAGCACAAATCATCAAAATCAGAACCGAGCAGATACCCGATAGCTGACGCGGTTGCCGTGGATCCGTTTGTCGTGGGCGGACACGCCCTTGTTGCTCGTCTCTTTTTACTCATTTCTCGCTATCTCCAAACCATTGTGCGGCCTTCTTCTTCCGCTCCTGATTCTTGATCATTCTGATGCAGGCAAAAACTGATGCGTCGAAGAGGTCGATGCGCGATTTCGGCTCGACCTTTTCGTACATGACCGCGTCGTCTGTTCCTTCCTGGGCGCGGACGTTCGACACGCAGTATTCATAAGCTCCGGAATGTAGGTAATACAGCTTCCGGTTCAGTGCCGCCTTTTCGATGTGCTTGAAGCCTTGTGATTTAAGGTAGTATAGCTGCGGCTGGTCAATAATCGAAAAGTGCGCCTTTTTCATCAGCGGGAAATACTCTTCTCCCGCAAATTTCCGATCGTGCCCGATCTGCCTGATCCTGAACCCGCGGTCACGCATCGCGATAAACCAGTTGACAATGTCCTGGATCAAGATCACCGGGGCGTTGCACAATGATAACCATCCCTCGTCAAGCCATTGGTACAGCGGGATGTTGTCCTCGTCCTGTTTCGCCGCCGCCTGAGTCACTGGAAAAAAGGCGTGTGTGATGCAGATGTCCACATCGCCGTACTGCCCATATAAGGCGGCCGCCGTGAGGTCGTTGATCTTCGACAGGTCCGCGCCGCCGTACCAGTCGATTGGCATTTTCGACAGCTCGTCGAGCGTCCATGTATAGATCCCGTCGGATGATCGGAACTTTTCAATGTCGAAATACGCCCGGAGCGCCGTGGTGTACACATTGAGCGACCTTGACAGAAAATCCTTTCTCTGCTGCGGATCATGCTCCGCCTGTCGGGCTTCCGCCATGATGTCCGCCGGCCTGATCGTTATTCCGTATGACGGGTTGGCTTTCTGATGCTGGACGGGGTTGAGGAAATCCACCTCACCGTCTTCACCGACATCCGCGCGGGAGATGAACGCAAAGAGCGAATCATCCTTGATCTGCCCGCTGACCACCTTGACACCGTATTCCAGTCTTCCGTAGCAGAAGGAGTTAATGTTGTCGCCGGCGGTCGTGATCCCGATCATCAGCTTGTTGGTGTATGCCTTCATGGCCTCCTTGAATCGGTTGTATTGTGCCGGCTTCCGGAAGGCGTGCATCTCGTCCGCGATCGCGATGTTGCAGTTAAATGAGTCCTGCGAATCCGGGTTGCTCGCCAGCGCCTCGATGTCGATTGATCCGTCCGGAAGACCATCCGCACCGATGAAATCAAAATGCACGGAGTGCTCCGCGTTGTTGTCCCTGACTCGGAAGTCGTTGATCATCCCCCTGTACCGGAGCGTGTAAAGGATGTCATCGAAACTCTGGCAAGCCTGTTTCTGTGACGCGGCGACGATGTAGATCCGCGCCCCGCTTTTGCGTTCCAGAAGCGCCAGCGCGAAGGAGAGGCCGGCGATGAACAGTGTTTTTCCAGATTTTCGTGGGACGAAGATAAAGACCTCTTTGTATCGCCTCTCACTCGTCCCGCTAAAGTAAAAACCGATCACGTTGTAGATGATAAAGATCTGCCACGGCTGGAGGATCAGCGGTGTGTTGGTCAGCGGCTTTCCGTCAACCGTCTCGCCCTGCTTGTGGACCATCAGCCTCTCGATGACCCCGATCACGAAATCAGGTTCCTTCTCACGAAGCTCAAGGTCATCGCGCTCGAGATCATCAAGGAAACGCCGGGCCGCCATGACGACCTCGTTTCCGACGATGAGCTTTCCGTCGATGCAGTCCTGCGCGTACTGGATGGCGGTCTGTTTGTATTTATGCGCCAAGCTCTTTCAGGACCTCCGCAAGCATCGGCTGCTTTTTGGGCTTCAAGGCCGCCTCGTCGATCTTCTTCAGGCCGGCGGGCGTCAGTCCCAGGTCTCGCCAATATGCGAGCGCCTGCGTGTTAAGGTCCTGCCACGTCTGCAGGCGCGGATTCTTCGCGAGGTTCACCCGGCCTCGGTCGGATACCTTCTCGACAACCGGCTTCGCGCCCGAGTCAAGGTACTCCGCATAAGCCAGGTCGCGCTGCTCGAGGATCTGCGCCAGCGCCTCGATCGCCGGAACAAAAGCATCCTTGTATGTGCCGACCGCCTCGCACAGCTTTATGATGTTTTTCTTCCAGATTTTCGCGTCCAAAATCCTACCTCACTGTAGGGGATTCCCGCCCCGCACCCCGCGCAGTTGGAAAGACC
>Ga0310694_10001202_pt1 | contig 30265 bp, 19 predicted proteins | sample 174DNAGHGhighgp2_FD_203884 | JGI IMG/M metagenome (GOLD analysis project Ga0310694, IMG submission 203884) | Sheep rumen microbial communities from Palmerston North, Manawatu-Wanganui, New Zealand - 1742 DNA GHGhigh gp2 (v2) (version 2) | ecosystem: Host-associated > Mammals > Digestive system...
CTTACAAACATAGTTAAAAAACCTTTTGCGTCACCCATTTTCGGGTGACGCAAAATTATAACAAATTGCTAATAAGTCAGTTATATTTTAACAATTATCTCTCAAGAAAAAAGTGACGAAGTCAGGAGGATGGGCTGACTAGCCGTAGTGAACAGGAATGAAGTGCCAAAGAGTTTTTTAAACGATTTGAATGTATTGATGATGGGCTGCAAGAACTCCAGTGGTAATGTCTGTACCTCGTCAAGAATGACCACGCTCTTGGCGATGTTATGCAATTTGCGACACTGTGACGGCTTGTTGCTGAACAGGGACTCAAAGAAGCGCACATTGGTGGTCACGATGATAGGGTAATCCCAGTTCTCAGTCGCAAGTTGCAGTTGCCTGGTGATTTCGTTATTGCCCTCGTCATAATAATCAACATTTGAGTGATGCTCCAAGACATTTTCTTCTCCGAAAATCGCCTTCAAAGTCGCAGCAGTTTGGACAATAATACTGGTATAGGGAATGGCGATGATGATGCGTTGCAATCCGTTTTTCACGGCGTGACGCAATGCCCACAGCAATGAGGACAGAGTTTTGCCACCGCCCGTTGGCACCGTGAGACTATAGAAATCTACAGGCCCGTCACTCTTTTCTTTGCAACATTGTTGAACAAATCGCCTGATGCGATTCACTTCGGTGTCTGGAGCGCCGTTCCCAAGTTTTTCAAGATGATTCACAAGTTTTGAGCACAACTCACTCATTGTGGCTTTAGAGCCTCGCAATTCAGCTTGTTCTGGAGTCATGAAAGTCTCAGTGTCAAGATAATCAGCATCAACAAGACAACTATAGAGCATTCTTACAAGATGGTGAAAATCCTCTCGAGCTAACTGCTGTGATGGCTTGGATAGGTGAGCATCGACATCAGGAATGCTTACCTCACCTGGGATTTCTTTTTTCAGTAGCTCTTTCCAAGCTCCGTCATCATAGAGCCCCCTGTGATGTCCCATGATGATATTGGATAAAATGGGGGTAGCCATTGGGAACAATCGACTTGCAACGATGCCTCCAACATAGGCATGGCTGGCATCGCCCTCGACTCTTATCTCTGGACAATAGCCGCTTTCTTTCTTAATATGCTGTTGAAATGCAGCCTTCTCTTTTCCGATGTCATGCAACAAACCGAGTATCCGTCCCCATTCGCCCATGTCAAATTGAGCAGCGAATTTGGAAGCTAGTTCCGCCACACCTTGCTGGTGATCATCGTTCGATTGAATCGACCAATTTCCAAGTTCCTTTTTGATATGTGATATAACTATTCCTTTGTCTTCCATTGGATATTGAAGTTTGTGCGTTTCGGTGTTTATCATCGAATACGCAAATTTAGTAGTTTACCTTTAAAGAACAAAATAAAGTTATCTACATTAAAGATGATTCTGCAAAATAAAAGTGCGTCAGTGTCAATTTTTGGCACTGCAAAGTTATTTTATTTTAATAGAACTATTTGGGTATGACTTTCCCTGAAAAATGTTGGCAGATTTGAGAGCTGTTAACTAAGTTGGTTTACACTATTTTTTGGGGTCGCCTGAACCGGGTTGACGGTTTGGCGGTTTTATCACTGAATGGGTTTACAGGAGAAATGCTTTTTCTCATTGACTCCTCAAGGGTCTTGTCATATCTTTGCGACCGCAAGGATAATCCGAGACATGTTAATTACTTTTAACAATCCCCCCGCACCTTGTTTCATTTTATCGGACGGCTAAAATGATAAGACTGAGAGCTGTTAATCAAGTAATTAGCAATTCAAGGCTCAAAACGCCCCATCTTGCTTTTTGTCAAGAAGGCATCTGTTGTGTTGTGAGAAGAAAAAGAAAGACAACAAAGACAATTTTTGTAATTATTGTCCTTCTTGTCTTTCTTGTCTTCCAACCCTAAAAGGGTTGCGGATGCCTGCTAACGTCAAGCGCTAACGTCTAAAGTCAAACAGATCCGTTAGTTCTTGTGGGGGTTGGGCTTGATGAGGTTGGTGTCGGGCTCGATTTTGGTGACGACGTGGCGGGAGTTGCCGCGCCACAGTACGGTGCCCTTGTACTCGTCGTAGGTGAGGACAATGCGTTGGCCGTTCTGGGACCATCGCATGGCCTCTCGTGCCAGGCTATCGTTGGGGATGCTGAACTTGAAGTCGGAGCGCATGGCCAGCAGCGTGTCCTGGACATAGCCCTCGCTGATCATCTCTCCCTCAACGGTCTTGAACAATGTGCCCTCGTTGCTCACCTTCATGATCCATCCCTTCTCCTGGCTGATGCGGTAGGGGTGGAAGTAGTGTTGCCACATCCACCATCCCAGGAATGCTACCATGGCGATGATGATGAGGGCCAGCACCATCTTGATGGAGTTGCCGCGCCGCTCGATTGTGGCTTCCCGGATTTCGCGTTCCTCGCGCTCCTGTTCGGTCTCTTGCCGCACTTGAGGCTGCTCCTCGATCTCGTTCTCGGTGAAATGATCGTCAAAATTGTCGTCCATATTTTTTTAGTTTTTTCAGTTTTCAGTTTTCACTCGTTTCACTCGTGCAAGGTAGGCTGCGCCTTAGCAATTGATGCAAGCATCATTGCATTCGGCTTGCACTACCTTTCAGTTGTCAGTTGTCAGTTGTGCGCGGATGCCGCTGAAAACTGACAACTGAAGACTAATTAAAGCTTTATTTCGTCGTTGGTGGTATCGACCACGGTCTTGCCGCTCTCGATGCGGCGGCGGTCAATCGTCATGCTGATAAAGGCGTAGATGCCGAGTGCGATGATGAGCACCTGCTGGAATCCCCACACCAGCATGGCAAAGGTCGAAGCCTGCGGGTCGAAGTTGGAGGGCGAGAAAGTGCCCACGCCATAGAGCGACAAGCCGAAGATGGTTGCCACATGCCATGCGCCCAGACCGCCGTTGGTGGGGACGCCCATGCCGATGCTGCTGAGCACAAACACCACGAGGATGGCCAGCACGCTCAGTTCTCGCGTGAAGGTGAAAGCCTGGCATGCCAGATAGAGTTGCAGATAGTAGCAGCCCCAGATGAGGATGGTGAGCAGCAGGAACCACCACTTGCCGTTCATGCGCCCGATACTGGCAAAGCCTTCCCACAGGTTGCGCGCCATGAGTTGCAGCTTCTTAATGAACTTGTTCTCGGTCTTCATGACCAGCAACCAGCCGATGGCGATGATGAAGATGGCGGTACCGAACCAGATGCGGGCGTCGCTGGCGACGTTGAGGAAGTTCTCCTTCATCTGGGGGTAAGCGTCAAAGAACTGGCCGAAGGCGCCCTGTGCCAGCAGGAAGGTGACCAGCGTCAGCAAGAGCACCGTGGCGGTGTCGGTGAGGCGGTCGGCGACCATCGATCCCATGACCTGGGTGACCGAGGCCTTCTGCCTGTTGGCGATGTAGCCGCAGCGCCACACCTCGCCCAGTCGCGGGAACACCAGGTTGACGGCATAGGTGCCGAAGATGCTGTTGAGCACTGCGCTGAACGACGGCTTCACGTCGATGGCATTGAGCTGCAGCCTCCACCGTAATGCCCTGAACACGTGGCTCATGATGTTGACCAAAGCCACAGCGGCAAACCACCAGTAGTTGACATCGGTCTTGAGGGTGTCCATCATCGAATTGATGTCCACGTTCTTGTAGAGAAAATACATCAGTCCCACGCCGATGACGAGGGGAATGCCGTATTTCACGAGATATGAAATGACCTTTTTCACGTTTTTTCTTTTAATGTTGAGTTAAAAACTTTCTCACATGGCGGCATGTCGCAAAAAAACGTTACCTTTGCAAGATACAAATGCGCGCATTGGAGCGTGCAAAGGTAACAATAAATGACCAAACATGCGGAAAGTTAGAGCAAAAAAGTCACTGGGCCAGCATTTCTTGACCGATCTGTCGATCGCTGAGCGCATTGCCCACACGCTGGACGACTTCAAGCACCTGCCGGTGCTCGAGGTGGGACCGGGCATGGGTGTGCTCACTCAGTTCCTGCTCGAGATGGGCCTTGACCTGACCGTTGTGGAACTTGACAGCGAGAGCGTGGACTATCTGGAGGCGGCTTATCCACAGCTGCACGGGCGCATCATCGGCGAGGACTTCCTGAAGATGGACCTGCACCGCCTCTACGGCGACCAGCCGTTCTGCATCATTGGCAATTACCCCTACAATATCTCGACGCAGATTTTCTTCAAGGTGCTGGACTACCGCGACCAGGTGCTGTGCTGCAGCGGCATGCTGCAGCGCGAGGTGGCGCAGCGCATCGCCGAGCCCCCTGGCAGCAAGACCTACGGCATCCTGTCGGTGCTGCTGCAGGCGTGGTATGACATCGAGTACCTGTTCACTGTGGATGAGCACGTCTTTAATCCGCCTCCCAAGGTCAAGAGCGGCGTCATCCGCTTGACGCGCAACGATGTGACCGACCTGGGCGTTGACGAGCGCATGTTCAAGCGAATCGTCAAGGCAGCCTTCGGCCAGCGCCGCAAGATGCTGCGCAGTTCCCTGAAGCCGGTGTTCATGGCCGACCCGACGGTGATGGAGCGTGACGTGTTCCGACTACGTCCCGAGCAGTTGGGCGTTGAAGATTTCATTGCCCTGACGCGGCTTGCCATGGAAATGCGGGCTGAGAGCCCGCAGGTTAAGGGTTAAAGTTTAAAGGTTAAAGGTGAGTGCAAGCCCAACAGGAAACCGGAAACTAAGGACAACAACAAAAAGACTAACACAGCAATGAAAGAAATTAACGAGGAATATCTGTCCAACCTCAAGCAACTGATAGACAGTAAAAACGATGAGCTGGTGCGTGCCCAAATCCGGGACATGCATCCTGCCGACCTGGCCGAGCTGGTGGGCGACCTGAGCGACGAGGAAGCACTGTTCATCATGTTGATGCTCGACGACGAGACCGCCGCCGATGTCCTTGTGGAACTCGATGAGGACCAGCGCCATGACCTGATGGAGCTGATGCCCAACGAGGAAATCGCCAAGCAAGTGGAGCTGATGGACGCCGACGATGCCGTTGACGTAATCCAGGAACTTGACGAGGAGGACCGTGAGGACGTGATCAGCCACATCGATGATGTGGAGCAGGCGGGCGACATCGTTGACCTGTTGCAATATGACGAGGACACCGCCGGTGGTTACATGTCCACCGAGATGATTGTCGTCAACGAGAACATGTCGATGCCCGACTGCATCAAGGCGATGCGCCAGCAGGCCGAGGATCTGGACGAAATCTATAATGTCTATGTCGTTGACGACGACAACCGCCTGAAGGGCATTTTCCCGTTAAAGACCACGATTACCAACCCCTCGGCATCCAAGATCAAGCACGTGATGGAGCCTGACCCCATCAGCGTGCGCACCGACACACATATCGAGGACGTTGCCCTCGACTTCGAGAAATATGACCTTGTGGCGATGCCCGTTGTCGATAGTATCGGGCGTCTGGTGGGCCGCATCACCGTTGACGACATCATCGACCGCGTGCGTGAACAGGGAGAGGACGACTACCAGTTGGCATCAGGTATCTGGGGCGACATCGAGACCGACGACAACGTGTTCCGTCAGGTGCGCGCCCGTTTGCCGTGGCTGCTCATCGGTCTGGTGGGCGGTATCATCAACGCCCTGATTCTAGGTGGTGGCGAGGGAGATGCCGACCTGTTGCGCATCCTGCCTGGTCTGGCACTGTTCATCCCCTTGATTGGCGGTACGGGCGGTAATGTGGGCACCCAGTCGAGCGCTATTGTCGTGCAGGGTCTTGCCAACGGCAGCCTGGACATCAAGCACGTGGGCAAACACCTGTTCAAGGAGTTCAGCACCGCGCTCATCAATGCCCTGGTGATGGGTCTGCTCATCTTCCTGTACACACGGTTTTTCCCCGTAGATGACAATCCCACCAAATCCAACATCGCTGCTGCAGCTGTGACGACCTCGCTGTTCCTTGTGGTGATGTTCGCCTCGCTGTTCGGCACAGTGGTGCCGCTGGTGCTCGAGAGGCTGAAAATTGACCCCGCCATCGCGACGGGTCCCTTCGTCACCGTGACCAACGATATTGTGGGTATTACCATCTACATGGCCATCAGCGGCTGGCTCATCAACGTCTTCACCACTTGGATGGGGTAAAAAGAATGAGATTGCGCTGATGGTTACTGAGATATAAATGAGTATCAGCAAGCACCAGGCGGCAAGCAGGGATAGAAGGATATGTTTAATGCTCTTTTTTCCTGATTCATTATCGCCGGATGTGACGGCGCAGATGTTTACCTAAGATGTAAATGAGTATCAGCAAGCAGCATGCACCAAACAAGTATAGCAGGATATGTTTATTGCTCTTGTGATTAACGGTGTAGGCACTGCTGTAGTCTCGGCGTAGGTCGTACTTGTTGACGAATGCTTCAGGGTCATTTAGAAACTCTTGCCGCAGGGCGTTGAAGTCGATATGGTTATTGCCGTCTATTTCTAAGACGATATAGGTGTCGACCAGATGCTCACAATATAGGAATCTTGAGAACTCGATGAATTCGTCGCCCTGCCTCGCCTTAAAGGCATCACTAAGGGCGTGTGACAAGGAGAGACTGTCTTCTTCCGTGGTGTCAGGCCACTTTATTATGGTGTATTTGGAGCAGAGTGTCGTATTGTGCCCCTTGGATAAGACAAAGTCATCACGTCTCTCGATGTCAAAGATATCGACTGGGAAATCCTTACGGAAACTGATTGTGAGGTTGCGACACTGTGGCATGAGTGCCCGAAGGCTGTCGAGGCATTGGGCCTGGACCGCATCGCAGCATTTGTCCCAGAATCTCACTAGTTCAAGGCACATGCCATCCTCAGGGCTCCAGCAGTAGGCCGCTATTGACGAGGTGCCAAAGGTGTAGGTTGTGCCGTCGAAGCCGCGTCGCTCGGACAGGAACGATGAGGCTTGTATCGAGGACTCGACCAGTCGATAAAGAGCATTCATGATGCTGTCAGGGACATGCAGGTCGCAGGCGGTCACCGAGACCGTGTGCTGCTGCGATGACATGTTTTTGTTGTGGTCGAACTTCGCGTAGTGCAGCATGCCAGCGGTGTCGGCTGACAGGGCAAACTCATTCTCAAAGGAGGGTTGCACAAGATAGTAAAACTGTGTCCCCTATCTGTTATCTCCGCCGACCACCAAGCGCTTGAGCAGGAATTGGTCGTCTTCCGATGCGCGTTCATAAAGCGGTGATGTGGGCACCAACCTGCCACCGGCTCTTGCAATAGTCCCCAAAAAGGTTATCAGTAACAGACAAACTAAGATCCGAGATAGATTACTCCTTATTGCGCTGTGATTCTTCTTCATAGATTTTTTTCGTCGGATTTTGGCGGCATCTTGTCTTGCAGGATGCTGTCAATGTGCAACTTGATCGCTTTCAGTGTAACCAGACTATCGGGTTTGAGCTGCTCACTTCGGAATTCTGAGGGCTGTGGCTCATCTGGCAGCTTTTCGCGTTTGCGCCTTTCGGTATAGGCCTTGATATCTTCTTCCTTGAGGCCGATGATGCTCAAGTTTCTCTTGTTGAGATAATGGTTGTGTGCCGAGATGTAATCCAGCCAGTATTTCCTGACGTGGAAACTTTCAAGTTTTTGTCGTACACCATTGTCGTTGAGCAATTTTGTCAGGGTATGTTCACCGGGCTGCATTTGGGAAAGCACATTGTTGATGGTTTTCTCATATTCTTTGACCCATTCGTTCCAGTTGCTCTCGTCGGCATTTATTCTGGCGAAGCTTTCGCCCACACTCTCAATGAACCGATAGTTGCGGTTGCCCATGTTTTTCCAGGTCTCGAAACTGTTGCCAAAGATGTTTTCAGCGGTCTTGTCATGGGACATGTAGTCAACGAGCGAAAGCATCTCGTTGAGGATGCCGTGCACTTCTTCAGGCTGAATTTTGTCGAGTGAGTCCTGGGGCAGGCTCAACAACCATGTGCCGATGGAGTCGCATCGTGCTATGTCTTGAGCCATCATGTCAACGGTAGTGGAAAAGTTCTCAATGGTACTGAGGACCATGATGGCCGACATCTTGCGATCCTTGACGCGTTGGCAGTATTCAACCAAGCCTGTCGTACCAAAGGTCAATATGATTGACAAGGTGGTGGCCAGGAACTGTGATTCCCTGATCCATTCGCGTAATCGCCTTGGAATTCTGAATTTCCCAGTCGTTGTTTGAGCTTCTTCGTTAGTCTGCACAGTGCCATTGCTGGCGTCATTGTGGCCATCACCAGTCGTTATTGGGGCCTTTTCGTTAGTCTGCACAGCAGGCTCATTCTTTTTTTGGGGTCGCTTTACGGGCTTGTTTGCTTTATTTACTGGCTTTTTCATCGTGTTTTGTTTTGATGTTGCTAAGATTTTCTCCGCAGTTCCCAGAAAGCTACCGCGGCGGCAGCGGCAACGTTGAGCGAGTCCACATTGTGTTTCATGGGGATGCGCACGACGTGGTCGGCGGTGGTGATGACGTTGTGGGCCAGTCCGTCGCCCTCGGTGCCCATGATGATGGCCAGGCGTGGCTCACGTTTCAATATGGGATCATCGAGCGCGATGGAATCATCGCTCAATGCCATGGCGGCAGTCTTGAAGCCCAATTCATGCAGATGGGGCGTGACAGGTTCCACGACCCAAGTCCAGGGCACGAGGAAAACCGAGCCCATCGACACGCGCACGGCACGGCGGTTGAGCGGGTCACAGGCAGTGGGCGTGAGCAGGACGGCATCGATGCCCAAGGCGGCTGCCGAGCGGAAGATGGCGCCGATGTTGGTCGTATCGGTCACACCGTCGATGACCACGATGCGGCAGGCATCACGGCAGACGTCGGCGACAGGGCGGGGCAGGGGACGCCTCATGGCGCAAAGCACGCCGCGGGTCAGCGTGTAACCCGTCAAGGAGGCCAGCAGTTCGCGCTCGCCCGTATAGACCGGGATGTCGCCGCAGCGCTCAATCAGGCTGGCGGCATCACCCGTGATGTGGCGACGCTCGCACAGCAGCGACAGCGGCTCATAGCCCGCGTCGAGGGCGACGTGGATGACCTTGGGGCTCTCGGCAATGAAGATGCCCTTGTCCGGCTCCAGGCGGTTGCGCAACTGTGCCTCGGTCAAGGTCCCATAGACCTCAACTCCAGACTGCTCCAGTGATGTGACCTCAATGATCGGCATGCTTTGTCAAGGGCTTTATTTGTCGTTTTCTGAATTGGTTCTGGCACCCTGGATGGCGCGTACCTGTCGCTGGAACTCGATGGGGCGCTTGATGTATCGCAGCACGATGGTGCCGGCACCGGTACCCGACACCTTGATTGAGCCGTAGTTGCAGAGGCGTCCCCACAGGTTCTGCTCGACAAGGATGCTCTCGACCTTGTTGATGATGATCTCGTGGGCATGGCGGTGAATCCATCCATAACTGTGGAAAAATCGCTTATCACTGATAAAGATTGTCGTCGTCAGGTTGCGGATGAGTCGTCCCAAGTTAAGATAGGCCCACTTGCTGAGTTTGGGCTTGTAGAGGATGGTCTCGCCAGGGGCTATAATCTTGCTGATATTCATAACTTATCCTAAAAATTGTTTCTTATTGGGCAAAGTTACTGCATATTTCCGCATTATTTAGTAATTTCGCACCGATTTTTTTAAAATATGAGCAAGAAAATGGCAAACGACAAGAATAAGAATAGCAAGAAGGAAGAGGAGTATGTACGTCAAACCGGATCGCTCAAGGAGCGTTTGGGGCGAGTGAAAAAGACCCGCTGGTGGCGTTTTGGCGCCGTGGCGCTCATCTATGTGCTGTGGACCATCTGGATGGGCAATCCGCTGTTGCTGCTGGGCCTGATTCTGCTGGGCGACATCTACCTGACCCAGTATCTGCCCTGGGGCGCCTGGAAGGGCTTGGAGAACAAGACCCTGCGCACCATCATGAGTTGGGTGGACGCCATCGTCTATGCGCTGGTGCTGGTTTATTTCCTGTTCCTGTTTGTCGGACAGAATTATCAGATTCCGTCTTCATCGCTCGAGAGGTCGTTGATGACGGGTGACTTCCTGTGGGTGAACAAGGTGACCTACGGCCCTCGTGTGCCGCAGACCCCGTTACACTTCCCGCTGGCCCAGAACACCTTGCCGTTCTTTAACTGCAAGTCCTATTTTGAGCATCCCCAGCTGGAATACCATCGCCTGAAGGGCCTGCGCAACGTGGAGCGCATGGACATCGTGGTGTTTAACTTCCCCGCCGGTGACACCGTTGCGCTGAAGATGCCGAATCCTGACTATTACACCCTCTGTATGGAGCGTGGCCGCGACGTGGTGCTCAATAACAAGGACGTGTTCGGCGAAGTGGTTTATCGTCCTGTTGACCGCCGCGACAATTATGTGAAGCGTTGCCTGGGTTTGCCTGGCGAGACGCTGCAAATCAAGGATGGCATCGTCTATGTCAACGGCAAAGCCGTGCCTCAGCCCAAGAATGTGCAGTACCTCTACTACGTCAGGTCAGACGGCACTTCCTTCAACGGATTGTTCGAGGAACTGCGCATCAGCAATGAAGACCAGTCGCGCGGATTCATCAGTAACATGGAGTATGTGTTACCGCTCACTGCCGAGATGAAGAAGACTGTGGAGGCTAAGCCTTGGGTACAGGATGTCCAACTTGTTCAGCCTGATCCCTCAGATATGATAAGAACCTATCCCGTGGGCTATGATTACGGCTGGACACATGCCAACTATGGCCCCATCTGGATTCCCAAGAAGGGGGCCAAGGTCGATTTGACCCTTGAGAACCTGCCGCTGTATGAGCGCTGCATCAAGAACTATGAGGGTAACACCCTGGAAGTGAAGGGAAATCAGATTCTCATCAACGGCCAGCCCGCCACAAGCTATACCTTCAAGATGGACTACTACTGGATGCAGGGTGACAACCGCGACAACTCTCTCGACTCCCGCTATTGGGGCTTCGTTCCTGAGGATCATATCGTGGGTACTCCCTCGATTATCCTCATCTCATTTGACAAGGATCACAAGCTCTTTGATGGCGGCATCCGTTGGAATCGCATCTTCAGGATGCCCAACCCCGATAAGAAATTAGGAGTTAGGAATTAGGAGTGAGGAGTTAGGAATTAGCATCCGCCAACGAACTAAGGACAATAACTAGGGACTAAGGACTAGGGACTAAGGACTAGAAAAAATGCTTGAGTCATCGGCAACAGCGGTGTTGATGGGCAGTATGTGTGCCGCCAGCGTGCGGTGCTATGCTGCAGCCCTCCTGTCGGGTCATCTGCTCGTTGACCTGGACGAGAAGCGCTTGCCCCTGCGTCACAGCCATCATCGCTATCGCATAGACGGCCCCAACGGCATTCAGACGCTCACTGTGCCCCTCGTGGGCGATACCAACAACATGATGACCCCGTTGCGCGATGTTCGCATCTCGGAGCACGGCGACTGGCGACGCCTGCATTGGGGCGCGCTCTTTTCGGCCTACGGGCGCTCTCCCTATTTCGATTATGTGGCCGATGACCTGTCGCGCGTTATCCATGGCTCGCAACGCTATCTGCATGAGCTGAATGCCCAGTTGCATGAGGTAATTGTCGAGTTTATGGACCTGCCGATTGTCACCCGTTATGTGAGCGGGGCGACCGGGATGCCAGAGCAGGATGAAGTGATGGACCTGCGCGGGCGCATTGCCATGAAAAAGAACGACACCTTGCCTATCAGCAATGTACCATATTACCAGATGTGGACTTCGGCAAGCAGATTTTTCCCCGACTTGAGCATTTTGGACCTGATGATGAACGCCGGGCGTGAAGGCATATTCACGCTCAAGGCCATGACCGACAGCATTTCGGGCCACTGAGCCTAACATTCCCCCCAATCCATAGGTATATATAAACGACAAACCCGGAACGTTGTGTCCGGGTTATCGTTCTGTAAAACAAACCATTACTAAGCACTTAAAGTCATTCGCGGCTTCACAGCTTGCGATAAACAATCTTACACTCCATAGTTTTTGAATTTGCTTGAGTGCACAAAGGTAAACACATTTTTTGAATTTACAAAACAAAACGGAAAAATTTTCAAAAAAAAATTAATTTTGGTCCGTAAATCAATCAAACGACTTTAAACAACCTTCAGAAATGGCGGGGTGGATTATGTGAAAGACGTTAAATTTGCTAGTGTGAAGCAGATTTTCAATTCTTAATTACTTCATCATAACGAGCCCTTGAACCGAGGATGAAAAAACACAAAATGTTTAGTGTGAAATAATTTAGGTTTGAATTGTGTCATTTTTTAGAAATTTTCGTAATTTTGCTGCGAAACTAGAAGTATCATAACTTTGTGGTAATGGTAAGGCTGAATCATCGTTCAGGCATAGGTCTATCGATTGGACGAGAATGATGTTTTTCAGATTCAGTCTTATTGTCATTGAAGATTGTAACATGATTAACCTATAAAAAACTGACAGAAGATGAGAAGATTTATTTACTTTTTATGTGTATTAGCATTAAGCCTGAGCGCTCATGCGGCAGGAACTCTGGCCGAGGTCACGCCCGAGGAGATTTACCTCACCGCCAATGTGGGTGATACAGTCACGGCCACCATCACGATAACCAACATCAGCACGCAGTCGATTTCTCCTTCGGCCTCGTTAACGAGTGACGATGGATACTTCTGGATTGATGACATTAATGATGATATACCTCCTGCCCCAGGAAATAATGTCCGCGAGATCATCGTGACTTATAGCCCAGATCAAGATGGCTACCACTATGCCTTCTTGAGCCTCTATATCAACGATGAATTCTATTATGTGGATATTACAGGCGAGGCCATCGGGCAGCAAACCCCGATGCCTACCATCACGGTCGCGAGCGTTTCGGATTACAATGACCCCAAGTATATGATTACCATCGAGAACGATGAATCAGCCCCTGATGCCGAAATCTTTTTTTCCATTTCCATGGATGGTGAAATGGCCAGTGAGTATATGATTTATTCAGCACCCTTCATGATTGTCGACTGTGGCTATTATACGATCACTGCCTTCTCTCAGGCCGAAGGCATGTTGCCATCGGAATATGTGGTAGAGACAATTGCTATAAGTCCGCCTACGGGTTATGACACGACCAGTTACGCCCTTTACGATTTCTATCAGGACGGGATCTACTATATGATCACCAGCGACTCCACTGTGAGCGTGTGCAGGGATAAATACAACAGAATGGATGAATACTATGATTTAGGGTCGCCTTATTCGGGTGATGTGTCAATTCCCGCCACAGTCACCCATGAGGGCAAGACCTACACTGTCACGGGAATTGACAAGTACACTTTCTTTCTGAGCAGTATGACTAGCATCAGCCTGCCCAGCACGATTGAGACAATCGGTGTATCGGCATTTGAGTATTACCCATTATCCGAGATAGATTTACCGGCCTCTCTATTAGAGATGGGTTCTGGTTCATTCAGGTTTAGTACCAATCTGACCCATATCACTATCCCTGATAGGGTGGAATCTATAGAGAGTTCTACATTTGAATTTTGTGAGTCCCTATCCAGTGTTGTAATTGGTAAATCGGTGAAGGCAATTGGACGCGGTACATTCGCTGATTGTCCTAAATTGGTGAGCATGACAGTCGATTCGGACAATCAGTGGCTGGATTCACGTGACGGCTGCAATGCGGTGATCGAGACCAGTAGCAATACGTTGATATTGGGAATCCAGACTACAGTCATCCCGACATCGGTTACCGCTATCGGTGATGAGGCTTTTATTGATTGTACCGGATTGCGTTCCATTGTGATACCTGAAGGGGTGACCACGATAGGCGACTGGGCATTTGATGGCTGCCGCAATATGACCGAGATTGCCTTTCAGGGCACTATGACGTCAATCGGTGAATGGGCATTTGCTTCATGTGGCAAGTTGACTCAGGTAGAATTACCTGAAGGAATCCAAGAACTAAGTTCGAATTTGTTCTTCCAAGACAATTTGTTGGCTCGCGTCTCTATTCCTAGCTCGGTTACTTTGATTAATAATGCGGCATTTGAGTATTGCTCCTCTCTGGATTCAGTCATTATCCCCAACACGGTTACCTCGATCAAGAGAAGTGCATTTAGCTATTGCAGTTCGCTATCGAGCATTGATATTCCTGCCTCGGTCATCGATATTGAATCTGGCATCTTCAATGATTGCTCGCATCTGGACCGTATTCAAGTAGATGCAGCCAATCCCGTCTATGACTCCCGCAACAACTGCAATGCAATCATCAACACTGCAAGCAATACTTTGATGGAAGGCTCTAACACCACTGTGATACCTGCAACGGTTACCGCAATCGGCGATAGGGCTTTTGGTGGCCGCGATGGATTGGCCAGCATTGTCGTTCCCAATTCAGTTAAGTCAATCGGTGATTTTGCTTTCTTTGGCTGCGATTCATTGAGAAGTGTGGATATAGGGGCCTCGGTCACCAGCATCGGCTATGGTTCGTTCCAGGCTTGCGCCAGGCTCTCGTCCATGACTTGCCGCGCTACTGTGCCGCCTGTGGCCAGCAAATCGATGATTTATTCCAACAGCGATTATGTGAAAGTCGTGCTCTACGTGCCCGAGCAGTCAATCGATGCCTATCGCGCTGACGCCACCTGGCAGAAATTCACCAACATTCAGTCCATTGCTAATGAGCCCGGTGACGTGAATGGTGACGGCGCGCTCGATGTTGACGATGTGTCAGGCCTTATCGGCTTGATGCTCAGCGGGGGGCAGTTGCCTTCCTATGCCGACCTTAACGGTGACGGCTTGAGCGACATCGATGATGTGACCATGCTTATCACGATGCTGTTAGGCAATTGAAGCAGGGGAGGCCTTGATGGGAAGATGATTTAGGGCTTAAACAGAATAAGATAAGAATAGATAACCAACTTAAAAGATCAGTGTATGAAAAAGATGAATTTACTTAGGCTTATAGCCATACTGATGACCTTGGGATGTTTGTTTACGGCAAACGGCCAAGTGCGCGGCACTACCATTCAGGTGGACGGTGTGTACTACTTCATCACGAGCGATTCAACGGCATGTGTTAGTAATAACCGCTATTATGAGGGTAACCGCAATGTGGTAATCAGGGGAACCATCAGTGACGGAGAACGTGAATATACGGTTACCGAAGTCATAGACTATGCCTTTGAGAACAGCTCACAGATGGACACTCTGATACTTCCCAACACGATCAAGAAGATCGGTTATGAGGCTTTCCAGAGTTGCGGCATGAAGAAGGCTGTAATTCCCAATTCGGTGGAGTCGTTAGGAGACAGGGCCTTCCATATGTGCAGCAATCTTGTGGATCTGACCATTGGCAACTCGATCACTACTATCGGTTATTCGTGTTTCGCCTCGTGCAGCAGTCTGACGACGGTGGAGATTCCCAACTCGGTAGAAACTATTGGTCGTTACGCATTCTATATGTGTTCAAAACTGGCCAATGTGAGCATTCCTTCTTCGGTGAAACGGATAGAGAGCATGGCATTCTTTGACAACATGATTTCCACTTTGAATATTCCTGCATCTGTCGAGTATATTGCCCCTGATGCGTTTGAGTATCACCACAAGTTGGATTACATCAGTGTTGATGCCGCCAACCCAGTCTATGACTCACACGGCGACTGCCAGGCGGTCATCCACACCGCCACCAACACCCTGGTGCTGGGAAGTAACAACACGGTCATTCCCCGTGATATCGAGATCATCGGTCCCGTTGCGTTTTACGGCAGCACCAACCTGACCAGTGTTGATCTGCCTCCCACGCTGAAGTCCATCGGGAGTGGTGCATTCAGGGGGTGTAGTAAATTGACTACGTTGACATGTCCTGAATCTCTGGAAATCATCGGCGACAGGGCCTTTTTCGATTGTTCCGGTCTCACTACGGTTACCTTTAACAATAACCTGCAGGATATAAATGACTCGACCTTCATGCATTGCAGTAAAATTACTGAATTGAATCTTCCCAACTCATTGACCCGTATCGGCCATAGCACGTTTAATGACTGCGCTGCTGTTTCCAGCCTGCACCTGCCTGATCATCTCATCAGCATCGGGGACTACGCATTTTACATGACGATAAAACTGACCGAGATCAATTTCCCCAGCACGTTGCAGGAAATCGGAAACCGCGCCTTCTGGGGTGATAATCTGGTCACAACGCTTGAACTTCCCGAGTCCCTGACCCGAGTGGGCGCCTATGCGTTCATCTATTTCACGTCAGTGAATCACCTGAGGATTCCCAAGAATGTCTCCTTTATCGATGTCGAGGCCTTCTCCCGCAATAAGAATTTGGAAAGCATTGAAGTGGATCCCGAGAATCCCTATTATGACTCGCGCAATGGCTGCAACGCTATTATCGAGACTGCTACCGGCATGCTGGTCCAGGGCTGCAAGAACACCGTCATCCCCAATGGTGTCACAGGCATTGGCGAAGGCGCGTTCAATAATGTCAACCTAACTGCTATCACCATTCCCGAGACGGTTTCATCAATCGGCGAGTATGCTTTTGCCGAGAATTCGATGCTGTATCATATCGTCATTCCTGATGCCGTGACCGATATCAGCGATCGCGTCTTCTACCATACCGGACTGAAAACGGTTGACTTGGGTACCCAGGTGACGCGCATTGGATGGTATGCCTTTGGTTTCACTTACCCGTCAAAACTGTATGTGCGCACCCTGACGCCACCTGCTTGGGCCAATTCCGGCAGCTCGTCGGTATTCAGCGCCTATACCGGTACGGTTTATGTCCCTGGTCCTGCCGTCGAGGCCTATAAGGCCAATTCCAACTGGGGCCGTTTCAACCGCATTTTTGCCATCCCCGGCGAGATCAGCGGTGACGGCAAGGTTGACGTCGATGACGTGACAGTGCTCATCACGATGCTGCTCAATAGTGAGGAAGTTCCCGCCTATGCCGACGTGAATGGCGACGGGACGCCCGACATCGATGATGTGATTGCCATCCTCTCGATGCTACTGGGGTCGGCTGAATAAACATATTACCGCTTTTGATGAACAGGTGTCTAAAATTTTTACACATTGCAGCAAATATTTTAGGCACCTGCCCTTTTTTCAGATTATGGCTTGGTGGTATCTGTAATCATCCATAAATTTGTAAGCGAGGTCATGCGCAACATCATCACTCATGATATATCTCGACTTGTGGACAGGATCAGTCATTCATTTTTAAAATAAGGAGCATTATGAAAAAACTCATCTACACATTGCTATTGCTGCTAGCGGTATCGTTCACGGTAAACGCTCAGCAGCAGTTCTGGTACGAGGGCATCCACTACGAGGTGCTCACCGCCGACAAGTATAACGGAGGATTTACCGCCGCTGTCATCTCGTCGGTAGAGAACAGTTATAGTGGGGAAATCACTGTTCCCCATAAGGTCAAGGCCATCATTCCCTACTACGGAGGGTTATCCGAGAAGGTGTTTGATGTAGTGGCAGTGGGCGAAGGAGCCTTTGCCGACTGCATGGGCATGACGCGCATCAACCTGCCCAACACGGTATTAAGAATTGGCGACAATGCCTTCATGAACTGCACGGGCTTGACCAGTGTGGTCCTCCCCAATGCCGTGAACGCTATTGGCGAGGGCATCTTTAGCGGTTGCACAGGTTTAACATCTGTCAGCCTTCCTGGCAAGCTTAATGCAATCAGCAAGAACGCCTTCAACGGCTGCACAGGTCTGCTGAGCATTTCGATTCCTGCCCATGTCAGGACTATCGGGGCGAATGCTTTTGAGGGTTGTACATCGCTGACCAGTGTTGTCATCCCCGGCACGGTGACGAGCATGGACTGGAATGTCTTTTACGGCTGCACCGGCTTGACGAGTGTGACACTCAACGGTAACATGCCGTCGCTCGATGGTACCTTCCACGGCTGCACGGGCTTGACGAGCATCAGTGTTCCTGTGAGCGTGAAAACGCTGAACAGCACTTTTGCCGGTTGCACCAACCTGACTCAGGTCGATCTGCCGAGCTCAGTGACGAGCATTGGCGACAGGACCTTTGACGGCTGTACCCGCCTGACCGGCATCTATATTCCGGGTTCGGTGACCAGCATCGGCGACATGGCATTCAGTAACACCGCACTGACATCGTTGGAACTGCCGCGCACGGTGACTAGCGTTGGTGAGAACGCCTTCTATGGCTGCACGGCTCTGAGTGCTGTCACCAGCCGTGCCATGACCCCACCTGTGATGTCCAATGAGGAAGGCTTTGCCGCCCAGACCTATGGACTTGCCGCCTTGCAGGTGCCTCAGACCTCGGTTGATGCCTATCGCGGAGCCGACTGGTGGAAGCTCTTTGACAATATCCAGGGCAACGAGATGTATGACCGGTGCTACGACTTTGAGCAGGACGGTATCTATTACCTGATTACGGGCCTTAATACCCTGGATGTTACCTATAGGGACACCCAGTACAATTGCTATAGCGGTGATATCATCATTCCTGCTACAGTGACCCGCAATGGCGTGACCTATAGCGTGACGGGCATCGGCGACAGGGCTTTCTACAATTGCCGAGGATTGGGTAGTGTATCATTGCCCGAAGGAATTAAAAAAATCGGCGAGGAGTCGTTCTACAATGATAACTCCATGACAAGCATCAATCTTCCCGAGCAGTTGACCGCCATTGGCAGGATGGCATTCTATAGCTGTTCCGGGTTGCAATCAATCACGATTCCTGTCAATGTCACCAGCATCAGCGAATTGGCATTCGCGTCTTGCTATCACTTGCAATCAATCACATGGAACGCCCGTGAGTGCTGGTCAAGTGGCATGGAGCATTTTAATGATGTTGGTGATTTACTCTACGATGTCATACTGCCCGACTATTATAATTTTTACTATTGGAGCAATAGTTCATTGAGCCAGTTGACTATTGGGGACGAAGTGACGGTCATCCCCTCACATCTGGCTAATAGTTCCCAGATAACGACGCTTGACATTCCGTCGTCGGTTACAACAATATGCGAATGTGCGTTCTTTAATTGCAAGAGTTTGACCAGTCTCACGATTCCCGAGAATGTCACAAGTATCGACAAAACGGCCTTCTTTGGCTGTACAGGCTTGACATCACTCACATGGAATGCACGTGAATGCTGGGATTATGGAAGCATATCGATTGCATATGATTACGATGATATGTATGAAGATGAAGGGCAAAACAATTACGGGGTCATTAATCACATCACCCAGGTTAATATTGGCAATGGGGTGAAGGTGCTGCCCAAGTGTTTTGCATGTGCGACATCAATCACATCGATCAGTATCCCCAATACGGTCAAGGTCATTGGATCCAATGCTTTCGACCTGTGCAAGAATCTGAACAGTGTCGTGATAGGTGACGGTGTAACCACGATTGAGGCATCAGCTTTTGCAGGCTGTCCTAACGTCAGCAGTGTTGTGATCGGCAAGAATGTGGAAACCATTGATGACAATGCCTTTGGGTATGAGACATATTACGGGGGTTCCATGTCGCCAACCACCATCGCGTGGAACGCACGTCGGTGCAACTCGTGCGCCAGTCTGTCATTCTACAGCGTCGAGCAATTGACCATTGATAACGAAGTAGAAACTTTGCCCGATAACTTTGCAAATAGCATGCAGTTGGCGGAGTTTGTGATTCCTAACTCTGTCCAATCAATAGGCGCCCATGCGTTCAGTGGCTGCAGGAATTTGACAAGTATCACGCTTTCGTCCAGTCTTGAGACCATTGGCGATGAGTCATTCTATTGGTGTTCCCGATTATCAAATATTACTTTCTCATCCAATCTCAAGCACATCGGCAACTGGGCGTTCTATTACTGCGATTCGCTGAAAACGCTCACACTGCCTGAAGGCTTTGAAAGTATAGGTGATAGAGCTTTCAGTGAATGTCGTAACCTTCAGAGTCTGACCCTGCCTACAACTCTCCAATCCATAGGTAAATATGCGTTTGGATATACCAATCAGCTGACGAGTCTGTATTTCCCTGCATCGGTAACAAGTATCGGTGAACAGGCATTTAGTCCTGCATTAGGCGTAGAGTCGATTGTGGTCGATCCTGCCAATCCAGTCTATGATTCCCGTGACAACTGCAATGCCGTAATCAGGACCGCCGATGATGCGATCATATTGGCCTGCAAGAATACGACCATTCCCGGTTCGATTACTGCGATTGGCGATTATGCATTCTATAATAACTACCAGATGACGAGCATAGATATTCCCGAGACGGTCACCTCCATCGGTAAGTACGCCTTTGGAAATTGCAGTAGTCTGACTGAGATCACCATTCCCAATTCGGTGACCACGATAGGTGAAGGCGCATTCTATAATTGTCGCAGGTTGACTGATATGGTTCTGCCGACCTCGCTCACGGCGATTAACGATTTCACGTTCAAGTATTGTGACAGCTTGAGGACAATCTCAATCCCGGCTGCGGTCTCTTCGATCAAGCGCAGTGCCTTTGATAATTGTAATTTGTTGGAGAACATTGTTGTTGCCAGCGATAATCCAGTTTATGATTCCCGCGACGGCAGTAATGCGATCATCGAGACGGCCAGCAATACCATGTTGAAGGGATGTCAAAACACAGTTATTCCAGGCACTGTAACGGCCATCGGTGATTCGGCATTCTATTCTGTTAACAAATTGACGGCCATCGATATTCCTAATTCGGTAGTGAGCATTGGGAAGTACGCGTTTTGTGAATGTTATCACTTAGCCCAACTATCGATGGGTACAGGCGTCAGAACCATTGATGCTGGTGCGTTTAATTATATAAACAATCTGAGCCGTGTGGATATTACGGATGTGGATGCATGGTGCCTTATTCATTTCGCAAACATTTCCAGCAACCCGCTTTATTATGCACATCAACTGTTCTTGAATGGTGAGGAGTTGGTTGAGCTTGTAGTTCCTGACGGAATCGATTCAATCAACGACTATGCCTTTGCCAGGTGTGAGGGATTGACCAGTGTTTCATTGCCCGAAGGGGTTGAATCCATAGGAACCTATGCATTCACAAACTGCAACCGAATAACCAACCTATCCCTACCCAACTCATTGGAGTCAATCGGCGACTACGCGTTCTATAATTGCAACGGATTGACTACCATGACAATGGGCAACTCGGTGGAGATAATCGGCAATAGCGCCTTTGAAGGCTGCATCAATTTGGCGTCACAGATTATGGGCAACTCGCTGCAGACTGTTGGCAACAAGGCATTCTATCAGTGCAACAACATAACAGGTGTATCGATGGGCAACTCATTGCAGGCAATCGGTGACAATGCCTTCGAGAATTGCAATAAACTGGAAACGGCTCATTTGGGTAATTCTGTCAAGAGTATCGGCAATAGAGCATTCTATAACTGCAGGTTATTGGCAGATCTTTCTTTGGGTACTTCACTGGAAACGATAGGTTATAATGCATTCTATCAATGCCAGTCATTGAGAGGCCTGACGATACCCAATTCTGTCGTGAGCATCGACCACAGTGCCTTTGAGTATTGCCGAAAATTGGCGAAGGTAACTCTGGGTACTTCGCTTGAGAGTATCGGGTATGATGCATTCTATGGATGTGATAGCCTGAAAAATGTCACATGCTTGGCTACTGTTCCTCCGTCGTTGTATACCTCCTCTGTATTCTATCCTGAGTATAAGACGGCGACCCTCTATGTGCCCGAGGCATCGCTGACAGCATACACAGCGGACTATAATTGGAACCAATTCAAGTATAAAGTGGGTATTCCCGGTAAGGGGCCCGGTGACGTGAATGGTGATGGCACGCTCGATGTGGACGATGTGTCCGACCTCATCGGCATGCTGGTCAACGGTGAAACTCTGCCAACCTACGCCGACGTGAATGGTGACGGCTTGGCCGACATCGATGACGTGTCTCTCCTGATTACAATGCTGCTCAACGGCAATTGATGACTTAGCGCAGCGATAAAGTGCTGAGGATTGTCTAATTTTTTGACATTTTTTTGTCAAAAAGTAAGGCAATCCTCACTTTTTGTGGATGACAGTTTCGGTTATATCTAAAAATGTTATAAATTTGTAGCATTAAAGGGTTCCTGGTTTGCAATTGACAATTTTTTAACGATAAAACTGAATTAGTATTATGAGAAGGATTTTTTACTTATTATTGCTGCTTGTGGTTGCCTTTTCAAATGCCCAAGCTGACGAGTACTTCATGTACAACGGGCTTTGTTATCGTACGATTGGCAACGAACGAGCCGAGGTCGTTTCACGTGATTACAGCTATTATGGTTATTATGGTGACGAAGAAGCAAACTATCGTGGCAGTATCACGATTCCGAGTGTTGTGTATGCGATGGCGGGCCTTTACGAGAGGTACAAGGCGACTTACGTCATCACTTCGATTGGCGAGGACGCTTTCAAGAATTGTACCGACTTGACCGATGTTGAAATCCCCAACACGGTGACCAATATCGGCAGTAACGCTTTTTCGGGGTGTGTACAACTCACCGAATTGAATCTGCCTAGCGCGGTGAATTATATTGGTGATCAGGCATTTGCCGGTTGCACAGGGTTGACGAGGATGACAATACCTAATTCGGTTCAAACCTTAGGCTGGAACGCATTCTATGGCTGTACGAGTCTGACTGATGTGACCCTCTCACAATCGTTGCGCCAGTTGAATGGCACCTTTGCCGGCTGCACTTCGCTCACCAGTGTGGAGATACCCCGCTCGGTGAGCATACTGGACGGCACCTTTACAGGCTGCTCGTCCTTGTTGTCGGTAGAGATTCCTGCTTCGGTGACGCGCATCGGTGAACGCACCTTTGACGGCTGCTCATCGTTGATTGGTGTCTATCTCCCGAACTCAGTCACCAGCATCGGCAAACTGGCGTTCAGCAACACTGCGCTGACCAGCATTGAGATTCCGGCTTCGGTGAAGAAACTTGGCGAGGACGCTTTCTATGGCTGCAATGACCTTACAGACATCACCAGCCGTCCTATCAATCCTCCTGTGATGACCAATCAAGGCTGTTTTGCTGATAACGTCTATAGCATGGCTTTTCTGACTGTGCCAGCTGCCGGCTTTGACAATTATCGCGGAACCGACTGGTGGAACCTGTTTGATGCCGAGAATGTTGTCAGCAATGCTGCCCTCGACAAGGCTTATGACTTTGTGTCGGGAGGCTTGTACTACGTTTACACCGGCCCCTCGACCGTGAGCGTGACATCCAAGGATGGCGGACTCTATAGCGGCGCCATCACCGTCCCCGCCACGGTTTCCCGCTACGGCAGGGTTTACAGTGTGACAGCCATTGGTCTCAATGCCTTCAAAGGGTGCACGGGCTTGACGAGCATCGATCTTCCCGGTTCGCTGACTGAAATCAGCGCTCATGCGTTTCAGGGCTGTACTGGCCTACAGGGCATCACCTTCCCCGAGTCGCTGACAGCCATTGGCGACAGTGCGTTTATGAATTGTACCGGCATCACCTCGCTGACGATTCCTGCTGCAGTGACGACATTGGGACAATATGCCTTGAGAGGTCTGAGTGGCTTAGTCTCTCTCGCATGGAATGCCCGCAACTGTTATAGCAATGGCGGTCTCAATTACGGCATGTCAAATCGATTAACGACGGTGACCATCGGAGAGGGTGTGCAGACGCTGCCATACAGCTTTGTGGATGGCGCTTCCATCACATCCATTGAATTCCCGTCGTCATTAAGGACAATTTGTTACGGAGCATTTTGGTCTTGCAGGGAACTTAGATCCCTCGTCATCCCTGAGGGGGTTCAGAGCATTGGAAACTATGCTTTCACTGGTTGTTCGTCGTTGACAAGTCTCACGTGGAATGCCCGCGAGTGTTGGTCTAACGGTGACATGTACACCTACAACCTCAATGAATTGACTATCGGTGACCATGTTGAGGTATTGCCGTCCGGATTTGCCAGAGGCTCGGCGATTACGGCTCTTGATATCCCCGAGTCGGTAAGAGTCATTTGTTCTTCAGCCTTCTATAACTGCCTTAATATACCTGAAATCATCATCCCTGATCAGGTGACTATGATTGGAGCGTATGCATTCCTGGGCTGTGAGAACGCCACTCACATCGTTATCGGTAAGGGAGTTGAAGGCATCTCTGAGGAGGCATTTGCTATGTGTACTGGTGCCACCTCGCTTACCTGGAATGCGATTAATTGTGTAACTCGAGGCGATATGCCTACTGAGCAAATTACCAACTTGACCATCGGCAACGAGGTGACACTGTTACCCCGCGGTCTGGCTTCATACTCAAAGATTACTGAGCTGTCAATTCCCAACTCAGTCAAATTTATTAGTGGAGATGGCTACCACAGTAGGGGCACCTTCCAGGGATGTGATAGTTTAACCCACGTGGAACTGCCACCCTCGGTGGTACGAATTGACAATGAGGCTTTCACGGAATGCGAGAACTTAACTAGCATCACGCTGTCTGATAGCCTGGTTTACATCGGGCAATCAGCATTTGAGAATTGTCATAAACTGCAGCATGTCACGATGCCTGCTTCACTGGATACCATCGGATACTCTGCTTTCGGTAATACGGGGTTGACTGAGTTGACTATACCCAACTCAGTGAAAAGCATCTTGTCCTCCGCATTCTATGATTGTGCCAATTTGACTCGTGTCAGTCTGCCCTCAGGGCTTGAACAGATTTCCAATTACACATTCAGTGGTTGTAGGAGTCTGCAAGAGATCTCGATCCCTTCGTCGGTGAGGATAATCGATTATTATGCCTTTTATAATTGTCGAAGCCTGCGCCATCTCACAATTCCCCCTGCCGTGGTGTATATTGGTAGCTCAGCTTTTAGTGCCTGCCAGGAATTGAATAGCGTAACTTTCATGGGCCCGATACCATTATCAGATGAGTATGATCCTTACTATGAGGCCCATTCTAGCTCCTATATGGGATCTAGTACTTTTTATAATTGCACTGCCTTGACTGATGTGACTTGCATGACGGCAGAGCCTCCCAAAATCAATAGCTCTTACTGTTTTAGCTCCTCTGTCTATGGAACGGCTACTCTGCACGTTCCTGAGGCCGCCATAGAAAGCTATCGTAATGCCTACACATGGAAAAACTTCACCAACATCGTTGGCATCCCCGGTAAGGGGCCCGGTGACGTGAATGGTGATGGTACGCTCGACGTGGACGACGTGTCAATCCTCATCGGCTTGCTGGTCAACGGCGAAGAGTTGCCGATTTATGCCGATGTGAATGGTGACGGCAGGGCCGACATCGATGACGTGTCCCTCCTGATTTCAATGCTGCTCAACGGCAATTAAACTCTATACCGTAACCCGGTCCTCTCTCCCTCATTTATCATCCTGCACTCCTGCGCTCGACGCGTGGGAGTGCGTTTTTTTTGTGTTGTGCAAAAAAACATGATTGGAGTGATAGATTCCTGATGTGTGGGTGCTCTTTAAGGTGTAATCAGTAATGAAAACAATGAATTATTAACTAATAAAAACTAGAAGTTATGAAAACGAGATTTGCATTATTTATCGCCCTTTTGCTGAGTATGGCTCAAGGTTTTGCGGTATCGGTTGATTCATTAAATAATCAATCATCTGGGTTGGGTAAGGTTTCTCAAAGTGAGAACTTGCGGTATAGTGACAGCATCACCATGCGCACTGACTTCGGCACTGTCAATGGCTTCGAACGCATGGATGGAACAGCCGACGTCAATGGCATTGCATACACTCATCAGAAGAAGATGATCGTTAACCCCACAAGTATTACTTTCCCGAGTACAGTTGTGGGAAATGCATGGCAAAAGAAAACGATTACCGTTGAAACTTATTATATTACCAACTACATGACCGTCACGCTTGAAGGTGCAGACAAAGAGATGTTCTCGGTAAATACCAGCGTGCTCGGCCGTTGGGAAACAGAAACGCAGTTAAATGGTGGTTATGGCCCTGCCACAGTGACCGTTACCTATTGTCCCTACGAAGCTGGTGAACACACCGCCAAATTGGTGATCAAGGAGAAAACCTGGCCCGGGGCTGTGTCAAAGACTGTCCAGTTAAAAGGCTCGGCGAAGTGCGAGATAAAAGTCAACACAACGTCTATGAATTTCTCTAGCACTGGTTCAAAAAAGTTCACGGTGCAGTGCAAGGGCGCAAAAAGTAAGGTGTATTTGAAAGTGATGGGCGCAAACAAAGACTATTTCACGGTTTCCCCAAGTTACCTCACCAAGGCAAAAGCTGAAAATGTAAACACTATCACAGTCAAGTGTAATGCCCCGAGCAACGTACGAAGAGCTAATGCCTATATCCTGGTCTATACCGAAAATTCAGTAGCCGACAAGATTGTCTATCTGAATTATATTAAGAGTGGAAATTCCTCTACCGACTCGACCTCGCCTGATGATGAAGTGCAAGCGTCCCCGGGCGTTGGTATAGAGGAAGCGCCGGACGAGCCTTCGCAGCAGGAATGTAATGCTCCCGCCAACACCGCTGCCTTGGATGAAATGATGATGGATGTCAGGATTTTTGCCGAGGGTCAGAATATCATCATCGAGAGTTCCACTCAGCAGAGCGCAATCATCAGCGACCTTACAGGCCGTGCAAGGACTGTCAGCCTGCAGGTGGGCCGCAACGAGATTCCCGTAAATTCCAGCGGAGTGTATGTCATCAGGGTTGGAAAAGAGTCTAAGAAACTGATGCTCAGATAGCGCCAATTCAGACAGGAGTTTGAAGCCTAAATAAATGCAGGATTGTCTAAAAATTTGACACTTTGGGTGTGAAATTATTAGACAATCCTCATATTTGTGCATTTTATATAGAAGGAATCAGCAATATTTATTATATTTGGCGATTATTACTTTTAGCTTAATCATTTTAACAGATATTTTGAACTATGAAGAAGTTATTTACTCTATTTATTGCAGCAATGGCCTGCATCTGCGCTATTGCCCAAAATGTTGATCCTGCCCGAGGCGCGGCCCAGGCCACGCTAGAGCCGCAGGAATTGTATATGACCGCCACGGTGGGCGACACGGTGACTGCCTACCTGACGCTCACCAACACGGGAACGGTCACCATCTCACCGTTGTGGGCTCTCACCAGTTCGCCGGGTTACATCTGGACCGAAGGATACAATGGGGACATCCCCCCTGCTCCTGGCGACAACGTGAGGCTGATTCCGGTGACTTACATCCCTGAGGCGGCTGGAACCCACACGGCCCATCTGTCCATGTATCTTGATGGAGATTTCTATTATGTAGACATAACCGGTGTGGCTGTCGAGTCCACAGAGCCGCAGGTGACTGCAACCCCTGTCATCACTGTCGAGGAACACATCACTGATTATGACCCGAATGTTTACCCATATACTGATGATGGCTCTTATGTGACATTCACGGCAACAGGCAATGGTGATGTGCGTCTGTATGTCAACGGCTACTCTGTTGAAAATCCTTATCGTGCCTATTGCTGGTATGAGCCGCAGTATTGCTATATCACGGCCACGGCCCAGGAAGAAGGCAAGCTTATCAGTGAGACAGCTACACTGGATTATATCGTTCCGGCATGGAATCATATTGAACCTCTACAGCCGAGCCCTCTCCCTGTGTTTATGGTAGAAGAGCTAGATGATTATGTCATTGTCACTGTCGAAGCCTCAGGCACTCTATCATTGTATCTTGATGGTGTTGAGGTTCAGAGTCCATATTACATTCCGCGTACTGAAGTTGATCAAAACTATGAATTCATCGCCATCAATACTGAAGAGGGCATGGCACCTACCGAGGCATCCTTTGTTGTGACCGTTGCTGCCATTGTATCTGAAGAACAGTCATCCGGCATCATTTACACAATCACAAGCGATGGCGAGGTAAGTGTCAGTGGAGTACTCGATGACGTGGATGTCGTCAATATTCCTGAGACAGTTGAGATAAGCGGAGTGCAATATACTGTAACAGGTATTATGGATTATGCTTTCTATTGCAACGGAAACATCACCAGCATTAATATCCCCAGTACCGTTGTAACGATTGGTGGGGCTGCATTTAATGGTACCGAGAATCTGACATCAATCACGATAGCTCAAGGCAACCCCGTATTTGATTCCCGTAGTGGCTGCAATGCTATCATCGAAACAGCTACCAACACGTTGCTTGTGGGCTGTAAAGGCACCGTTATTCCTGGGACTGTGACCACCATCGGCGAGGAATCTTTCTATCATCAAAAGAGCCTGACTGCGATTGAGATACCTAACTCTGTAACGGCAATTAAGGAATGTGCTTTTGACGGAACAGGGCTCACCACTGTGACCTTGCCCAATTCGGTCACCGAGATTGGAGACTATGCGTTTGCCTACTGCAATAGCTTGACAAGTATTGATTTGGGACAAGGGGTTAGGACGATAGGAATTTGGGCCTTCAGGGAATGTTCTAAATTGGCAGGAATCACCATCCCGGCTTCGGTGACGTCAATAGGTAGCTCTGTGTTTTCTGGCTGTTATAGCATGAACGAGATGAGTGTTGATGAAGGCAACACGGTCTATGATAGCCGCAATGGATGCAATGCCATCATCCAAACGGCAACCAGAACGCTCGTTTTCGGCTGCATGGCGACGCAGATTCCCAGCACAGTCACTGCTATTGGCGAAAGAGCCTTCCAGTCATGTACAGGCTTGACAGCCATCGTGATTCCCAGTCCAGTCAAAGAAATCGGTAACTATGCTTTTGATGGTTGCAAAAACTTGCAAAGTGTCGTGATTCCCAATTCAGTAACGACAATTGGCAGCTGTGCATTCCAGTATTGTGATAAACTGGCGAACCTGGTGCTGGGCAACAAAATTGAGACTATCAACTCCTCGGCATTCGCTCAGTGTAACGCATTAACCGAGGTGGTTCTCCCCAATTCGGTAAAAACTATTGGCATTCATGCTTTTTATCATTGCAAAGGGCTTAAACGTGTGGTGATATCATCCTCGGTGACTTCAATAGAAACGCAGGCCTTCTATTGGTGTGAAAATCTGGAATCCATCGAGGTTGCCAGTGACAACCCGGTATATGATTCCCGCAACAGCTGTAATGCGGTGATACGCACGAGCACTAACACCCTGATACAAGGTTGCCGCACGACGGTGATTCCTGAGGATGTCCTCTTCATTGGTGAAAATTCCTTCTGTTATGCTAAGCTGGCATCAATCAAAATCCCCAACTCGGTGAAGAGCATTGCCAGCAGTGCCTTTGAGTACTGCTATGACTTGGCCGAGGTCGAGATCGGATCAGGAGTGGCTTGGATTGGTTCACAAGCCTTCCGACGTTGTGACGCTCTACGCCAAGTGACCTGTCACGCTGTGACTCCTCCCACTATCGAGAAAGATAACACCTTTGATTGCTTTGAGAACTATGAGACAGCCGTGCTACGTGTCCCGCAGACTTCACTGGATAGCTACAAGGCTGACGCAGAGTGGGCAAAGTTTGTTCACATCACACCCTTTATCGGGGCTGGTCCTGGTGACTTGAACGGTGACGGCGCGCTCGACGTTGATGATGTAATTTCCATCATCTCGATGTTGGTCGAGGGCGGCCAGGCGCCAGCCTATGCCGATCTCAACGGTGACGGAGTGACCGATATTGATGACGTGTCAGTCATCATCTCAATGATGCTCAACGGCCATTGATCATTTAAGTTTCGCAAGTAGATAACTTGCTCACTGTTTAATGTTTAAGGGTTAAAGTTTAATGAATGGTCACTTGAAAAACTGAAAAATTTCCAGTAAAAGTCATCATTTGATGTTCCAGAGTCCATCTTTAACCATTAACCGTTATCCTTTATCCTCAAGCTTATAAAGTGGCCAAGCCACTTTATAAGCTTGATTTAATCATATCGCGGTAAAAACGCCAGACTGCAACGAGAGTGTCTCAAAATTCAACTGCTATAACTATAACCGCCCTGCGGCGGGAGCCTTTACCTCGGCGAAGCAAAATTATAAATAAAATTATTATAAAAATTTATTTTGTTTAATTTTAATACAAAATTTGTTTAATTTCTCGGCCGTTAGGCCGATTAAAAAAAGAATAAATGGAGTTTTGCAACACCCTCGTTGGCCGTTAAAGAGGGAAAAATGAGAAAAAGTGTTGGAAATGTGTTGTGTAGTTCAAAAAATGTATCTATCTTTGCAGCCGATTTCGCGGCACATGTCTTGCTGGCGATAATGCTCATGCGTTAGTCAAGTCAAGAGTGTGACACTTGATCGTTGAAACTTCGA
>Ga0310694_10001204_pt1 | contig 30245 bp, 23 predicted proteins | sample 174DNAGHGhighgp2_FD_203884 | JGI IMG/M metagenome (GOLD analysis project Ga0310694, IMG submission 203884) | Sheep rumen microbial communities from Palmerston North, Manawatu-Wanganui, New Zealand - 1742 DNA GHGhigh gp2 (v2) (version 2) | ecosystem: Host-associated > Mammals > Digestive system...
CTCATATTGCATCAACGTGAACTCGCGATTATCCATCACGTCCATCTCGTTAGCTAACTGTCTCCATCCTACATAGCCTGTGTAATCCAAATGGATAACTGATTTCTCTTCACCATCAGCACTCGCATCTTTGGTGGTAATGATAATAACACCGTTAGCACCTTGTGCACCGTAGATAGCGGTTGCAGCAGCATCCTTCAATACGTCCATCGAAGCAATATCACTCGGCGCGATATCCGAAATACTGGAAACAGGGAAACCATCCACGATATACAACGGGTCATTGCTTTGGGTAAGCGACGTACCACCACGCACACGGATTTTTACGTCTGCATCCGGACTACCTTCAGCTGTGGTTACCGTTACACCAGCCAATTTACCTTGCAGCGCCTCCGCTGCATTTGCAACCGGAACATCTTTAAGTTGCTCAGCACTAACAGAAGCAACCGCTGTAACGAGGTCACGTTTCTTGGTCGTACCATAACCGGTAACAACGACCTCATCAAGCACCTCGCTGTTCTCGCTCAGGACTACGTTTAACACATCGCCCGTGATATTCAACTCCTGCGTCTGCATACCGATGTAGGAGAAAATAAGCACTTTAGCGTCATCCGGCACATCGAGGGTATAGTTACCGTCGAAATCCGTCACTGTACCAATCGTGGTACCTTTTACCACTACGGAAGCTGAGATAATCGTCTCTCCCGTCTGGTCTTTAACTGTTCCGCTAACCACACGTGCCTCAGCCACCATGCCTACAAAAAGCAAGGCTGCGATCATCATGGTACGAAACATACTGACATTCAGTTTCATAAAGAGATTTTGTTTGTTGATATTAAGTTAAATGATTTGTGTCTCCTTATCAACGCGCATATACGCGAAACATTTCGGCTGCAAAAGTACACAAAAAACGCCAATCTTTTGTGGAAAAATTGACGTAAATACTGCACATATATGCTTTTTTGCTAAGTTTACTTGTCAAAAGGCTCCCTATAAGAGCAACCTTCCCTCCATCGGGAACATCCGTACTGTGTATTGCCGCGGATGATCAGACCTTGTCGGCAAACGGGACAGAGCATGCCGGCTTTGTTACTTTTGACATCGCGCACCACACCGGAGGTCATCTCTTTGAGTTCCACGAGGAAGTCCTGCGCCGCATATTCGCCGCGCTCTATCTCACGCAGTTTTTTCTCCCAGAGACCGGTCAGTTCAGCCGACTTGAGCAGCGGAGAGATAATGAGATGAATGAGGTTGATTCCCGTCTCCGTTGCCCGGAGCGACTTGCCTTGCTTGACGATGTACTTGCGCTGATAGAGTTTCTCGATGATGGCCGCACGCGTAGAAGGACGACCTATACCGTTCTCCTTCATTGCCTCGCGCAACTCATCGTTCTCCACCGTCTTACCTGCCGTCTCCATGGCGCGGAGTAGCGTTGCCTCGGTATAGTACTTCGGCGGGGTGGTAGTTTTCTCTTTGAGCACCGGTTCGTGGGGACCGCTCTCGCCTTTCACAAAAGCAGGAAGGGAACGAGTCTCCTCGGAGGACTCATCGTTTTCTTCACTAGGAGTACTAGGGTCCCTAGGTGTCCTAGGATCACTAGTTTCAAAAACTACCCTCCATCCGGGTTTCAAGACCTCGCGGCCGGTAACCTTGAAATCTATCTCACCGGCTTTGGCCAGCACGGTGGTGTTGCTCACTTCGCAATCGGGATAGAACACCGCAATAAAATGCAGCGCCACGAGATCATAGACTTTCTTCTCATCTGCCGTCATATTATCCGGGCGTTGTCCGGTAGGAATGATGGCATGGTGGTCGGTCACTTTCTTGTTGTCGAACACCTTCTTCGACTTCGGCAGTTTGGCGCCAATGAGCGGTGCTACCTGCGGGAAATAGTCCTTGATGCCGTTCAGCGTACTCGGCACTTTGGGGTAGATATCGTCGCTCAGATAGGTCGTGTCCACACGCGGATAGGTCGTGAGGCGCTTCTCATAGAGCGATTGGATCAGTTGGAGCGTCTGCTCCGCCGAGAAAGAGTATTTCCTATTGCAATCGACCTGCAGAGAGGTCAAATCATACAGTTTGGGTGCGTACTCCGTACCTTTCTTTTTCTCCACCGACGTGATAGTCAGCGGCAGATCTTTGATGCTGTCCACCAATGCCTGTCCCTGCTCCTCACTGGTGATGGCGTACTCGCCGTCTTCGACGGGTATCTGTGCGCTGAAAAGTGTATCGCGGTAATTGGTCTTGAGTTCCCAATAAGTGCGGGGCACGAAGTTCTCTATCTCCGCTTGGCGTTTGACGACCAGGGCGAGTGTCGGGGTCTGGACACGTCCGACGGACAGCACTTGCCTGTCGCGCCCACTCCCGCGTGCGTACCTTATAGTATACGCGCGCGTGGCGTTCATACCGAGCAACCAATCGCCGATGGCGCGCATCATACCCGCCTCGTACAAGTGTTGGTACTCCGATTGGTCCTTGAGTTGCTGAAAACCGTCGCGGATAGCCTCTTCGGTCAACGAGTTGACCCACAGACGTTTGACCGGACACTTACACCCGGCCTGCTGATAGACCCAGCGCTGGATCAACTCTCCTTCTTGCCCGGCATCACCGCAGTTAATGACTTCGTCGGCTTGGTCGATCAGGTTCTTGATGACATTGAATTGTTTGTGTACGCCGGCATCGCCGAACACTTTGATAGAGAACCGCGGGGGGATCATCGGAAGCGAACTCAGCGTCCATGCTTTCCACTGCTCCGTATATTCCTGCGGGTCGAGCAGCGCGCACAGATGGCCGAACGTCCAGGTGACCTGGTATCCGTTGCCTTCAAAATAGCCGTCGTGCTTCTGCTTTGCGCCCAGCACATTGGCTATATACGCGCCCACCGAGGGTTTCTCTGCTACACAAACAATCATTACAGTTAGTCTTTCTGTACAGCGTATCCGTAACCGGCACGGAGCCCCTTGACGCCATTGAGCACACAAGCCACATTATGCATACGTTTCTGCTCAACTACCTGATTCATGTAATCCACCATCTCCGCAGGTGTGTACTTATACCGGAAGACGTAGATCGTCATATCCGCTATGCGATCCAGCAGATAGGTATCGCTAACCAACGCCACCGGAGCCGTGTCCACGATGATATAGTCATAGCGCTTACGCAACTCGGCAAACAACTCTTCCACGCGCTCGGTCTGCAACAACTCAGCGGGGTTAGGAGGTACTGTACCGCAAGGGATAATATCCAGATTCTTATGCTCGCCGCTCGGAACGATGATATCGTCCAACTCGACAGTCGGTTCTGCCAGATAATCGGTCAGATGACCTTTGTCGCGCAATCCGAAATAAACCGCTAACATCGGTTTGCGGATATCCATTCCGACCAGCGCCACCTTCTTGCCCAGCATCGCCAGCGAGAGCGCCGTATTCGTTGCTACATACGACTTACCGTCTCCGTTGATACTGGACGTTACCAGAATCACCGGCGATTTGACATCGGACGGAATGACATACCGCAGATTCGTTCGAATGAGACGGAATAGCTCTGCCGAAACAGTGGATTCACCGTCACGGATAGCGATATGCGCATTGCGAGAGTTTTGAACCAACTGACCCAGTAACGGTGCTTTCGCACGGCGCTCAAACTCCTTCGCGTCATCGATTTTGTTATTCAGCAGCATGTACAGATAGAGCAGTCCTGCAGGCAACATCAAGCCCAACAAGATGCACAAAGCCATTAGTTTTTTCAGCTTCGGCGACGCACTAAGTACGTCACGTTGGGGCATGTCCACGATCTTCGCCGGCATAGCCGTAGCCGCTAACATAAGCGCGTTCTCCTCGCGTTTCTGATAGAGGTAGATATAGAGCCTCTCCTTGATCTGTTGCTGACGAACGACGCGCACATACTCGCGTTCTTTCTCCGGCGCATTCCTGATTTGGCGGTCGTACTCGCGATCCTGCGCCTGCATGTTACGCTTGCGGATTTGCAAACTTTCACGCACCGAGCTGATGGTAGCGATGATATTCTGGCGGATAGTAGCCAACTGCGCATTCATCTGCTCGATCACCGGGTTGTCCTCCGTAGCGGTGCGCAATATACGCATGCGCTGCAGTTGCAAGGCATTGTACTCCGAGATGCCGCTTGCCAGCGAACCATCGGTTACTCCCAGATTCGCAGGAATAAGATTATTACGCTTGGTGTCATCACGCAAGAACTCATCGATATAATCGACCAGACTCATCTGGGTCTCTATCTCTGCGAGGGCACGCTCCTCCGTGCTGTTGGCTTGGAGGAAGAGTTGCGCCTGCGTGGTCAGGTCGGCGATGTCATTCTGCTCCTTGTATTGCGCCAACGCATTCTCTGCATCGCTCAATTCCTCTGTAATAATAGCCAAGCGCTCCTCGATAAAAGCCGCCGTGTTGGTAGCAATCATATTCTTGTCCACGATGGCATTGAGGTTATACTGCTCGATGAGTTGATGCAACAAAGCCTTATCCCGTTCCGGGCAGGGCGAGGCGACAGACAACTTAATGATATTGGATTCTTTCTTGTGTTGCATGACGTTGATCATCATGCCGTAGCTCGCAACCACCAGTTCGCGGCGGGCATGCGCCACACGGTAGGTGGTATCTCTGCTCAACTCGCGGTTAGCATGGATAAACAGCGTTCCCACACCTGTCTCTATCGGACTACTCAGATCCGGAACACGCGTCGTCGAACGATGGAAGAAACCCATCTTCGTCTTGATGGTGTATCCTTTCTTCGTCGGCTTCACTTGCACCGTAAACGGTCTTATCTTTGCATCTTTCGTGAGCTCCAGATAATCGATCTTCAATGCCGCATTCGGGAACTCTGTCTCCCAACGCAAACCACCTCGTTTGTAGGACGACTCCCACAGATTAAGGGCATCGATGGTCTGATACAGCAAACCGCGCGAAGAGAGAACAACCACCTCATCTTCGGCAGCCGTATTGCCGGAAAGCCCCAGCATGGACAAGGAAGACATAGCATCCTCGGCGCCTATCTCTTTCTGGCGTAACATGATTGTTGCATCCGTTGTCCACCTCGGCGCCTTGCGCAGATAATACATCGCACCTAACAGAACAAAAAAGGCTACACTTACGGCAAACCACCACCAGTGCTCCGAAACTACACGCAAAATCTTGCGTACGTCTATCTCATTTGTATTCTGCTCCATAATCACTTTTTCGTTGCGTTAATAACTGTTACTATGACGGTGGCAGCACTGGCAATCGTCGAAACGGTACTCAACCACAGCCCCGCGTTGGCACTGTTCACTACGCGCACTTGGTTCGGCGAAACATACACCACATCGTTCTGCTGCAGGAAATAGTACGGCGACTTGAGCAGGTCAGCGCTACGCAGATCGATACGCGCCATCTCGATTTTGCCCTCTACCTCACGGGTCACCAGCACATTGTCACGACGTCCGTAAGGAGTCAGATCACCGGCTGCTGCCAGCGCTTCCAGAATCGTCAGACGACCACGACCCAGCGATACCTGCATCGGATGATTTACCTCACCCATGACCGATACCTTCGCACCGATCAGGTTCACCTGCACCATCGGATTAAGTACCTGCTTGGACAACAACTCTTCCACGTGCTGCTCCACTTCCGGACGTCTCAAGCCGGCTACGTGCACCTTACCCAATACCGGCAATTCCACGTCACCCGCCTCGTCCACAATATAGTATTGCAACATCGGGGTCGTCTGAACCATCGTAGAACCCGGAGCCGTGAAAGCTACCGCCGGGAGGTTATACGGAGCAACCGCCTCTTTGTCCAGCGCCGAGACAAAAATCGTCAGTGCGTCACCGCAACGGATAATCGTCTCACTCTGCGCCTCAAAATGCGTATTGATCGAATCCTCCTTCGAAGGATTAGCATCTTGCAGGTACGTCATCTTCTTCTGCGTCATACAACTCGCAGCCGCGAAGGCTACCAGCATTAACGCAAAAATTTTAATTGATTTATGCATAGTTTTAGTCATTTTATCAAATTTAGCGTGCAAAATTACGAAAATTATTTGATATACACAAGATTATTCGCTTTTTTTCGCGAATTATTTGCATATATGCAAATTTTGTAGTACCTTTGCATGACATTTTGTCAGGTTTATTATGACGCAACAGGAATTATTAGCCATCAAACAGCGCTTCGGCATCATCGGTCAAAGTCCGCTGCTCAATAGAAACATAGAAGTCGCCGTACAGGTAGCGCGCACCGATCTGAGTGTGCTCATCACCGGAGAATCCGGTGTAGGAAAGGAGCATTTCCCGAAGATCATTCACGCTTACTCTGCCCGCAAACACGGGCCATATTTCGCTGTCAACTGCGGTGCCATTCCCGAAGGAACAATCGATTCGGAGCTCTTCGGACATGAGAAAGGAGCCTTCACGGATGCCAAAAACGAGCACAAGGGTTATTTCGAGATAGCCGATGGCGGAACGCTCTTCCTGGACGAAGTGGGTGAACTGCCGTTGCAAACGCAAGTACGCCTGTTACGCGTTTTGGAGACCGGCGAATACCTCCGCATGGGTTCCAGCCAAGTGCGTAAGACCAATGTGCGTGTAGTAGCCGCAACAAACCTCAATATGCGGCAGGCAATCGATGAAGGTAGTTTTCGCGAAGACCTGTACTACCGTCTTAACACCGTAGAAATACGCGTACCTGCGCTGCGCGAGCGCAAAGAAGATATCCCTTTGCTCTTCCGCAAGTTCGCCGTTGATTTCTGCAACCGCTACCAGATGCCGCCGCTCTCGCTCAGCGAGGAAGCGACGATGCTACTACAGAACTCCTACTGGCGCGGCAACATTCGCCAACTAAAGAACCTCGCCGAGCAAATGGCCGTCATCGAGATGGATCATCAGATCAGCGCAGACACCTTGCGCCGATACCTGCCGCAGGAAGAGAACCGACAGGAGATCGTACTCCGCAATCCTTCGCAACAAAGCGGTAAAGACTACTCGCACGAAATCGGCATCCTCTATAATATGGTGATGCAGAACAAGAAAGATCTCGAGGAACTCAAAGACCTCTTGTCACATCGGGAAACCGGAATTCCCGTTTATCGGGAAACCGAAGAAGTGCATCCCACGCGCGAAGAGGAAGAGATTGTTCCCGTTGAGGAGGATTCCCTCCGTATTGACGACGGGGAGAAAGAGCGCATCAAACGGGCACTCGAGTTGTCCGGAGGTAACCGCAAAGTAGCAGCCGAGAGAGTCGGCCTGTCCGAACGAACACTGTATCGCAAAATCAAGGAGTATGGTTTGTAAAGGTTATAGGTTAAAGGTTATAGGTTATGGGATCGTATTGTCGGTCTCACTTCTCTTGTGCGGCTGCAGCATCAGCTATAAGTTCAACGGCGCCAACATCAACTATCAGACCACGCATTCGATCTCTATCGCCGACTTCCCGAACAACGCACCGATGGTCAACCCGACCCTCAGCAGCGCCCTCACGGAGCATATACGCGATCTATTCCAACGTCAGACCCGTCTGCAGATTCTGCGCAAAGGCGGTGACCTCGAACTCGAAGGAGAGATCATCGGTTACGATCTCTCGCAAGGAGCTATCGGCGCCAACAGTTATGCCACGGAGAGCAAACTGACCCTGCGCGTCGTAGTGCATTTTACCAACAATGTGAATCCCGAAGATTCGTTCGACAAGACCTATTCGGCCTACCGCACCTTCGATGCCAACCAGATGTTGACCGATGTGCAAGACGAGTTATGCGATCTGCTCGTAACGGAAATTGCGGAAAGTATATACAACGACACGGTGGCTAAATGGTAAGCCACCGTGTTTTTTTATAGAAGGACTATCTCCACGCGCCGATTCATTTGACGATGTTCCTCACTATCGTTCGGCACAATCGGATCGCGTTCTCCTCTACCCTCAACCTCTATTCGTTCCAGCGCTATGCCGCGTTCTTTCATCGCACGCCGCACCTCTTGGCATCGGCCTTCAGACAGCACTTGATTGGAGCGGTCGGAACCGATATTGTCCGTGTGACCGACAATACGTATCCGCTGGTTAGGACGGGACACCAAGAACCGGTATAGTTCATTCAGAGCCGGTTCAGACGAGTCCAATATACGCGTCTTGCCCGTCGCAAAATAGATATTATGGAGCACGAAAGACTTGATCTCCTTCGGCGACATCACCACGCCATCGAAATGCGTCGGATCGGTAATCGTATCGTGGAACGGGAAATAATTCACCGCCGTGGCTTCGACAGTATAGAACGGAATGCGGTCGTCTAACAACACCGCCAGAACGGAATGCAAACTATCCGAAGTGGTCTGCATCACTTTGCGGCGCTCATGATTGCGCACGATCACATTCGCCGATACCGGACGTCCCGTCAGTGAATCCGTTACCGTAAAGGTCAGGCGCGTCTCCGGATAGAGATACAACTTAACGATATCCTCGTCTTCCTTGTGATTAAACCACACGGTGTCCGATGCAAAATAACCGATCTTGGCACCCGCCGCCCAGTATTGTCCCGACGGTAAACCACGCTGTACACGCGCACGTTTGTTATCCGACGGCTTGCTCACTTTCGGTTTCTTATTCGGGCGGGCATTCGTTTCCTGCACCGTGATATGCGTTGCCGGCAAAGGTTCACCTGTCCGCAAGTCGTACGAATAGACATAGAGCAACGGTTTGCCCTCTTTGATCCGTTCGCGTTTGGCTTTCTTGGCCTTTGCCGCTTTCTGCTTCTCCGCTTTGCGTTTCGCCGCCTGTCGTTTCTGCTCCATCTTGGCCTTCGCCTTCGCGCGTTTCTGCGCAGACGTCATGGCATAGCAAGAGTCACTTGCCATGAAACACAAAAGAGCCAATATGATCCACAAACGTTTCATCTTTTTTAAAGTAACAGGAGAATAGTCGCGGGACTATCCTCCTGTTGTGGTCCCACTTGGGCTTGAACCAAGGACCCCCTGATTATGAGTCAGGTGCTACTAACCAACTGAGCTATGGGACCATCACATCCGTTATTTCAACTGATGCGACATACCATAGAGTACAAGACTCTCTTCTTTGGTAATCTTCAACTCCTCCTTCGTCAATTCCGGAATCTCCAGAACGGAACCTTCGGTGAGAGTATTCGGATTCTCAATGCGGTCGATATTGGCCATATAGAGGTATACCCAGCAGTACATATTATCGTAGTACTGTCTAGCCAACTTGGTCAGTGAAGTACCCTTCTCTACCGTAACGGTCGCATGCTTGCGGCTCTTATAGGTATTTATCTGTGCCTTACGAGCGCTCTCCGACAGAGGAATAGTCTGGGTATCGACAACACGCATCTCTCTCTTCTCGTCGAGGTTCTGTTTCAGGCGCTCGAAGGTCTCCTTGTCCACGAGACGAATCTGTGCACGACGGTTCGGACCATAAGCAGCTGCTTGTTTACCGCGACCTGCAACCTTACCCAGACCCATTGCATACAGGTGATCCTTAGGTACTCCGTACTCGTAACGCAGTTCTTCAATTACGTTAGCGGCACGCTTGTCACCCAGAATATAGTTGAGTTGCGACGAACCCGTGTTATCACAGAATCCGGTAACAACGGCATAGAGGTCCTCATCTTCATTCAGACGATCAGCCACCTGCTGGATTGTAACGAGACCCTTCTCATCCAGATCCGATACGTTGTTATCGAAGTATACATAGTAGTACTGCGAGTTATCCACTTCCTCACGACGCTCAACCAACTTCTCACGAACGATGATCGAGTCATGACGATAGATAACGGTGTCGTGAACACACTGCGGCTCAGGTATGATCGGCGTCCATACTTCCTCATTGGTGATATTACGAACGTGTGTCTCAGGACGAGCCTCAAACTTAATACGCATATTCAGCGTGATGTCAAAGATACCGTCATTATTCTTGGACGCAACAGCACGCGCACCACGGTAACCACGGCCGTCGATATAGTCGTTCACAAAATAGTTATATTGTGCACGCACACCCAGCGCCAAGGTTCTGTTGAGGTTGAACTCCACGTTCATACCTGCCCGAATAAAGAAAGCACCGGAATACTTAGTCATCTTCGTCGGCTCGCTATACGCCGTGCGACCACGGGCATCATCGTCGTACATCACCGTGTTACGATACCATCCGTAACCCACACCGACAAGAGGCTGAATACCGACAATTTTCTGCTTTGCTCTCGGGAAGAAAAGACTAATCAAGTCCAGCGAGAGGTACGCACCCAACTCATGCATGTAACCGTTTAACAGCACATCGGCATTCCACGCCTTGTCGGAAGCACCCGTCACATGGTAGCGACTAAACATGTAATCAACACCGAAGTTCCAGGCAGGAGTAAACGAATACTCCAACGCGACACCTACATTCGGATACGAAATCGCATGTTTCATCTCCGAGTTAAAGTCTCCGTCAAAGATGTTGAATCCGATTTGCGGAAGCAGCGACCAGTGGGAATATACCTTTGCATATTCTCCGTCCGCAGGTATGTTATACGGATGGACACCTTGAATGTTCTCCTCCTGCTGCTCTTGCGCAAACAAGACCATGGAGAAGCAAAGAAGCGATGCTATAAATAAGCTTTTCTTCATAATAGAAAAGAGGTTAATGTTTCAATTTTTCACAAATCAGCGTGCAAAGGTACGACTTTTTTTTGACATAAACAAATATTTTTGAAAAAAAATATCTTTTTTATCGTGACTATTGCATATATTGATTTTTTTTTGTATCTTTGCAGCGTTATTCGGATAACTCAATTAAACATCGAAATAATATGGACATTTTAGAAAAAATGATTGCGCGCGCGAAGGCTAATCCGCAGCGCATTGTGTTACCGGAAGGTGACGAACCGCGTACGTTAGAGGCTGCTAATATCTTGCTTAGAGACAAGATTGCGCAGCTTATTTTGATCGGTGATCCGGAGAAGATCAAGGGTATGGCTGCAGAGAAGGGCTACGAGTTTATCAAGGACGCTAAGATCGTTGATCCGATCCATGACCCGAAGATGCCGGAATACGCTAACCTGCTCTTTGAGCTTCGCAAAGCGAAAGGTATGACCGAGGAAGAGGCAAAGAAGAAAGCGCAAGACCCGCTGTACTTGGGTTGTCTGATGATCAAAGCCGGCGATGCTGACGGTGAGTTGGCAGGTGCACGCGGTACGACGGCAGACACCATTCGTCCTGCTTTCCAGATCCTCAAGACCAAACCCGGTTGCTCGATCGTGAGCGGTGCGTTCCTTATGTTCACTCCGGCTAAGCAACTTGGCGAGAACGGTTTCCTGCTCTTTGCCGACTGCGCCGTTAACCCGAATCCGGATGCCAAGCAGCTCGCAGAGATCGCTATCTCGACCGCAGAGACCGCACGTGCTATCGCCGGTATCGAACCGCGCGTAGCGATGCTGTCCTTCTCAACCAAAGGTAGCGCGAAACACGAACTGGTGGACAAAGTAGCAGAGGCTACCCGTTTGGCCAAAGAGATGGCGCCGGAACTGGCATTGGATGGTGAGCTGCAGGCAGACGCAGCGCTGATCGAGAGCGTAGCCAAAACGAAAGCTCCGGGCAGCCCGGTTGCCGGCAAAGCCAACGTGCTTGTCTTCCCGGATCTGCAGGCCGGTAACATCGGTTACAAACTCGTAGAGCGCTTCAGCGGTGCAGACGCCGTAGGTCCGATCCTTCAGGGTATCGCCGCTCCGGTGAACGACCTGAGCCGCGGATGCAAAGTACAGGACATCGTGCAGATGGTTGTTATCACCGCCAACCAAGCAATCAAGTAATTTACCATTTGGGCATTTACCATTTTGTCATTTATTGAATCATTTAAAGCATTTAGACATTTATGAAGATATTAGTATTGAACTGCGGTAGTAGCAGTATTAAGTATAAACTCTTCGAGATGGAGAGCAAGCAAGTGATGGCACAAGGCGGTATCGAGAAGATCGGTCTGCCCGACTCTTTCCTCCTTGTCAAACTGCCGAACGGCGAGAAAGTGAAATTCGAGAAACCGATGCCCGAACATACCGTAGGTATTGAACTCATCCTCGAGAAACTCGTTGATCCGAAGATCGGTTGCATCAAAGATCTCAAGGAGATCAACGCCGTAGGTCACCGTGTAGTCCATGGTGGCGAGAAATTCAACAAGTCGGTATTGATCACCCCGGAGGTAAAGGAGATGATCATCAAGTGCGTGGAACTCGCTCCGCTGCACAACCCCGCAAACCTGAAGGGTATCGACGCGATCGAGAAGATTCTGCCGGGCGTTCCGCAGGTAGCTGTATTCGACACCGCTTTCCATCAGACCATGCCTGATTACGCGTACATGTACGCGCTTCCTTATGAGTTATATGAGAAATATGCGATTCGTCGTTACGGTTTCCACGGCACGAGTCACCGCTATGTAAGTGCTCGCGTTTGCGAGTTCCTTGGCGTCGATCCGAAGGGTAAGAAGATCGTTACCGCCCACATCGGTGGTGGTGGCAGCTGTACGGCTGTGATGGACGGCAAGAGCGTGGACACCTCGATGGGTCTGACCCCGGTAGAAGGACTCATGATGGGTACCCGCGCCGGCGACCTCGACCTCGGAGCCGCTACCTTCATCATGGACAAGGAGCACTTGAGCACTGCTGAATTCAACAACCTCGTGAACAAGAAATCCGGTCTGCTCGGTGTATCGGGTGTATCCAGCGACTGCCGTGACATCGAGGCTGCCATCAACGAAGGCAACAAACGCGCTGACCTGGCACGTAAGATGTTCATCTACCGTGTAAAGAAATATATCGGTGCATACGCAGCTGCTATGAACGGCATCGATATCCTCGTCTTCACAGCCGGCATCGGAGAGAACGATCCGTATATCCGCGCAGAGATCATGAAGGGTCTCAGCTTCCTGGGTATCGAACTGGATGAAGAAGCCAACAAGGTTCGCGGCGAAGAGCGCATCATCTCCAAGAAGGGTTCGAAAGTAACCGTTTGCCTCATCCCGACGGACGAAGAACTGATGATTGCTTCCGACACTCAAGCACTGATTTAAGAACATGACAAAACCGATAATCTATCAACTCTTCCCCCGTTATTTCGCCAACTACAACGAGACGCGCAAGCATAACGGCACGAAGGAAGAGAACGGATGCGGCCGATTTGTGGATATCAACGAGCGTGCACTCCAATCCATTGTTGATTTGGGTGCCACGCACGTTTGGTACACCGGTGTCATCCGCCATGCAACAGCACAATATAACCACCCTGCCATCACCAAAGGCCTCGCCGGTTCGCCTTATGCCATTACCGACTATTACGATGTCGATCCGGATTTGGCGAAGAACGAGGCCAAGCGTATGCAGGAGTTCGAAGCCCTCGTGCAGCGTACCCATGACGCAGGACTCGGTGTTATCATCGACTTTGTGCCCAACCATGTAGCACGCCAGTATAAGAGTCTATGCAAGCCTGCGGGAGTCGAAGACTTGGGCGAGAACGATCACCCCGAGTGGGCCTTCTCACCGCTCAATAACTTCTACTATCTCCCGGGCGAGCGCTTCACGATGGACAAAGATCTGCAGGGTTACGAGGAGTTCCCCGCCAAGGTGACGGGTAACGATTGTTTCACTTCTCACCCCGGACTCAACGATTGGTACGAGACGGTCAAACTGAACTACGGTGTCTTCTATCAAGGCGGCCGCGAGAAGCAGTTCGATCCCATCCCGTCCACCTGGACGAAGATGCGCGATATCCTGCTCTTCTGGGCGTCCAAAGGCATCGACGGCGTCCGCGTAGATATGGCGGAGATGGTTCCCGTCGAGTTCTTTGCGTGGGCCATCAAGGCGGTAAAGAAGAAATACAAGAAGTTCCTCTTTATCGGCGAGTGCTATGACCCGAATCAGTACAACGCGTACCTCGCAGCAGGTTTCGATTACCTTTACGATAAAGTGGGTATGTACGACTACCTGCGTGGCGTAACGAGCAAAGGTTGGCCGGCCGAGGGCATCACCAACCAGTGGATGCAGCACGGCGACGAGCGGATCAAACATATGCTCTATTTCCTCGAGAACCACGACGAGCAACGTATCGCCAGCGGTTTCTGGTGCGGCTCCGGCCGTTGTGCCGAGCCCGCGATGATCGTTGCCGCGACGCTCAACCAGTGTCCGGTGATGATCTACTCCGGTCAGGAACTCGGTGAGCGAGGCATGGACATGGAGGGCTTCTCCGGTATCGACGGACGCTCGACTATCTTCGATTACTGGGGACTCAAGAGCCTGCAGGCATGGGCGAACAAAGGTAAGTTCGACGGCGCGCACATGAACGATGTGCAACGCGAGATACGTTCGTTCTATCAGACCCTGCTCACCCTTGCGCGCGAAGACAAAGCGATCCAGAAGGGCACGATGTACGACATCACCTACGCACAGGGCGAAGGATTCAATAGGCAGCAACATTATGCGTTCCTCCGTCATATCAAGGGCGAGACCTTACTCGTTATCGTCAATTTCCACGACCGCGAAGAACCTATCAACGTGCGAATCCCAAACGATGCATTCGTTTATATGGGACTCGATGGTAAAGCGAAGGCAACGGCTACTGACCTGCTCCGCGGGGGTAAGTACGCTATCGACTTCACGCCCGATAGCGTCTTCCGCATTGTGTTGCCCGCATGGAAAGGAGTGATACTCAAAATTCGCTGATTTTGAGTAATTGGTAATTGTAAATTGGATATTGTAAATTGGAAAATTTTAAAGATATCATGCGTTTGGTGAGGTGGAGCAATCTGCTCTTCCTCGCCGCGCTGGTATGGCTCATGGAGAAATGGGTAGCGGTGCCTATCCTCGACCAACTCGCCTTCGGCGAGCAACTGCCCGGATCGATTCTGCTGCTCATCATGCTGGCTACCGTTTTCATCGCCGCCGGCGGGTATGTCATCAATGACTATTTCGATGTCAAGATCGATCGTATCAACCGTCCCGACGAACTGATTGTCACGCGCTCTATCTCCAAGCCCGCGGCGATGCATCTCAGCCTCAGCCTCAGCGGCATCGGTATCGTGTGCGGCATCGTAGCGGCTATCCTGCTACGCAGCCTCACCATCGGTATCCTGTTCATTCTCGTGCCGGGTTTGCTTTGGTTCTACTCCTCCAGTTACAAACGGCTCTTTCTGATCGGCAACCTCATCATCGCCCTGCTGGCGGCATTGACGCCGATGCTCGTAGCGCTGGCAAACGTAGCGATCCTGCAACTAAGGTACGCTACCATCCTGCCCTACACCACGCTGCAGCACGACCTCTACGCCTGGCTTGGTGGTTTCGCTCTTTTCGCATTCCTGCTTACCTGGATACGCGAGATCGTTAAAGACATGCAGGATCAGATGGGTGACCGCGAACTGGAATGCCATTCCATGCCCGTCGTATGGGGAGACCTATGGACGAAGATCTTCGTCACTGCCCTCATCGTGCTCACGATCGCTATCATCGGACATCTATGGTACCACGTGCTGCCCTTCCCCATCCGTTGGACAAGCCTCAGCACGCGGTATATTGCCTTCGGTATTATCATTCCTCTGCTCGGGGCTATAGGACTGTTATGGGCGGCGAAGATTCCGTCCGATTACAAAACATGCCAGCAACTGATCAAATTCACGATGTTACTGGGCATGCTCTATTCCATTTGTATTGTAAGGGGCCTTTAAGGCATGTAGATCGCCGGCGAAGGAATCAACAATCCTTCCGACGAACTGACGATCGAGTCATGACGGATACGGAACACCGTCGGTAAGGTCCAACTGATACGGTACATCTCTATCTCCGGGATCTCGCGAATCTCAAAATCCACATCGAACAAGCGGTGGAAACGTTCGCGGCCTTGCTCGTTCTCAATGGCTAAACCTATCACTTTATCGACCACTCCGAGGGTTTGGTATTGGTTCACATTGAGTACCGAGTTCTGGCAGAACGGGCAGTAATACGAGAAAGCGAATACGTAATACGTCGAGTCCGGGTCACATTGGATGTAATTGGCCAACACACTCTCTTCTACGCGCACCGGCTCAAAAGGACGGTTCGGCTGTACACATTGGGCGCCGTGCAGCGACCAACCGCACATCAACATCACTACCACCATCACGACCGCCATCACGATCACAGGCACTACTTTCAGCGGTTTGCCTTCCTGCGGCTGGATGAGCGAAGGAGCCAATAAGGCAATCAACACCGCATTGCGGGTGAAGGTCAGCCAAGGTTTTGAGTTCAACAGCGACAACGGGCCGAAGCAACCGCAGTTGGTGATGCCCAAGCCGAGTACGCCGTATAAGAAGATAGATGAGACTCCGACGATGAACGCCGCAGTGATAGCAGCTATCCATCGGGGCGCGATATTGAAGAGCAGCAGCAAACCCAACAACACTTCGATGCCGATGATCACAGGCGCACCATAACCGAACCAATCCTGTCCGTAACTGCTCATGATATCGGCAAAAGCAGAGGTGTCAATACATTTCAGGACACCCGAAAGGATAAACACCGCGCCTACGACGCACCGTAAAATATAGTTCACTCGCTGACTCATACTATCTTGTTTAATCAATAGACAAAAAAAAGAGTAGCCCGCCGAAGCAGGCTATTACCTAATCGGATAAATTATTTACCCTTGCTAGAGATAGAAATGCTTGCGTTTTTTTAGTATTTCATATACTTTATGCACCGGAAAACCCATCACATTGAAGTAGGAACCCTTCATCTCGGTGCAAGCAACGTACCCGATCCATTCCTGTACGCCATACGCGCCGGCTTTGTCCATGGGTTTGTATTGGAACACATAATGTTCTATTTCCTCATCGGTCAAGTCACCAAATACAACATCGGTCTTATCGACCACGGTCTCTAACTCGTGTCCTTTCTGCGCGAAGGTCACGGCCGTATAGACCTGATGGGTCTTGTTGCGCAAGCTCTTGAGCATCGCTATGGCCTCCGCCTCGTCATGCGGTTTGCCTAACATCTTGCCGTCCAGCCACACGATGGTGTCCGCCGTGATGAGCAACTGGTCGTCCTTCAACTGCGCCTCATACGCGCGTGCTTTCGCGCGCGAAATATAATAAGGAATGTCGCCCGCCTTCAAGTGAGCAGGATAATGCTCATCGGCATCGATGCTAATAGCCGTAAACGGCAGGTCTAAACCTGCAAGTAGCGCTCTCCTTCGAGGAGAAGCGCTACCGAGCAGTATTTGTAATTTGTGATTGGTCATTGGTGATTTAGAATAGATCCAACTGCGTATCCGCAGGTTTCTCAAACGTCATCTTTACACCCTCTACTTCGATGGCTTCCGGCTCCACAGGCTCCTTTGTCTCTTCTGTAGGTGCTTCGTTGCCATCCTGTAGCGGAGCGTCCTCTACCCCCTCTTCACTCTCCTCCGCCTCAATTTCCGGCTCTTCCGGTTCAGGAGTAATATCCTCGATGCTCGCGACGCCAAGCGTTGTTATCCGTTTACCTTTTGCTCTTGCGGATTTGTCATCGATGAAGTCCGCCATCACGATCTCGAGCGGTGCTTTGCTGTCATCGGTGAAGTTTACACGGAAGGTAGCTTCCTCTCGGTCGGACAGCACCATCATACGGGACTCTTCATCCTCTCCCAGGAACGATTGCACTTTCGCTTGCGCATCGTCTAACTTGAAGCGCTTGCCGTAGTAGTATTTCAGTTCGCCGTTCCATTGGATGAGGCTCCATATCTTCTCCGGATCCCATTTCTCGATGCGCAGGATGTTATCCTCGAAATGGGCGGTGAGATCGAAGGTGGTTGTGTAGTACGTACCGTCCGTGGTCAATACAAGGATACGATCCTCATCGTAGAACTCACCCAGATACATACCGTGCTCATCGTAATTAACGCGCAACACGTCGGCATCGAACCAAACCTTACGGCCGCCGAGGGTTGAGTGACCTTTCTGCTTGAGCGTGATGGACTTGACTTCGAACTTCGTGAGCACATTGCCTCGTGCCGTGCGGGACTTAACCGCCAGTTCGCTCAGGTCTTTGCATACCTCGAGTTTCTTAAGATGTAACTGCGGCTTGAGCGTCACGCGGATCACTTCTGCCTCACCGTTCGGGTTGGCAGTGAAATAAACGATCTTCGATCCGGGTTTTCCTTGCGTCAGGTCGTATTCCTTATCTTTCGCCACACCAGTAACGTTGAAGCGTTTCATGAAGTACGTGCCCTTCTTGCCGTCGCGATAAACTACATTATAGACGGTGCGCTCATCGCCGCGCTGGAACACGGCTATATGCAGGATATCCGTTCCGACGAACAGTTTCTCCGCTACCTTCATCACCTTGTACTTTCCGTCCTTATGGAAGACGATCAGGTCGTCGATGTCGGAGCAGTCGAACAGGTACTCGTCTTTCTTGAGTCCCGTTCCGATGAAGCCCTCTTCGCGGTTGATATACAGTTTCTCGTTGTTCTCCACCACGGCTTTGACGTTGATCGCGCCGAAGTTACGTACCTCCGTGCGACGCGGATAGGCCTCGCCGTATTTGGACTTGAGCATCTCGAACCACGCGATCGTGTAGTCCGTCAGGTGGTTGAGGTTCTTGATGCAGGCTTTGATCTTCTTCTCCAAGTCCTTCATCAGCTCATCGGCCTTCTTAGAGTCAAACTTGGTGATACGCAGCATCTTGATCTCGAACAGACGCTCTATATCTTCGGTGCGCACCTCGCGGATGAGTTGGGCCTTGAACGGCGTCAGGGCATTGTCCACGAACTCAATGAGTTTCTCTTTATTCGGTGCGTCCTCGTAGCCTTTCTCCTTATAGATACGGTTCTCTATGAAGATCTTCTCCAGCGAGGTATAGAAATATTTCTCCTCCAGTTCGGATTTCTCGATCTCGAGTTCCCACTTGAGCAAGGCCTTCGTGTTATCGCAACTCAGTTTGAGCAGATTGCTGACGGTTGTGAAGACCGGTTTCTTGTTCTCCACTACGCAGCAGTTCGGGCTGATGTTGACCTCGCAGTCCGTGAACGCATAGAGGGCGTCGATGGCTTTGTCCGACGATGAACCCGGAGCCAGCTGCACGACTATACGTGCCTGGTCGGCCGTGAAGTCATCGATCTTCTTGATCTTGATCTTGCCTTTCTGGTTCGCCTTGAGGATGGTCTCGATGATCTTGCTGGTGGTGGTACCATACGGGATCTCGGTGATGATGAGCGTCTTGTTATCGTCCGCTTTCGTGATACGCGCACGGATCTTGACCGTACCGCCCCGCTCGCCGTCGTTGTATTTGGTGACGTCTATCACGCCTCCCGTCGGGAAGTCCGGGTAGAGGGCGAAGTCTTCGCCGCGCAGATACGCCAGCGAGGCATCACAGAGCTCGTTGAAGTTATGCGGCAGGATCTTCGAGTTCAGACCTACGGCAATACCTTCCACACCCTGCGCGAGCAGCAGCGGGAATTTGACGGGCAGATGGATCGGCTCGTTCTTACGGCCGTCATAACTCTTCATCCACTCCGTCGTCTTGGCATTGAAAACCGTCTCGAGTGCGAACTTGCTTAATCGTGCCTCGATATAACGCGGAGCGGCAGCGCCGTCACCTGTCAGGATGTTTCCCCAGTTTCCCTGGCAATCAATGAGCAGGTCTTTCTGTCCCAACTGCACGAGTGCGTCACCGATAGACGCATCGCCGTGCGGGTGGTACTGCATCGTCTGGCCGACAATGTTCGCCACCTTGTTGTACTTGCCATCATCCACCGTCTTCATCGCATGTAATATACGACGTTGTACCGGCTTGAGTCCATCCTCTATAGCCGGTACAGCACGTTCCAATATCACATACGAAGCATAGTCCAGGAACCAATCCTGGTACATGCCGGTAAGATGATACTTCACAGCATCATTGAAACCTCCCTGGGAAGCCATCCGTGATTAGCCTTTCTTATTAATGAAAATATAGGCAAGGATACCTGCTACCTCCAACACGAGGCCGGCAACCAGCAACGCATTGTGCGGCAGTGCACATCTGTACACAACCAGGAATATCACACCCAAAATAAGGAGACAAACTCCTAAATACTTCTTGAAATTATCCATGATATATCGCGATATTTAGTTACTTTTAAAAATCGGGCACAAAGATACAAAAAATTTTGCAAATATGCAAACATAAAATGATTTTTTATCGTACAAATCGATAAATTCCGCCGGGAAGGGATCGTACGAGCCCGTCTAACTCGAGCATCGTCAGTTCGGACGACACCTCGCCATAGTCTTTTCCGGTCTCCTGCACCAGCACATTGATATGCAGTCCTTCTTCGGATGTCTCCAGTTTGGCGAGCAGCGTTTGTTGCGTCTCATTCAGGTCGTCCCTCAGCCCGATGAGGCTGGTCTGGATTCCACCGACTTTGTCTTGTTTGGTCTTCCATCCCATCGCCCGAATCAGATCGTCTGCGCCATCTATGAGTTGGGCAAACCCTCTGCGGATCAGGTCATTGCATCCGCGTGAACTGACATCGTTCGGTCGTCCGGGGAAGGCAAACAGCGCCCGGTCGTATTTCAATGCCCGCTGGGCGGTATTCAGACTACCACCTTTCTCGCGGCTCTCCACGATCACCACGGCATCGGCGAGGCCGGCGATGATGCGGTTACGCTGCAGGAAGTTCCCTGCGAACACATCGGTGCCTACCTCGTACTCGGACACCACGCCACCGTTCTCCATCGCTGCCTCCGCTTCGGGTCTGTGCTGCGAGGGGTAGATGCGATCAAGTCCGTGCGCCAAGACCATGATGGTCGGCACCCCGTATTTCAAGGCCGCACGATGCGCTGCGATGTCGATGCCGTAGGCACCACCGGAGACGATAATAACATCACCGAGACGCTCATGCAACTCGCGCACAAGCGTCTCGGTTATTTCTTTCCCTCGTTCGGTCGGTCGCCGCGTGCCCACGATAGCCACCACATGTCCGCCCTCAGGAGGCACATTGCCCCTTACATACAGCGGATTCGGCTTATCGGGACAGGATTGCAAACGGTACGGATAGTCCGCATCGTCGGGTGTCCAAACGCGGAGGGGATGGGGCATGATTACTTACGGTCGGAGAGGTGAATCTTGATTCCGTAGCACAGATCGCCCGCATCGCCCAAACCGGGAACGATATATTTCTTGTCGTTCAGAACCGGGTCAATGGCAGCGCACCAAACGGTTACATCCGGGCTGTCTTTGAGCGACTCGCGCAGACAATCGATAGCCTGCGGCGTAGCAATCGTGCAGCAGAGGTGCGTATGTTTGGGTTTGCCGTGACGCAGCAGCGCCAGATAACCTACCTCCATCGACATGCCGGTTGCCAGCATCGGGTCAGCTACAATCAGCGTCTTGCCATCTATCGACGGAGCTGCCATGTACTCCGCTACGATCTCCAACTCGCCTTTGGCGTTCACACGGCGATAGGCACTAAGGAACGCATTCTCCGCGCGATCGAAGACATTCAGGAATCCCTGATGCAGCGGCAGTCCTGCGCGCAGGATAGTAGCCAGCACCAGATTGTCGGATATCGTGTTGACCGGCGCTACGCCGAGGGGCGTCCGGACATTCGTCTGCTCGTAGTCAAGCTCTTTGCTCACTTCGACCGCCATCACTTCACCGATACGCTCGATGTTACGGCGGAAACGCAACGGGTCTTTTTGGATCTCCACATCGCGGATTTCGCGCAGGTACATGTTGAGCACGCTGTTGTGCTCCGACAGATTAACGACTTTCATTATTACAAGGATTTAGCGGCTTTTTGTTCTTCCTTAACGAGTTTCTGGCGCTCCTTGAGTTGGGTCTCCAGGAACTTCAACTCGCTCTCTTTGAGGTTGGCCTGTTGCTCGAACTGGCTCAAGTTCGTCTTCGCATTCTGGATCGAGGTCTCCAGATCCGAGATAGCGCGAGCGCGCTCAGCTACGTCGCGAAGCGAGTAGTTCAACTCCTGCTGCTGTTTCTCGAGGAAGGAACGGTAGAGGTTACGGGTCTCTTCGTTCAACTCATTCTGCTTACCGAGGGTCTTCATCTGCTTCTCCACGGTCTTGCTCATCGAACGCAACTCATCCTCCTCTTTGCTGTAGAGTTTCTTGAGCGAAGCCACCATCGTCTCTGCTTTCTTGAGGGAAGTACCCATCTCTTTCGCATGCTGTTTCTCCACTTTCAGTTCGGTCTTAGCAGCTTTGATCTCCTGCGCATTCTTGTCCAGCGCCTGTGCTACAGCGTCCAGCGATGCACGGTACATGATCGGTTCTGCCAAGTACAGCGTACGCAGCGAATCCAATTTCACCTCAGCCAGGGTGATGTTCAGCGGGGTAACTCGTTGTGCGAAAGCACTCATGCTCAATGCCAAAACGGCCATCAAAAAGAATTTTCTCATATCTTTCGTGTTTTAAATGTTAGTATAAGTTCAAATTTGGCTGCAAAGATACAAAATTATTTGCATATATGCAAAATTTTTACTACTTTTGCACAAAATTTGATACTTTTTTATGAACAAGTTTGTTTATAGCGACGCCACGGTTGCTTTCGTGACAGCGGCTGCGCAGACCTGTCTGCTCATAGAGCAGTGTGCAGACCATGATCGGGAGGAATGGCGTGAGCAGTTATTACGTCTCTTGCCGGTACTCTATCTGCGTACGAGGCTGCTTGAGCCCGCCGAGACCGTGATGGAAGATGAGCCGCAGCGCTTTGTGACTGAAGAGGATTATACGTTCGCGTTAGTCGGCATCCGAAACCTGCTCGGTCAGGACGATGCCTATCTCGATGTGTTCGTGGATCAGGGCGTTTATACCGATGAGATACAGACCAATTATATCTCCGAAGGACTCGCCGATATCTATCAGGAACTCAAAGACATGGCAGCCGCTTTCCAGACAGGCGATGAGGCTATTATGAACGATGCCGTGGTGCTCTGCCGCGAGGCGTTCGAGGCTCATTGGGGTCGCAAACTCTTATCCGTTCTTCGTGCTATCCATGAGATATCAGACGCATCATATCAGTAAAGAGTTGCTCCAATGGATGCCCGTTCAGGCGTTCGAAGGGGAGGTTTTTATTATCGATCAGCCGATGCAGGTAGCCCCTGCGGTGGACTATCTGCGGGCGCAGAAGATGGTAGGAGTAGATACGGAGTCACGACCGAGTTTTCAGCGCGGCACGCATTATCCCACCGCCCTTGTGCAGATAGCTACTCACGAGCGCTGTTTCCTCTTCCGTCTCACGCATATCGGCATGCCCCAGGAGTTGGCGGATTTCTTTGCAGACCCGAACGTGTGCAAGGTGGGTTTGGCGTTCAAGGACGACATCAACGGTCTGCGCCGCAGAAGGAATTTCACGCCCGCTAACTGCATTGATATCCAGAAGATGGTGACGCAATACGGTCTGCTGGACATGGGGCTGCAGAAACTCTTCGCGATATGTTTCGGTAAGAAGATCTCCAAGTCGCAACAACTCACCAACTGGGAGAACTCGCATCTCACGCCCGAGCAAGCGCGTTACGCCTCTACGGACGCGTGGGCAACGCTCCTTATCTACGAAGACCTGCTCGCGCATGAGCAGTTGTCGCCGGAAGAGGTAGCGGCGCTGGTGCGCGAAGAGAAAGAGCGAATGATCGAGCATCAGCAGGAGGTACAAGACCTACGACTGCGGGAGCAGGGAATTGAACCGCCGCCGCATCTCACGCCCGAGGAGCGCGAGGCACATCAGCGGGAGAAACGACGCGAAGCCCGCAAACGCAAAAGACACAATAAAAAACTACGAGATAATGAGAAAAAGAATCCTTCTGGCGATGCTGCTTCTGGTAGCGCTCGCCGTAAACGCGGAAGTTAAGTATATCTTCTATTTCATTGGTGACGGTATGGGTGACAACCAGGTTCTCCTCGCCGAGATGTACCGTTCAGCGCTTCAAGGCGAGCCTCTCGGCCGCGTGCAGACGCTCATGACCACTTTCCCCTATTCCGGTCAGGCTTCCACTTACTCCAAGACCAACGGCATCACGGACTCGGCGGCAGCCGGTACATGTCTCGCGACAGGCACCAAGACCCGCAACGGGATGTTGGGTATGGATCAAGATAGCGCACGTATCACCACGATTGCCGAGGAACTGAAGGCACAGGGCTGGGGCATCGGCATCATGACCACTGTCGCCATCGACCATGCGACACCGGGCGCTTTCTACGCGCACGTGCCCAACCGCAATAAATATTACAGAATAGGCAAACAACTTGCGGAGTCGAATTTCGATTTCTTCGGTGGCGCAGGTTTTCATCACCCGCAGGGCAAGCACGACGACAAGCAAACCAACCTCTACCGCAATGCCGAAGAGGCCGGTTATACGATTGCGCATGGGTATGAAGAGGGATTAGCGATTAGCGATGAGCGCTTAGCGGATAAAATGATTCTCGTTCAGAAGGATGATGACCAGGGCGCTAAGCATGGCTCTAATCTGCCTTATGCCATTGATCGCAAAGAAGGAGACCTGACGCTGGCGCAGATCGTGAGCACCGCCATTCCTTTTCTGGAGGCGCGTCATGAGCGATTCTTTATGATGGTAGAGGGCGGAATGATCGACTATGCGTGTCATGGCGACGATGCCGCTACGGCTATCGGTGAGGTATGGGACATGGATGAAGCGATGCGGGTGGCCTATGATTTCTATCTGGCGCATCCCGATGAGACGCTTATTGTCGTAACAGCCGATCATGAGACCGGTGGTCTCGCACTCGGTAACAGCGATTACACGCTGCATCTCGATCTGCTCCAGAATCAGAAATGCTCAGCGTGGGTACTCAGCGATCTGTTCACACAGCTGTTCAAAGACAATAAGAAACCGTCGTGGGAGACGGTGAAGGCGCTCTATCGTGAGAACCTCGGTTTTTGGGAGAATGTAGAGATAACGGCAGAGGAGGAGGCTAAGCTTCAGGAACTCTATAAGAAAGCCTGCAAAGGCAAAGCCAAAGATGCCAAGAACATGTACAAATCGGTGAACGCCCTCGGCGCAGCGGGTATCTCGTTGCTCAACAAGAAAGCGCATGTCGGTTGGACTACTCGCGCGCACTCTGCGCACGCCGTACCTATCTTCGCCATCGGCGCGAATGCCCAGCTCTTCACCGGCTGGCATGACAACACCGACCTCGTTCCCCTCATCAAAAAAGCGGTTCTCGAATGAACCGCTTTTTTGTTTTAAGCATCGTGGTTGTATTTCGCATAATTGCCCAATACTTGCTCGACATGGATTACTTCCGGACATTCGTCCCAAGTAAATCCTCCTCCCATCAAGTACCAATTCTTGCGTTTGCGTACCGGCACTTTCTTAATAGATGGGAAAGCGGAAATCGGCATAGTAATCTGTCGACCATCTTTGAGCACTACTTGGAATTTTCCTCTTGCAGGAAACACCAATTTGCTAATCGTGGGTTTTATATCCCAATATCCTTCTACCTGTGCCATTATACAATAATACTTTCGGCATTTTTCCCTTCCATTTACCTTTGACGCTGCAAAGGTACGGTTTTTTTTTGATATATGCAAAAAAAATCGAAAAAAGATAAATTCTAAATACGTTAAACATAGGGTAAACATAGGTTAAACATACGTTCACAATACGTTTCAAAAAACACCAAAGGCAGCCGAAGCTGCCCTTGATTATTCACTTATCTTGGCTTTGATTTTCTCGATGAGCACTTTTAATGGCTCTATTAGCGGAACAATCTCTTCTTCGGTGGCATCAACAAAGCAATTATACGAACGAACAAACTCTTTATTAAATGCGTTTAGTGCACCTCTATGTGTATGAATACTAATGGCATTATGAATCATCAATGCACTTACAGCATGGAAGATGGCATAATACATTCTATTTACCAGCGTGTCCCAATACTGCTGTTTACGCAGGGTCTCAAACTGCTCCGTAATTTTCTCTGCGCGCTCCATTTCCAATTCCACCATAATGCGGCGTTCTTCATCACTCAAACTCATACTAAAACAACTTTATCGTGTTCAACATTCTTCACAAATGGCGTAAACTGCATTTGTTGCCACTGCTTCTTGGTATAAATCTGCGGAATAATCATCTGATCATCTGCACTTGCCATTAATGTAAACGGGTAAGCATATTGCACAAAATCCGTACTCTTTTGCTTTTCCTCATCCAGCAAAATGAGCAAGTCCCAATCGGAATCATCGCGCGCTGTACCTCTTGCACGAGAGCCGTAAAGCCATAACGAAGCTGAACTCGGAAGAACTTTCTTCCCGAGCCTTGACAAGCGCCCTATGAATTGCTTTGCATTACTCATTACCTATTCCATTTACCTTTGACGCTGCAAAGGTACGGTTTTTTTTTGATATATGCAAGAAAAATCGAAAAAAGATAGATTCTAAATACGTTAAACATACGGTAAACATAGGCTAAACATACGTTCACTATACGTCTCAAAACACACCAAAGGCAGCCGAAGCTGCCCTTGATGTATTGTCGCTATACGCGCGAAATATAAATATAATGTTCGCACGCATATACGCGGGAGGGAGTTACTCGCCGTCGAAGATCTCGGATGAATGCTCACTCGAGCTGCCGCCTGACGAAACAGGAGCCAGTATGCCACTTTGCATCAGACCCTCTCCTTGGAGATCGAAAGTCTCTGTTTTTGGTTGATTATAGATCTTTTTCATAATTTGCTTAGTGTTATTCTTTTATGAACTGAGTAAAGTCAGACCAGTTCTCCACACGGAATGCCCGAATGTCGCGCACGGATTGGCGGAACCAATCTATCCTCTTTAGAGCTTCTATTGCCCGAAAGAGAGAAGTCATATCTTGACTATTGGTCAAATAGGTGCTACCTTGTATACGGAAAAACCCGCATTGTTCCATTACGTTACTAATGTCGTAATATGCATTATTATAGGGTTCACCGTAATAGGTTTTCAAGTCCTTAACCACCATATCAAAGGCTATTGCAAACATACGCTTTTTAAATTGCAGTAAAATACTTCGATTCACCGAAATAAATACGTCCACTCTCATCCCGAACGGCTATCTCCTGTCCGAGGAATGGATTCTGGCGTACGTTAATTACTTCGCCTTTTACACTTTCCGTAAGTCCCGTAAGTTCAGGACTTACCACTGCATATTGACCTTTACTCATAACCTAATATAGTTTTTCGGCTGCAAAGATACGGCAAATTTTTGACTTATGCAAATTTTTGCCGTACTTTTTGCCGATTTTCATTATTTAACGAGTCGTCCCGTTGCGTCATACATCTTCTCGCCGCGGAGGATGAACAGCTCGCCGTTGATCATCACCTTAACCGGTGCGTCAGCTGCATTCAGCTCGTCCATACCCGTCGGGTTCTGCGGAGCCTTGCCGCCGATAGTCAGACGACGACGTGGAGTTCCATTAACCGGTTCCGGCTCGTTGGAAACCACATTCAAATCATCCAAACTTATCACATATGCGCGGTAAGCACCCAAGCGGCAGTTGGTATAATCTACGTATACGTAATGATTATTGCTGATGATGTACTTATTCCACAGCGGAGAGCTCTCACCTTGACCATCAGGTGCCGGCAAAGTGCTCAGGTTAGTGAACGTACCTTGCATTCCGCTTGTATTCTGTTCCGGCTCGGTCAAAGCAGCGTCGTCATCGGTATTGTAAACCTTAATCTCCGTATTGCCGTTCTCAGGAACGAAGATGTACGGCATACCGGCTACAAGACGATTCTCTGCCACCTCGTCGAATACGAGGTAGTTATTCTCGTTCTTACCCTTCAGCTCATAGAGCGTAGCGCCGCCGAGAATAGCATTGTTCGTCCAGCAGAGTGTACCGATGTTGTTCGGGTTCACTGTACGGGGATAAGCCACGGCTGTCTTGAACTCGATCTTCGAGATACGTACGTATTGATTTGCATTTTCGCCTTCGTAACCAATGATCTCCACTGAACCCGGTTCTACGGCTACATCGTAGGTAAGGTAAGTAGCATTTGTTGTATCACGTGTGCACTTCTTACCGTTAACAGCAATCGTACGTTCCTTATTATCATCGTTGCTTGCAAAAGTAACACTTACCATACCCGGAACGGTTACATTGAACTGTACATAGCGACCAGCAAGATGCTTAACGTTATTGCTTGTACGTCCAATATGTTGTCCTTCGAACATCAGTGCCTGGCTATTGAAGCTTGCATTGTTGTTAACACCATCGATATTTGCCAACAATAGACGCTCATTCTGCTTGCTCGGGTCAAAATCATCCTTCAAGTTGATTGCATTTTCAGAAACATTGGTCATATCCCATGTAGTAGTTGCAGTTACATCAACTTGGTCTAACTGGTTCCAGCCTTCTACTGTAAATACATGCGACAGAGTCGTTGCATCACAGTCGTGCGAGATAACTACCTTGTAGTACTGTACACCTTCTGCAACAGAAGCGATCGTCAGCGAAGACTCGGTCTCTGCCGGAGTGATAGCCACTGCATCGTCACCTGCTGCATTGCTGCAAGTGTACCATACATAAGCTACGTTCTTACCGGTTGCTACAACGCTCAACGTTGCTTCTGTACCCATATGCTGGTATACATCATCCGAGTATGATACCAATGACAGAGCATCGAAGTGAGCCACACTCAGGTTAGCCGATTGTGCGGTGCGTGTGATATGACCGCTTGCCGAGTGAGTTACTACTACATAGTAGGTACCCTCTGCGCTCGGAGTGAACTTTGCGGTTGTAGCCACAGGATTCTCAGTATCCGTTGTCTCGTACCACTTGTAGGAAACGGTTCCTTCGCAAGCAGCGGCATTAGTAATCGTTGCATCGAATTCTTGATATGCTGCATCTGCGCACAACTCTTGGTTAACCAATGTCGGCAGTTTCGGCATAGCCAATGCCTCCGAGTAGCAAATCTTAAATACATCTACCGTACCCGAGAAAGTAAACCAGTATTTCTTTCCAGCTTCCAGCAACATATCATTTGCCTCCAGAACGAAGCGATACGGGCTGCTGCTGTCTTTCTTGCCTAACTTCTCTGCACTTGCAGTGAACGTTACATCAGCATAACTCGGAGTTCCGGTAGTAATATCATCGGTTGTTACCTTAATGCTACTGATAGCTCTATCACTACTGCTTGAAGTAGCATAGATAGTCATAGACTCAACATCCTCAGCGAATGTCATGCCGAAACGACCATATTCTATAGCCTTAACCGTGTTACCATCAAAGTCTTTTGCATTATCTACGAATCGACTTGTACCATCCAGTTTACCTGCAGAAGTTACTGCATACAGCGTCCACTCATCGTTGTCATAGATGTACGGAGCAGCACTCGGGATAGTACCATCAAGTACGTTACATCCTTCCGGCTCCAACTTAACGGAAACCACATTAGACTCAATGTCTGCACCACATGCATTGCCCACTACGCAGTAGTAATAAGCATTAGCCGTGCAGTTGAATACATAATCTTCACTCTCAGCACCGCTGATTGCTGCTGCATTATGTTTCTCTGCATCGTCGCAAATATACCACTGATAACCCGTAGCGTTCGTTGCTTCTACAGACAAGGTAACTTCGCTATTGAGTGCTATGTCGCGCTTGTTGGTCGGTTGAGTTGTAATAGCCGCAGCTACGTTCAGCGTTACAACTGCATTCTCCGAAGTTACGCTCTTATCGAGCTTAGTATCTACGTGGTTAGTAACTATTACATAATAGGTACCCGCGCCTGCGACCGTGTACGAAGCCTGATCAGAACCAACGGCCTCATCGGTCTCTCCTGCCTCTTTGAACCATGCATAGTGCAACTCGTCACCTGTAGCAACAACCTCCAATGTCGGCTCGCTACCTGCGCAGTATGCTACGCCTGCCGGCTGAGTTGCAATAACCGGAGCCGGAGCCTCGCCTTGCAGTGTAATCGTAATAGTATAAGTAGTAGCATCACCATCCTTATCGGTCAACTTGTAGGTATTAGCACCTTCTTGCCAAGCCGCACCATTATTCACTACAATCGAGTTCTCAGCCGCAGCTGCATTCCAAACAATCGTCGGAACAACGGTCAAAGCAGCCAAATCCGTCGTAGCCTCAGGCAACGTGATAGCAATGGTCTTATTAGCCTCGTCGATAGCACCAGCTGCACCGTTGAACGTAATAGCCGTCAACATCGGTTTCATCGGACGCTTTACTTCTACATACGAGAAGGTTACATTCCACTGCGTATCACCATCCTCACGAGAGAGATAAAGCGATGTCTTACCATTTGCAGCT